>Ga0207697_10000850_pt1 | contig 17269 bp, 16 predicted proteins | sample KBSSwiS5withPhiX_FD_184293 | JGI IMG/M metagenome (GOLD analysis project Ga0207697, IMG submission 184293) | Switchgrass rhizosphere microbial communities from Kellogg Biological Station, Michigan, USA, with PhiX - S5 (SPAdes) (version 2) | ecosystem: Host-associated > Plants > Roots >... | reverse complement strand
TTCGGCCGCCGTGCCGAATGCATTTTTGCGAAGGGGGCAAGCATCGAAGTAGCAACAGAGCTCATACCAAAAGATGTTCGCGACAGGCTGCCGCGAACTACACGCCAGCGGCCTGTGCTCCCCAGCCAAAGAAGCGCGCGATGACTCCAACCCTCCAACTTTTCCTCATCATCTCGACCGCGCTATTCTCCATCGGCCTGCTCGCCGCCCTCAGCCGGCGGCATGCTATTTTCATTTTGATCGGCATTGAGCTAATGCTCGCAGCCGCCAACTTGAATTTCATCGCTTTCTGGCGCTTCGGCCCGCAGCCGCAATCACCAACTGGCGTATTGGTCGCGATCTTTTCTATTGCTATCGCCGCCGCCGAAGCCGCCGTTGGTCTCGCTCTTGTCATCGCCATTTACCGCCATTACCGCACGACGAACGTCGATCAACTCGACCAGCTCAAAGGATGAACCCCCAATCCTGTTCACACTCATGCTCGACAAATGAGTAGCTGGATCGTCACCAATCTTTGGCTGATCCCAGCCGTGCCGCTGGCCGTTTCGCTCGTAGTTCTAAGTCTTGCGAATCCGCAGCGTAGCATCGCAGCTTTGCTCGCGATCTTCAGCCAGGTCGTTGCGCTTATCCTCGCGATCGTCGCCTTCTTACCAACGCTGCAAACTCCGGGCTTCCGCGCCGTCCACAATTTCACCTGGTTCACTTTCGGCGACCAGGCCCTTCGCATCGGCTGGATGCTCGACCCGCTCGCCGCCGCCATGATGGTCATGATCACGCTGGTCGGTCTTTGCATTTTTGTCTTCAGCGTTGGCTACATGGCCGGCGACAAAAACTTCACCCGCTTCTTTGCCTATCTCTCGTTCTTCTCTGGCGCGATGCTCGGAGTGGTCATCGCAAACAGTCTGCTCCTACTTTTTGTTAGCTGGGAACTTGTCGGGCTAGCGTCCTATTTGCTGATTGGCTTCTGGATCGAGAGGCCGAGCGCCGCCGCTGCGGCTAAGAAAGCTTTCATCACCACGCGTATCGGCGATCTCGGGTTCTTTCTCGGGATGCTTTGGCTCTACCACAACAGCGGCACCCTTTTGTTTTACGACCAGGGACGCGGTTGCCTCGAAGACACGGGACTTCTGGCCATTGGCGCCAGCGCCACCTTCATCGCGCTGCTGATTTTCTGCGGTGCCGTCGGCAAATCCGGGCAATTCCCTCTTCACGTCTGGCTGCCGGATGCGATGGAAGGACCGACACCGGTTAGTGCGTTGATTCATGCTGCGACCATGGTCGCAGCGGGCGTCTTCCTTGTCGCTCGCGTCTATCCCTTATTCTCGTTAGGCGCAGTCAATGGCGTAACACCGTCTCTCACTGTAGTGGTAACGGTCGGTGTCGTCACTGCGCTTATGGCGTCGCTCATTGCCCTGGCGCAGTTCGATATTAAACGCATTCTAGCTTACTCAACCGTCTCGCAGCTTGGCCTGATGATGGTCTCGCTCGGTGTCGGTGGTGTCGCGGCCGGGATCATGCACCTGATCGCGCATGGCTTTTTCAAAGCGCTGCTCTTTCTCGGTGCTGGCTCCGTCATTCACGGACTTGATCATGAACAGGACATCCGCAAAATGGGCGGCCTGCGCTGGATCATGCCGGTGACGTTCCTCACTTACGCCATCGGCATGATGAATTTGAGCGGCGTTCCCTTCTTCTTTTCTGGCGGCTGGACGAAGGAAGAAATCCTGCACAGCACGGCGCATTGGTCCGTCTCGCCCTTGCCACATTACCTGATGCTTGCCGGAGTGGTTCTCACCGCGCTGTACATGACTCGGCAAATGATCTACATTTTTTTTGATTCCGCTCGGAATACGGACTTCCAGTCTGTGCGCCCTGCGGAGTTCCACTCCGCTGAAGGAGCGAGAACAACGAAGGACATCTCCGTTGGGCGCACAGGGCAGGGGCCTGTGTTCCATGCGCACGAAAGTCCGCGGGTAATGACGATGCCGCTCATTGTCCTTGCGTTGTGCTCGATTCTTTTCGTCCTCGTGCTCACGCCAGCCTGGCCCTGGCTCCACGCCTATCTCAACGGCGAACCAGCACGCGCTGACCTCAGCTTGCTTATTCAGCCAATACTTCTTCTCTCACTTGCGCTGGTCGCCGGAGGAATTGGGGTTGGTTGGTTGATCTATCGCAACGCCAGCGAAGTGGATCCATTGGCGCGGGCACAGCCAGGGCTATTCCGATTTCTCGAAAACAAAATGTGGTTCGATGAAATCTATGAACAAACCATTATCGCTCTCAGCCGAATGCTGTCGCGTCTAGCCAATTGGCTGGACCGCTATTTCTGGGATGGCCTGGTCAGGCTGTTTGCTGGACTTGCTCAGGCTCTCGGGGTTTTGAGCAAAGGTTTTGACGACCACGGCATCAACGCCGGTGTTGACGAAACGACCGCTGGAACACGCGGTTTTGGCCGACTGATTGCCGCAGCACATTCGGGTCAGATCCAAGCTTATCTGGGCGCAATCGCCATCGGAATGCTCCTTTTGCTTGTCCTTTACGCATGGCTTGGCTGATTACTACACTCATAGTTGTTCCGATCGTCGGCGCGCTTTTGGTTGGGGCTACGCGCAACTACGCTCGCGGCGTCGCACTCGCATTTAATCTAGTTACTGCGATAGGTGCTTTTCTATTATGGCGAAGCTTCGATTCTACCTTGCCGGGTCTTCAGCTAGTCGAACGGCATAGCTGGATCCCGGCAATCGGTGCTGAGTATTTGGTCGGGATCGATGGCCTGAGCCTGCTTCTTGTCATCCTTACTTCGCTGGTATTTCCATTCGCCTTACTCGCGCAATCCCGCCCAGCGGGAGATCGCGGTTTCTGCGCGCTGATGTTGATTATGCAGGCCGCGCTCTACGGCACGTTCACCGCCCAGAATTTCGTTCTCTGGTTTCTCTTCTACGAGATGAGCCTCATACCTGCCTTCCTCCTTATTAAAATCTGGGGAGGCGGAAAACGCGACCGCGCCGCCACAAAATTCTTCCTTTATACCTTTCTCGGTAGTGTGGCGATGCTGCTCTCTTTCCTCGGGATCTATTTTGCCAGGGGCACTTTTGATTTCGCCGGTCTCGCCAATCTCGCAAAAACCGGCGACTTGCTTACCGGCAATTTTAAGTGGCTCGCCTTCGCCGGAATCTTTCTTGGACTCGCGGTTAAGGTTCCGCTCTTTCCCTTTCACACCTGGTTGCCTGACGCCTATGAAACCGCGCCCACCGGTGTCTCGATGGTGCTGACCGGTGCCCTTTCCAAAATGGGAGTTTACGGTTTTATCCGCCTGCTTCTGCCCCTCTTTCCTAACGAGATTGCGGCACTCGGGCCGTGGCTGTTGACCCTGGCGGTTTGTTCCATCGTAATCGCCCCTCTGGCCGCGTGGGCGCAGTCGGACCTGAAACGAATGGTTGCCTACTTGTCGATCAATCATCTGGGCTACTGCATGCTCGGTCTTTTCGCCGTCACCGCGGCGACGGAGCGGCCTTTGGTCGAAACGCAGGCGGCCTTAAGCGGCGTCTTTATGCAAATCTTCAATCATGGCATCACCGCCGCCGCGCTGTTCTACTTTGTCGGGCTGCTCGAGCAACGTCGCGGCCTGCGCGGTATCGATGATTTCGGAGGACTGATGCAACGCGCCCCCCTCCTTTGCGGCTGGATGAGCGTGGCGATGTTTTCCTCGCTCGGATTGCCCGGACTAAACGGATTCATCGGCGAATTTCTCATCTTCAAAGGTTCCTTCGCCATTGCCGCTTCTTTTACCGTGGTGGCGGTTTTCGGTCTCCTCTTCACTGCCATTGTCTTTATGCGCGCGATGCAAGCGCTTTTCAGCGGCCCGCTCGTCGAAACCGGTGTCGCTTTTGCCGAGCTCAGGCCTAACGAGAAGTGGGTAATAATTCCGGTCAGCCTTCTCATGTTCGCCATCGGCATCGCGCCCCAATGCCTCTTCAACATTTTCAACTCCACTGTCGTGCAGATGGCGCGGCTGCTTGCCTGACCATGAGCAAAGACGTTATTTCGATCTACCCGATTCCCGAAAAGATACTTTATCTGCGCGAGCAAAAAGTTATTCTCGATCGCGATTTAGCGAGGCTCTACGGCGTGCAGACGCGGGTTCTGAATCAGGCGGTAAAGCGTAATTCTGGCCGCTTCCCATCGGATTTCGCCTTCATCCTCTCGCGCGCCGAAATCGAAAGGATATCACAGTTTGTGACATCCTCTTCGACCCTAAGATTTTCGAAGCAGGTGCGTGTATTTACCGAACAAGGTGTAACCACGCTTTCGCGAGGAAGATGCGATGAGTAAAGAGCTCATTGTGATTCGGCAAGTTGCCAAAGTCATTCGCGTTTTCCGTGGCGAGAAGGTGCTACTCGACTTCGACTTAGCGCCTTTGTACGGCGTTACCACCGGAAATCTGAATAAGGCGATGCGACGCAATCGTGAGCGATTTCCAGCAGATTTCATGTTTCAACTTACGGCCGCGGAAGCCGAGTCTTTGATATTCCAATTTGGAAGAGCAAAAGGTCGTGGCGGTCGCCGTCATCGTCCCTACGCCTTCACTGAGCAGGGCGTGGCCATGCTGTCGAGTGTGCTTAACAGCCCGCGGGCGGTGAAAGTGAACATCGCCATCATGCGCGCGTTCGTAGAATTGCGTCAGACTCTTGAGACAAATCGTGAGCTCGCACAAAAATTTGCGGACCTCGAAGGTCGCGTCGGCAAGCACGATAAGGAAATCAATGCGATCATCGAAGCAATCCGACAATTGATGGTCCCGCCGGAGAAAACGAAACGCGAGATCGGCTTTCACGTTCGCGAGCAAGCTCCGCGATACCGAACACGGAAATAGTTATGAAATACATACTCATTGGTATTGTAGCAGCAACATCTCTATGCAGTGGGATGACGTGTCCCGACCAATTCAAAGCGGAGATGTCGTAATCGCCAAGTGATCGCGTGGACGATTTACATCACGTTCGCGGGGGCAGTACTGTTGCTCTTCTTGCCACGTGCGTTCTCGCGCTGGATCGCGTTGCTAACAACTAGCGCGACCTTCGCGATTAGTCTGGCAACGTTCTTCTGTCACGATCTCGCGCATTTCACCACCATTGTTCGCGCGCCCTGGGTACCGGCCCTGGGCATGAATTACCACCTCGCGGTGGACGGAATCAGTCTGACGCTCGTCCTGGTTACATCGATAACAGCAGTCAGCTCCGTCCTTTTTTCCTGGGATGTGAATGAACGACCGAACGAGTTCTTTTTCTGGTTCTTGCTCGTCGTAGGTGGCTCCTTCGGCGTTTTTCTGAGCGCCGACTTGTTCTTGCTCTTTGTCTTTTACGAATTGGTCATTGTGCCCAAGTACTTCCTGATCGCGATCTGGGGATCGACTAACAAGGAGTACGGCGCAATGAAGCTGACCCTTTACTCCTTCTTTGGCGGTGCGCTTGTTTTCATCGGGATCATCGCCGCCTATGTCAGCGCCGGTTCACTCGACTTGAATGAGCTCGCCCGATTCCAATTTACCCCGCAATTACAATCGTGGGCCTTCCCGGTTTTGTTCCTCGGTTTTGCCGTCCTTGCCGGCATTTGGCCATTGCACACCTGGGCGCCCACCGGCCACGTGGCCGCGCCGACTGCGGGTTCGATGTTGCTCGCCGGAATTGTGATGAAACTCGGAGCCTACGGCGGGCTGCGCGTCGCGATGAATCTTTTCCCGCAAGGTTTCCAAATGTGGAGAAATTGGATCGCGATTCTGGCCGTTATCGGAATTGTTTATGCCGCGGCGGTGGCCCTGCGACAGCGCGACCTGAAATTCGTCATCGGCTATTCAAGCGTGAGCCACATGGGTTTCGTGCTTTTGGGCTTGGCCACCGCAAACGTTCTCGGCGTTTCCGGCGCGGTGCTGCAAATGTTTTCCCACGGAGTGATCGGTGCACTCCTCTTTGCCGTTGCTGGACGCATGATTTATCGCCGTACTCACACCCGCGATCTTGATCAACTGTCGCTGATGGACCTGAATCGCGCGCTTCCGTTCGCAGCCTTTGTCTTTGTCATCGCTTCGGCCGCGTCGATGGGTATTCCCGGTTTCAGCGGGTTCGCCGCCGAGATCACCATCCTCATCGGCGTTTGGAAAACCTTTCCGGTCGCAGTCTGGATTACCGGTGCTGGCATGGTTTTGGTAGCCGCATTCACCTTGCGTGCCTTGAAGAAAAGCTTCTTCGAAGGTGGACCGGCCGCTCCGTCGGGCGATGTTAAAGAGTTTGCGGCTTTGCCGCCATCAATGACATCGCCTGCGGAGCGGCCGATCCACCTCGAACCAATTACTATTCCCGAGAAACTTGGCGCCGGCCTCCTGATGTTTACCACTGTGGCAATCGGAATCTATCCCAAGTTCTTACTCGATCGCATTCAACCCGCCGTTGAAGCAATGCGGTTTCTGGCAAGATGAAGCGTCAATCGTTAAACCGTGAACTGTTAGATCGGGATTCCGATTCACCGTGTAACGATTTAACGAATCACGCCTGAGCAATGTCCTACCTCGATCTTCTCAAATTCGCCGCTCCCGAAGCCATCGTTACTTTGACTGCGCTGGTCGTTCTCGTGATTGGTCTGACCACGAGTCGCGGAACTGTCGTAGCAGGCGTGTCGGTTGCAATGCCGAAACCTGCCGCGGCCGGCACGGCCGCGGCTACACGGTTCTGCATGCTGGTCGGAGCGCTCGGACTCATTATCGCGATCGAAGCCATAGTGCTGCTTCCATCACACGCAAATTTGTTCCATGGCATGCTGGTGATCTCGCCGCTCAACTCGCTCTTCCAGATCGTCTGTTTGGTTCTTGCTTTCTTTACCGTTCTTCTCGCGTCCCGTGAGATACCAAATTACAGCGAGTATCTCGCCATCGTCCTGCTCGCTACCATCGGTTTGCTACTTCTCGTTAGTAGTGAGGAGCTACTCATGATTTTTATTGGACTAGAGCTTACCGGTCTGTCGCTTTATCTTATGACGGCATTCGACAAAACCGACATCCGATCGGCCGAAGCCGGGCTGAAGTATTTCCTCTTTGGCAGTACCGCCAGCGCTTTCACTCTCTTTGGACTGAGTTTCATTTATGGCATGGCGGGCACAACCAGTCTTACCGCCATCGCTGAAGGTCTTGCTGTGCAATCTCTCTCGCCCCTTTTGTTCGCCGGGATCGTCATGACCCTGGTCGGCTTCGCTTTCAAAGTCGCAGCCGCGCCTTTTCATCTCTGGGCGCCCGATGCCTATCAAGGCGGGCCGGTTTCGAGCGCCGCCTTTATTGCATCGGGATCAAAAGTGGCTTCGTTCGTTGTCCTGGGAAAAATCGTGCTCATTGGATTTGGCCCGGTCCACGGTAGCGCCAACTGGCACGCCATGGTTGCCGGTTGGTCGCCGGTGCTAGCGGTGCTGGCTGCGTTCTCGATTCTCATTGGCAATCTGGTTGCCTTGGTCCAGACCAATCTGCGCCGGTTGCTCGCCTACTCCGCCGTTGCTCACGCCGGTTATACCTTGCTCGGAATAATTGCGGGCGGCCGCGAAGGATTTAGCGCGACCTTATTCTACACTACCATCTACGCCTTCACTTTGATTGGCGCGTTCGGTGTCGTCGCGCTGGTGCGCCGCGAAACCGGTGGTGACGATTTGCGAAACTTCGCCGGGCTGCGCGCACGTTCACCATTGCTCGCCGGGTGCATGGCGATATTCATGTTGTCGTTGGCTGGCCTTCCGCCGCTCGCCGGCTTCTTCGGCAAGTTCTATCTCTTCAGCGCCGCGTTTCGCGCCGGTGCCAACCATGGTCTTCTCTGGCTCGTGGCACTCGCGCTTTTTGGCAGTCTGATCTCCCTTTACTATTATCTCATCGTTTTAAAGGTAATTTTCCAAACCGAGGGCGCTGAAGCTCGTTCGCTCTCATCCCCAACGCAGAACGGACTTTCCAGACTGACAATTGTGTTCGCCGCAGCCATCGTGCTCTTTCTAGGAATCGCGCCGCAATTCCTTGTCGCGCGAATCATTGCAGCGTTGCAGTAAATACGCCGCTCGACGCGCCCAAGTTACTCCACACCCTCAAGACTTGCGATAAAATCTTGACGGCTTAAAGCCGTCGAGTTGCGGACTGCTAAAGCTCGAAGGTGGTTAGCGATCTGCTAGCGTCGTGCATCCGAAATTCCGTGAGCGAAACTACAACGCCACTCCGGCTCGGAGTCGACCCGCGCTTTACCGATCGCGAACGTCAGCCGGGTCTCGATCTTCTCCGTGCTTTCGCCATCATCGTGGTGGTCATTTATCACGCCGCCCTTTTCGGTTTCAAATTGCCCGGCCGCGTGGATCGATTCGGCTGGATCGGGGTTGATCTATTCTTTGTTCTCAGTGGCTACCTGATTGGCGGGCAATTGCTCGCGCCGCTCGCGCGCAGTCGGCCAATCGACCTGTGGCGCTTCTTCGCCCGCCGCGCCTTGCGAATCATCCCGGCTTACTTCGTCATCCTTGGCGTTTATACGTTTTTGCCGTCGTGGCGGGAGTACCCGGAAATGTCGCCGCTTTGGAAATTTGTCTTCTCGGTGCAAAACATTGGTCTGCATGGCGGCACCGCCTTTTCCCACGCCTGGTCGCTTGCGGTCGAAGACCAGTTCTATTTCCTCCTGCCCCTGATACTAATTCTCGTTAGCCGATGGCCTTGCGCTCGATTTATCATGCCATGCCTCATCGTTCTTGGCGGAATCGGGCTGCGCACATTTCTTGCCCGGCAGAATTTAGTCGAAACCGGTGTCTCCTTCCGCGGCTTTCAAACCTGGATCTATTACCCGACCTGGACGCGGCTCGATCCTCTCGTCTTCGGTGTTGTCCTGGCTGCGATCGAAAAATTCCGTTCGCGATGGTGGCACCGCCTGATGAATCTTGCCCCTTGGCTCTTGCTGCCCGGGCTCGCCCTCATCGTTTACGCATTATATCTGGGTGAAGGCGACTATCTCACCGTCGCCGCCGCCATCTGGCAATTCCCGTTGATCGCTCTCGGAATGGCCGCGTTACTTGTTTGCGCTGTCAGTCCGCGGCTAATCTTACGGCGAGTAAAAATTCCCGGCGCCGCTTTTATCGCCAGTATCGCTTATAGCGCCTATCTCGTTCAAAAGCTTGTCATCTACTTCGTCGCGCAATTCTGCGTAACTCACAATATCGTGCTCACTTCGGCGACCGCTCTTTTCGTCGTCGAATTATGCGTTTACGCCGTTGCCACGATTCTGTTCGTGGTAGTAGAACGCCCCTTTCTCCAACTCCGTCACCGCGTTGCCCCGCTCCCCTTCCCGAAGCTGATCTCTTGATCGTCCGATTTCCTCGGCGCCTGATACTCGAATCGTCGTTTCCCTGTCGTAACATCAAATGTGGCAACGAGTGATTTGTTAATCATCGCGGCGAAACGTATCCGCCACGCCGTTGCCGAAATGCGCTTCGCCGTGCCGGTCGCGCACGTTTACAACCCGCTCATCTACGCCTGGCGCGCGCATGAGATCTACCTGCGGCGCTACGGAAATAGCCCTAAGCGCGTGTTATTCCTCGGAATGAATCCCGGTCCGTTTGGTATGGCGCAAACCGGTGTGCCGTTCGGTCAAATCGCCGCCGTGCGCGATTGGCTGGGTATTCACGCAAGAATTGATCATGCACAGGACGAACATCCGAAGCGACCGGTGACGGGATTCGATTGCTCGCGCAGTGAAATTAGCGGCCAACGCTTGTGGGGATTGTTCGCGAAACGCTTTGGCTCTGCTGCAAAATTTTTCCAGGAACACATGGTGATGAATTATTGCCCACTGGCGTTTTGTGAGGGGAGCGGGCGCAATCGAACGCCGGACAAACTTCCCGCGAACGAGCGGACGCTACTGTTCGCCGCGTGTGATGATCATTTGCGGGAAGTTGTTCGCATCCTGGAACCCGAATGGCTCGTCGGCGTGGGTGATTTCGCTGGAAAGCGCGCGCGTGAAGTAATCGCCAATCCGCCGCCGCGCATCGGCCAGATTTTGCATCCGAGTCCGGCGTGCCCCGCTTCAAACAATAACTGGGCCGGCATCGCCACGACGCAATTGCGCGACCTCGGCGTCTGGAAATAAGAACCCCAAAAACACGAGAACTGGGATCCGCCAAATGATCAAGAAAGCGAATTTTGATCTCTGATTACCTGGCAGAATCGTCCCGCACCTGATAATTAAGCCGGCGCGACAAGAGCCAGCGCACTCCAAACATGTCGACGGTGGCGCGGAGGGCGCGATTGCCGAGGCCGTATTTGCTTTGGCCGAAACGACGTGGACGATGATTCACTGGAATCTCAACCAGCCGATATCCCGCTCCTTTCACCAATGCGGGGATGAAACGGTGCATGCCCTTGAATGGAACCAGCGCCCCGATGCAATCCCGTCGCATCGCCTTTAAGGTGCAACCAGTATCGCGAACACCGTCCCGCGTGAAACGGCTACGGACAGAATTCGCGACGCGACTGGTGATCCGCTTCAGCAACGTGTCCTTGCGCTGCGCGCGATATCCACACACCAGATCGGCGCCGCGTGAAATTTCCGCCAGCAGTCGCGGAATATCGGCCGGATCATTTTGCAAGTCACCGTCGATTAAGACCGCGACCTCGCTGCGGACCGCCTGCAAACCAGCGAAAATAGCCGCGCTTTGTCCGGCATTTTTTTCAAAGTGCAGAACCCGGGTCCGCGGATTGGCTGCGATCCGGGCACCAGTTTCATCCTGGGAACCATCGTCCACAAAAATGATTTCGTAATCGAGCCCGGTGAGCGTGTCCGCCAATTCGCGCTGCAACATCGCGACGCTCTGCTCTTCGTTATAAAGCGGAACAACTACCGAGACGTCGCTCATAGCGGCAGCGTCCGATAGTGCAAGCAAAGGTAAACGTCCCAAGCGCGAACAAGTCTTCCGAAACGGCGCACTTCGATCCTGGCGACGCGATCGACCCAGGAAAATCCGGCCTGCAGATTGTGCGGAATTCTTTTGCGCCCGGCGTCCTGGATGTAGAGAGCGCTTCGTCCGGTAAATAAATTGATGCCGCCTTCTTCGGTATAGCTCTGGTCTTCCGAATTTGGCGTGCCGGACGGGCGCTCGACAAATTCGTCATACCGCGGCCAGAACGAAAATTGATTCACCACGTCCTGGGACTCGACAAGGTAACAAGGCGGGTGCCCTGGTCCTTCGCTGCGTTTATCGTGCAAATAGAAGGCGATCTCGGAGGCGCGATCACGTTCGTCCGCGATCAGGAAAAATTTCTCCTGCGTTTCTCGCTCGAACTGGATACGAAAATTTTCTAACGCGAGAGTCGCGCTTTTCCAGCCGCGCATGCCATCAGACGGGTCGCGCCGCTTAATTTCAATCCCGACGCTCCGCAGCATGTCGCTATCCAAAGCCAGCATACTCATGATTAGTCCGAGGCCGAGGGCGCAACCGGCGAGAGATCGCCAGATTCGTTTTGTTTGCAAATGTGGCTGCCAGAAAGCGACCGCAAGCAGTGCAAAACTGGGGAAAGCGAGCGCGTCCCAGTTCGGCGCGGCGGCTTTATTGAGCGAGAGCAGGGCATAAAATGCGAACACCGGAAGGCCAAACCACATCAGAAAAAGTCGGCGCGGCTGCTGTTGCGAACGTCTCCACAATGCGATTACCGCGACGGCGAGGCCGAGAAAAAGCAGGGGCGAATAGACAAGAAAATGTTCCCCGATAAACGAGAGAAATTCCAGCGGATGAAAACCGACACCCTGGTTGACGCCGCCGCGCGATTTCAGATGCGCCACCGTCGCCCAGGCGCGTTCCTGGTTCCATCGCACCGGCGGCACACAAAACGCCGCGAAAATTAGCAGCATGAGGTAAAAACCGGGCCGTCGAAATTCCACCCGCAGCTTTGGGATAAGCGCGAGAACGACGATAATGGAGAGCAGCTCAAATACATTGGTGTATTTGCACATGAACCCGAGACCGATAAGAACTCCCGTCAGGGGCCAGTGCCAGGAAAATTTCGGGCTCCTCTCCACCACACACCAAAACGAAAACATGGCGGCGACCCAGAAAAAGAGCGAAAGCGGGTCGATCGTCATGAGGAAGGCGCCCAGGTTGAAAATCGGGGTCGCGTTCAATCCGATCACCGCCCCGAGCGCGGCTGACGCATTGAACATGCGGCGTCCCAAGTAAAACAAAAGCAGGCTGGTTCCGGCGCCTAGCAATGGGCTGAAAAACCGCACCCCGAATTCGTTCGACCCAAAAATCATCGTGCTGGCGCGGATGGCGAAAGCCACTCCGGGGCCCTTGCTGAAATAAGCGGGCGCGAGTCGCTGCGACCACATCCAGTAATGCGCCTCGTCGAATTGCAGATCGGTCGTTCCCAGCAATGCCAGACGCAGGCCGGTAATGGTGAGGACAAACAGCCAGACCGCGCGCTCGATTTTCACGATGCCGAAACGGGGATTAGCCGCGGATGGCGGGCAGCGACTTCAGGAAGCCGGGGGGAGACGATTTTTTGCCAGAATAATTCGCAAAAGCCGAGAATGAGCAATGTTTCCCCGGCGGCGAGAAAGAAAGTGGCGACGACGTCGCTCGGCCAATGTGCGCCGAGATAGATTCGTGAATAGGCCACGGCCGCAGCGATGATCCAATAGAGTTTTCCCCAGCGCCGATAGAAAATCGTGCAGCAAATCGCGATCACGGTGTTGTTATTGGTATGGCCCGATGGAAAGGAAGCGCCGGAGCGGGCGCGTTCCGCTGCGGTTGAAACACGGACGTACGGTTTCTTCAAAATCGTCAGAATTATGGGTCGCGTTTTTTCCAGCTCGATCATGCGCACGGTTTGCACCTGTTTCGGGCGCGGCCGTCCGATGGCGTGTTTAAGCGGATCAACCGCAGCATTGGAAAGACCGAGTGTGAGCGCGGTACAAAAGACGAATGCACGGCCGCGAAAACCGCCGAAGATGAGGAGCGCGACGGCTGCGATGAGAATGAATGGCGTCCAGATTTCGGCGTAACTAATGAGCGGCATGAACAAATCGAACGCAGGGTTCGTCCATTGCTCGTTAATTAAATGAAAAATCTTTTCGTCCATTCGCTCGCGCCGCCAAGGACCGAGAATAAAAGCGCAAGACGAATGAAACAAGCGGCTCTCGTAGTCGCCCTGCTTTTGCCGGCTGTTGCGGTGGCGCAACGTTTTCCCGACGCCACCGAATTACTGGCCAATGTGCGCCTGCGTCAATCGCAGCAGGAGATCGATTTGCGCGGGCAACTACGGCAGGACGCAAAGATTGTGCCCTTTCATCTCGTGCAAAACGGGCCGGTTGTTCGTTATATCTTTACTAATCCTGATGAGACCTTGCAGGTGCGAATCGGAGTTAATGATTCACGCCTGGATGAAATCAAACGCAGCGGTTCGGAAAAGATTACACAGCTGAACGAGCCGGTGCGCGGCGTAGCCATCACCTACGAAGATCTGGCGCTGAAATTTCTTTACTGGCCGAACGCACACGTCATCGGCGCCGATTTCATCCGCACTCGCAACTGCTGGAAAATACAATTGCAGGCGCCCGGCGGCGACTCGCAGTACGGCTCGATTCTGTTGTGGGTCGACAAGGACAACGGCGCCCTCATGCGAATGGAGGGTTATGATTCTGCGGGAAAAATGATCAAACGCTTCGAAGTCGTTTCCGCGCAAAAAATCGAAAACCGCTGGTACCTGAAACAAATGCGCGTGGAGAGGATTGATCCGCAGTCAGGCCGTGTCACCGCGCGAACGTATTTAGAGATAAACAAATGACTTTGTAGCTGCCGCTGTCCCCAGCGGCAGAATTACCAAACCTCTGCCGCCGGTGACGGCGGCAGCGGCAGCTACAACCTCATCTCGAGCGAAAAACCCAGTCCGGTTCGGACCGAGGGATTCCGTGGAAGTCTTAAAGTTTCGCAGCGGGATCCTCGACCCTCGCTCGCGATGACCAGTGTGCTTAGAATAAGGCGCCGGCATTGCTTGCCTGAAGGGAATCTTGGGTTAAGCAAACCTTCCTACGACGAGAAAGCTGGCGCTGGCAATTTCCTATTGCTTGGCGATTTCCGTGACGGCCTCAGCACAAAACGTTGCACCGGTGGTTACGACCCCGATTGCGCCATTCACGGTTTTTGCTGGCGCGCCGGCGCGCTCGATTGATCTCACCACGGCGTTTTCCGATCCGGACCGTCGAATGCGGTGCAGCCGGGCGTGTCGCTTCCCTCAAGCACGGGCATCTTCACTATTGCGCTCGACGGGCAGTACAAACCAGTCACGGTTGGCAATTTCTGGACTACGTAAATTTCGGGCGGTATTTCGCGACCGACGCGACGTCGTGCAAGGCGGCGGATTTATCGGCACGGTCGATTCAGCCGAACCCGCCGTCCTGGTCACCCTCCCAATGGGAAATTACACTGCCATCGTCCGGGGAGTTGGGCAATGCCTACCGGGCTCGCCCTCCTCGAGATCTATCCGCAATAGGTCGGTTACTCTTTTGCGGCAGCCTGCACAATTTGGGCGAAGCTGCGGGGATCGAGGCTGGCGCCGCCGACCAGTGCCCCATCAATATCCGGTTGCGACATCAGCGCGCCCGCATTTTCCGGTTTCACGCTGCCACCATATTGGATCCGAACGCGATCGGCCGTCGTCGCGTCCGACAACTTCGTAAGCGTTTCGCGAATAAATGCGTGTGCTTCCTGCGCCTGCTCGGGTGTAGCATTACGGCCGGTGCCGATAGCCCAGACCGGCTCGTAGGCGATGACAGTTTCGTGGAGATCTTTGCTGCTGACTCCAGCGAGGCTGCCGTGCAGTTGCAACGACAGAATTTTTTCCACACTGCCTCGCTCGCGCTGCTCCAGCGTTTCACCGACACAAACAATCGGGCGCAACGTCGCTTCTATCGCAGCCCGTACCTTTCGATTCACAATTTCGTCGGTTTCGTGAAACATCTGCCGCCGCTCGCTGTGACCCAGCACGACGTAACGAACAAAGAGATCGCGCAACATCGCCGCGGAAATTTCGCCGGTAAACGCGCCGCTGTGTTCCCAATGCATGTTTTGCGCGCCAACTTTGATGTTCTGCGCCTTGTCCAGCGATTCCACCACCTTGGCGATGGCGGTAAATGGTGGCGCGATCACCACTTCGACCGCCGACATGTCGCCAATTTCGAGCAACAAATCTTTGACGAACTCAGCGGCCTCAGCCTGCAGCATGTTCATCTTCCAGTTAGCAGCGACGATTTTTTTTCTCATAAGTCTTTTATCGTCATCTCGAGCGCAGCCGAGGGATCCCGTTGCGCAAGCTTAAACGTAACTTTCTCGGGGATCCCTCGGCTATTCGCTCGGGATGACATGGGTTAACTTTTGTCCGTCAGCGCCGCCACCCCCGGCAATTCCTTGCCCTCCAATAATTCGAGCGTCGCGCCGCCGCCGGTAGAAATGAATGTCATTTTATCAGCCACACCCGCTTGCTTGACCGCGGTCACCGAGTCGCCACCGCCGATAATCGTTGTTGCATTCGATCGCGCCAGCGCGCGTGCGATCGCGAAAGTGCCCTTGGCGAAGTCGGGAATTTCAAAAACGCCGAGCGGCCCATTCCATAAAATTGTTTTTGCCATCGCGATCTCGCCTTCGAAAAGCGCGATCGTTTCCGGCCCGGCATCGAGATTTTGCCAGCCATCGGGAATCCCGTGATCGGGCGTCAGCCGGCCCGATTCCCGGCTGGGTGCGCCCGCGCGAACCTCCTGCGCAATAATGGCGTCGATAGGTAACGCCAGTTTTACGTCGCGCTTTTTTGCGAGTGCGAGTAGTTCGTTGGCCAGATCAACTTTGTCGGCCTCAACCCGGCTTGCCCCAATTGGAATCCCCTGCGCCTTGAAAAACGTGTTCGCCATCGCGCCGCAAATCAAAATCGTGTCGGCCTTCTCCATCAGCGCTTTCAGTACTCCGATTTTGTCCGACACTTTTGCCCCGCCCATGATGACGACGAATGGTTTGCCCGGGTGATCGAGTTCCTCGTGTAAATAGTGAAGTTCCTTTTCCATCAGCAAACCCATCGCCGATTTCGAGACAAACTTGGTGATCTCCGCGGTGCTGGCGTGCGCGCGATGCGCCGCGCCGAAGGCGTCGTTCACATAAAGATCGCCGAGCTTTGCCAGCGCCTCGGCAAATTTTGGATCGTTCGCTTCTTCCCCCGGATGAAAACGCAGGTTCTCCAGCAGCGCCACGTCGCCCTCCTGCATGTGCGCCACAATTTTTCCCGGCACCTCGCCGATGGTGTCGTGACTGAAAATTACCGGCTGATTAATCAGCGTATGCAAATAATCAGCCACCGGCCGCAGGGTGTACTTGTCGACTCGTTTGCCTTTCGGCCGCCCAAAATGCGACATCAAAATCGTTTTCGCGCCATGCTCGCGCAGCCAATTGATCGTCGGCAGCGAGGCGCGGATCCGGGTATCGTCCGTGATCACAATTTTACCGTCGCGCTCCTCCACCGGCACGTTGAAATCGACGCGTACCAGAACGCGTTTTCCGCGAACCTCAAGATCGCGCAGGGTTAATTTCATGGGGTCGGCTTCGGCTCATACTCATACTCATGCTCATGCTCGGAAGCATAAATTCCCTCCTCCTCGCGCAATGAACCGGCGTGCCCGGAAAACCTTTTTAACATTCCCACGAGCATGTTAACGATCCGAACCAGCTGCTCTTTCGCAGGAATAACTCGCTCGACACGGATGAGTTTGCGCACCGCCAGCACGTCAACAGATGCTGCACACTCCAGCGCTGAACCACGCGCGATCTCTAAAAATCTTGCGCGATCGGCATTTGAAAATTTGCCGTTCCCCTCGGCAATATTGAGCGGGATACTCGTCGAAGCGCGATCGAGCTGATCTTTTGCTGCGGCTTTTACGGTAACCTCACTCAAGAGGTCCCCAACCCAGCCGCAAAAGGCAATTGCCTCCTGGTACACGTCAAGACGCTCGTGATCGAAATACATTTTCATAGCTCGATCATGAGTATGAGCAGGAGCATGAGCAAGAGTTGCTACTTTCCCAGCATCTGCAGCAACTCCACGCAACGATTGCTGTAACCCCATTCGTTGTCGTACCAGCCGACCACCTTCACGAAGCGGTTGCCGAGCGTCAGCGTAAGTTTGCTGTCGAAGATGCAAGAATGCGGGTTGCCCACGATATCTTGTGAGACCAATGGTTCA
>Ga0207697_10000849_pt1 | contig 17270 bp, 13 predicted proteins | sample KBSSwiS5withPhiX_FD_184293 | JGI IMG/M metagenome (GOLD analysis project Ga0207697, IMG submission 184293) | Switchgrass rhizosphere microbial communities from Kellogg Biological Station, Michigan, USA, with PhiX - S5 (SPAdes) (version 2) | ecosystem: Host-associated > Plants > Roots >... | reverse complement strand
AGCACATAATTCGCAGAAGGTGTGCCGTAAGTTCCTCAATAGAGTTTGATGTAACAATGAATGGCCGCGCGCTGCGCGCCGGAGATGGAGACAAGAGGCCATGGCCAGCATCAGCTTGAGGGTGAATGGGAAGTCGCACACGGTCGATGTCGACCCCGCCACACCCCTCTTATACGTCCTGCGAAACGACCTCGATCTGCACGGGCCTCGGTTCGGCTGTGGCCTTGGTCAGTGCGGGGCGTGCACCGTGATCATCAAGGGCGAGGCTGTGCGGTCGTGTATACGAGCCGTGTCCACCGTGCAGGGCGCGGAGGTGACCACGCTCGAGGGGTTATCGCGGGACGGCAAGCTGCATCCTCTCCAGCAAGCCTGGATCGACGAGCAGGTTCCGGCGTGCGGCTTCTGCCAGAACGGTCAGCTCATGACAGCGAAAGCGCTGCTCGACAAGAACCCGACTCCGACCGACGCGCAGATCCGCCAGGGCATGGCCGCCACGCTGTGCCGTTGCATGACCTATTACCGCATTCAGGCGGCGATCAAGCGCGCATCGAAAACGATTGCATCCGCCCACAACGAGTCGGGCAGTGAGGTGATCGCATGACGACCCGACGAGACTTCATCAAGACGTCCGGGTTCCTCGTTGTCGGCTTCAGCGTCGCGGGCGTGGCGACCGAGATTCCGCTTGCGGCTCAAGGCGCCGGTCCGTATCCCGACGTCGACTTCAGGAAACTCGACTCCTGGATTGTGATTCGGCAGGACAACACCGCCACGTTCTTCGTCGGCAAGACCGACCTCGGTCAGGGAACCGGAACGGCGTTTCGGCAAATCATGTCCGACGAGCTCGACATGCCGTATGACAAGACGAGTTGCGTCATGGGAACCACCGACGTGACGGTGGACCAGGGCGGCTCGGGCGGCTCGGACGCGCTCCAGACGGACGGCTACCCAATGCGTCGCGTTGCGGCCGAGGCCCGCCGCGTCCTGCTCGACATGGCGTCGGCTCGTCTCGGTGTGCCGGTCACTCAACTCGTCGTGAGCGAAGGCGTCGTGTCGGTCGCGCAAGATCCGTCGAAGAAGGTGACCTATGGTGAACTGATCGGCGGTAAACGTTTCAACGTCACGCTGACCGGCAACAACATCAACGAGACGACCGGCACGGCAAAGCTGAAGGACGTGCGCCAGTTCAAGATCGTCGGTACGTCTCCACAGCGTTACGACATCCCGGCGAAGGTCGATGGCTCTCTCAAGTGGGCTGTCGATGCCAAGGTACCGGGCATGGTTCACGCGCGCAACGTGAAGCCACCGGTTGCAGGCGCGAAGCTCGTGAGCATCGACGAGTCATCGATCAGGAACGTCCCTGGATTTCTGAGGGTCGTCAGCCGGGGGAACTACGTCGCGGTGATCTGCGAGCGCGAGGAGCAGGCGATCCAGGCGGCGCGGCAGCTCAAAGTGAATTGGCAGAAGCCAGCCACGACGCCGTTTCCGACCTCAGACGATCTCTTCACCTACATGCGCGGCGCCATGACCACCTCCAGCACGCCGCCGACCATTGTCGGCAATCCCGATGGGGCGCTCAAAGGCGCCGCGAAGGTCCTCGAAGCCGACTACGAGATTCCTTTTCAGGGGCACACCTCGATCGGCCCGGCGCACGCGATGGCGGATCCCTCCAACGACCAGTTGACGATTTATTCCAACGACATGAAGTCGTATGGATTGCGCGACGGCGTAGCCGAGTTCCTGAAGATGCCGCGCGACCGCGTGCGTGTCGTTTGGATGGAAGGGCCGCAGGCGTACGGCCGCACGGCCGCAGACGATGCCGGGTTCGAGGCTGCGTTTCTGGCAAAGGAGATTGGCCGGCCGGTTCGCATTCAGTGGATGAGAAATGAGGAGACGGCCTGGGACACGAAAGGTCCGGCATTCGCGGTGAAAGTGCGTGGCGGACTCGACGCGCAAGGGAACCTGGTGGCCTTCGATTACGATGCGCGCGCTGCCGACTTCAACCATCTCGGGTACAACGAGCACGATACGGTCCTGATCTCACAGTTGATGGGGTCGCGCCGGGGGACGCCAGCCAGGGGCAGTTCGGCCGCTCCGAATGAGATGTACGAGATCCCCAACCGCCGGATGACGACCCACGTCGTGGGTTTGCCGCTGGTGTGGGAGACGCCGATTCGCACGGGCAACCTGCGGGATCCAAACGGGCCGCAGTCGACATTCGCGTCGGAGTCGTTCATCGACGAAATGGCGGCGGCTGCAAACGCCGACCCGGTCGAGTTCCGGTTGAAGATGATCGCAGGAGGCAACGGAGACGACAGCGGCTTCAAGCGTGCGCGCTCGATCGCGGTGATCAAGGCGGCGGCGGAGAAGTTCAAATGGGACACGCGTCCGTCGCCGAAAAAGGTGAGCAGCGGTGAGATCCTCACGGGTCGCGGGATCGCCTATGCCTTTCGAAATCAGACGATCGTCGCCCAGATTGCCGAAGTCGAAGTCAATCGACGCACGGGCCACGTGTGGGTCAAGCGGATCGTGTGTGCCCACGACTGCGGCCTCGTCGTAAATCCCGAAGCGCTGCGCCGGACTATCGAGGCGGGCACGCTCTACGGGTTGAGTCGAGCGCTTCACGAAGAGGTGCGGTTCGACACCGAGAAGGTGACGAGCGTCGATTGGGTAACGTCTCCGACGCTGACGCACGCGGATACGCCCGAAACGATCGACGTCGTACTGATCAACGGCGATCCCAATCCGAATCGTGCCGATCTTCCGCACTACGGAGCAGGAGAGACGATGTGCAAGCCTACGCTCGCTGCCATCGGCAACGCGATCTTCGACGCGACGGGGGTCCGGCTGCGCCGGGTGCCGTTCCGAGACGCGCGCGTGCTCGCCGCGCTCAAATCCGCGCTTACCTGATATAGCGAGGGCTTTTTTGTCCGCCGTACTCTTCGGCGAAGGTGGAAGCCCCCGCGATCGTCAACCACCGGCTTGACGCCGGCCACGCCTGCTGCTATTAAAGCCCCGCCAGAGATATATCAGTCCGCGTTTCTGTGGTCCCTGATGACTGGAGGAGCTATGAATTGGCGCTCTGTTGTCGCCATGTGCGCGATCGTGCTTTGTGCGACGTCTGCGTATGCACAGTTCGATTCGGCACAGATCTCCGGAGTGGTACAGGACACGACGGGAGCGGTTCTTCCCGGCGTCGACGTCGTTCTCGTGAACGTCGGTACTCGCATCGAACGCCAGACGGTGACCAATGAAGCCGGTCTGTATACCTTTCCCAACGTGCCGGTGGGTGAGTACCGGATTACGGCCATGCTGTCGGGCTTCAAGCCGATCACCAAGTCGAACGTCCAGGTGAACGCCGGGCTCAACATCAGGGTCGACGTGTCGCTCGAGGTTGGCGCATTGACGGAGACGATTCAAGTCGAGGCGGCAACGACACTGGTGGACACGTCAGTCATCGGGCGCACGCTGCGCGCAGAGCAGATCGCGGAAACGCCGCTCAGCGGGCGCCGGGCGTCTCAGGTCGCGCAGCTGGCGCCTGGAGTCGTCGGCGGCAATATGGGCGGATCGGTGCCGACGGGTGTTGGCACATTCGCGACCGGGGTGACCTCGATCAACGGCGGACGCGCCGACGAGTTCATGACGACGATCGATGGCGCACCGTCCATTCGCGTCCGCGCTGCTGGCGGCTTCATGATGGGCGCGCAGAACTTCGACACCGTCGCGGAAGTCCAGGTGCTCACGACGAACTACCAGGCGGAGTATGGGCGTTCGTCAGCGGGACAACTGCGGCTGGTCACCAAGAGCGGCACGCAAAGTTTCCGTGGGAACGTGTTCTGGAGCCACCAGAACGACGCGCTCGACGCCAATACATGGACGCGCCAGAACGCGGGGCTCGAGAAGTCACCACACCACTACAACGCCTCGGGTTTCACACTCGGAGGCCCGCTCTACATTCCAGGCGGCTTCAACCAGGACAAGCAACGGCTCTTTTTCTTCTGGGGAGAAGAGTGGCAGCGCGATCGCACAGTCGAGGAACAGATGGCCACGGTACCGACCGCCGCGATGCGCAACGGCGACTTCAGCGCGCTGCTGCCCGGTCGCGTGATCCGCAACCCCGTCACCGGCCAGCCGTTTCAGGGAAACATCATCCCGCGCGGGATGATCAGCCCGCAGGGGCAGGCGCTTTTGAATGCGTACCCACAGCCGACTCCGGGTTTCCAGCAGGGGGCGTTCAACTGGATCGGCAACCCGGCGGTCTTCAACAATCAGCGGAAGGACAGTATCAAGATCGACTGGGTGCCGAGCTCGAACCACCGAATCGCGGTCCGTCACACCTGGGCGCCCAATTTCTGGAACGACCCGGAGCCGATGGGCGTGTACTCGACGATCTGGGATTACCCGGGACGCACCCTCGCCGCGACGATGACCAGCACGCTCTCGTCGTCGCTCATCAACGAGTTCTCGTTCTCGTGGGGGTCGACGAGCCCTTCGAAGTATTTCGGGCAGCGTAATTGCGACTATTGCCCCGGAGGAACGACGGCCTTCTTGTATCCGACGCAAAGCTCGGTTGGCATCAACTACCCATACCTCTTTCCGGGAACCAAGCTCGATCCGGACAAGATCCCCAACGTGTCGATGACCGGCTTCACCTCAATCAACAACGCCGCGTACCCGGGGGCGTGGAACGACTTCGTGTTCCTATGGGCGGATAACGTCACGAAGATCAACGGCAACCACACGTACAAGGCGGGTCTGAGCATCGAGCGATCGGGGATGAACGATCGCATTCAACTCAGCTTCGCGCAGGCGCCGGCCACCACGAACCAGAACGGATCGTTCCGCTTCACCGACGGGCGACCCAGCGCGTCGGGCTACTCCCTCTCGAACGCCCTTCTTGGACTGTTCGATGACTACACGGAGTTCGGCAACAAGCCGAACACGAAATGGCTGGCGATGGCCTACGACATCTACGCGCAGGACAGCTGGAAGCCGGCGCGTGACCTTACGCTCGAACTGGGTCTGCGCTACTCCCTCTGGCAGCCGTGGGGTGTCAGGAACGAGGCGATGGCCTCGTTCCAGTCGCAGTTCTATGACCCCGCGACCGCTCCGGTCATTGATCGCGCCGGTGGGTTCGTGGTGAGCGGCGATCGGTTCAACGGCATGACGCTCCCGGGCGACAGCCCCTCGGAGGACGCGCTCGCCGAGTTCCCGCAGCTCGCCGATTTCCAGCGTCTCTACCATGGCATCCCGAACGGCTTCTCGGAAACGCCGAAGGATGGCTTCCAGCCGCGACTGGGGCTGGCGTATGCCGTCAACGATCTGACGACGTTTCGAGCCGGCGTCGGCCGTTTCCTGAATCGGGTGCAGATCAACACGACGGCGGCCTACGGCTTCAACGCGCCACTCTCGGAAATGCAGACCGTCATCAACGGAATCGTTGACGCGCCTGGCGGCGCCTCGACGCGCAACTTCCCGCTCGTGGGCGCGATGCAGTCTCCCGACTTCACCAACCCCACGTCGTGGGCGTGGAATGCGACCGTCGATCGCGAGCTGCCGTGGGCCATGCGCGGAACGGTTTCGTACGTCGGCCGCTCGGCCTCGGACATGGAGCGTGCGCGCAACATCAACCAGCTACAGCCAGGCACGATCCAGAGAAACCCGGGCGTGAACCCCAACGCCCTTCGCCCCTATCTGGGCTACGGCAGCATCACGTTGTACGAGACGACGGGCAGGTCCAAGTACAACAGCTTCCAGACGCAGGTCGAACGGCGATCGACGCGTGGCGTTGGTTACAGTGTTTCGTACACGTTCTCTCGGACGACGGATAACGGGAGCGGCCGCGCCGACATCCTGCCGAATGCGTATGACGACAGCAGCTATTACGGCATCTCGGATCTCGATCGTCCGCATGTCCTCGTGTCGCAGGTGCGCTATCGTTTCCCGACTCTCGACCAGTCAGTGGCGCCGCTGCGATGGGTGCTCGGCAACTGGGACGTCTCGGGCATCTTCCAGGCGCAGTCGGGTGCTCCGTTCGACATTCGCACGCCCGCCGGCGTCGATGTCGCGGGCGTCGGGCCGGGCAGCGGAAACCAGCTCTACGATCAGGTGTTGGACGACCCGACTGCCGCGAGAACGGATTGGGATCCGACGCTCTCGCGCGCTGTCTGGTTCGATCGCAATGCCTTCCGCAGCCCGGCGGCGGGGACCTTCGCCACGACGCAGGAAAAGAACTCGCTGCGTCAGCCCGGGTTCTGGGATCTCAACATGTCCTTCCGCAAGGGTTTCAATGTCGCCGGTACTCCGCATCGATTCGATCTCCGGGTGGAAGCGTTCAACATCCTGAACCGCAGGCGCCTCGGGAATGCGGTGACCAATCCGAGTCTCGCTGACTTCGGGTACATTACATCGCTCGTCGGCAATCGCACGATGCAGATTGGGATGCAGTACCTCTTCTAAAAAGACACCGGGTGTGATTTTCGCTCTGCACCGACAACGAAAATCACACCCGGTGTCATTTTCAGGAACCCCTACAATCGCGCGACAATGAAGCCATGGTGAGGCGGCCGCCCAGTGAAGGGCACAAGCAGTTGCTGCGCGAGCTCAACGCAGAGCGGGCGGCCGCACTTCAACGCATCAGCAGTACGCTCGAATCGCTCATTCGTCAGCTTCAGGCCTCTCGTGAACGACTGCGACACGCTGCGGGCGCCGATCGCGAACGTGAAATGGCGGTGTGGCGTGACCTGCGCGCTCGCGCCGTGAAGTATCGCTGGTATCTCGAAGTTCAGCGAGAGGCACTGGGGATGCGTCGTCACGACGTCCTCGACGAATTCTATGCAGTCCCCACTCTCGAGTGCTGATCTCGGTAGCTCGGTAACCCAGGTCGCTCGGTAACCTAGGTAGCTGGGTAGCTGGGGCCCCAATACACCAAAGCAACCTGGATACCCAGGCACCTAGCTACCTAGCTACCTAGCTACCTAGCTACCTAGCTACCTAGCTACCTAGCTACCTAGATCACCCGGTTACAGAAGATTTCGACGCCCACAGTGGTATAAGCCACGGTGTCAGTGGTTACCGGAGATCTGATCCCACCGAAAGCGAGCGTCTCGAAACGCGCCCGGGGTCGGGACGCCGATCGAAGCGGCACGTTGCGCGTCGCGTCCGAAGCACTCGCCAGCATCGATGCGGCGGCCGACCGGAGGGTCGTCGCACGCGCGATCTGGATCGGGCTCTGGACGTGGCCGTCGTTCACCGCGCTCGATGCCTACATGTGCTTCGTGGCGTATCCGGACGCTCCATTCAGACTGTTCGTCGCCTACCGCATCGCCGTCGAGTTGATCATGCTGGCGGTGTATCGCGCCTGCCGCAGCGAGAGCGCCAATGTGCGTCACCTCTTTCGCGGGCTCACGGTCAGCTTCAGCGCCGCCGCGTTCACCATCGCCTTCATGGCGATCCACCTGGGAGGCGTTCGCAGCCCCTACATGCATGGAATCTCCCTGGTGTCGCTGGTGTGGGCTGCACTGATTCCGACGCATTGGCGGCGCGGCCTGCCAACCTTCATCCAGATCGGCTTCTCGTTTCCGCTCGTCATGGCGGCCGGTGCGATCGTCTCACCCGTCGCGCGCGCGGAGTGGATGACGAGCGATGCCCTGATTGTCTTCGTCAGCAACTACGTGTTCGTGCTGTCGTCTTCGATTCTGGGCATCATCCTCTCGCACCTCGTGTGGAACGCACAGCAGCAGGCGCGCAAGGTGGGAAGTTACGAGCTCGAGGAGCGGCTCGGACAAGGCGGCATGGGAGAGGTCTGGCGAGGCAGGCACTACCTGCTCGCGCGCCGCGCGGCCATCAAGCTGATTCGTCCCGAGACGCTCGGCGGCGATGCGCAGACCCGGCGGCTCGCGCTCGTCCGCTTCGAGCGCGAAGCGCAATCGACTGCCTCGCTTCGGTCACCTCACACGATCGACGTCTACGACTTCGGGATTTCCGACGCGGGGTCGTTCTACTACGTGATGGAACTGCTGGTCGGACGCGATATGCAAACGCTCGTGCGCGACTTCGGGCCGCAGCCGCCCGAGCGCGTGCTCTATCTGATCGAGCAGGTGTGCGAGTCGCTCGCCGAGGCACACGCCGCCGGGCTCGTGCACCGCGACATCAAGCCGTCCAACATCTACGTGTGCCATGAGGGTCTGCAATACGACTTCGTCAAGGTCCTCGACTTCGGTCTCGCGCGCGACCGTCGTCCGAGCAGCGTGCAGACGACGCTGCAGGTGACCGCCCATATCACCGGCACGCCGGCGTACATGGCACCCGAGGTCATCATGGGCGTGCACGACGTCGACCCGCGCGCCGACATTTACGCGCTCGGATGCGTCGCGTACTTCCTGCTGACGGGCGAGCTGGTGTTCGAGGCCGAAACGGCGATGAAGACGCTGCTGAAACACGTCGAGGACGCGCCGGTGCCGCCGTCACAGAGGGTTGAAACACGCATCCCGCCGGCGTTCGAAGACTTGATCCTGCTGTGCCTGGAAAAGGATCCGGAACGCCGGCCGCACGACGGCCAGGCGGTGCTGCGACGAGTCCGTGCGTGTCGCGTCGCGACTCCGTGGAACGACGACCTCGCACGAAGCTGGTGGGAAACGCATCTTCCGGAACTGTGCGGAACGGTGCGAGCGTGATCGATTGTCGGCGTGTGATGGCGCGCCGAGCCGTTGCCTCCGAAGGCTCCATTTCCTCAGGTCAATGTGAACTGGACAGTCACCGTCATCAAGACAGGCACCGGCTGACCATTGAGTCGTGTCGGCGTGAACTCCCATTGCATCACCGCGTCGAGCGCGGCCTGGTCGAGCATCGGGACCGATCGCAGCACGCGAGCGTTGGTGATCTTGCCGTCCACGCCGATGAGCGTTTCGAGGATCACGACGCCCTGGACCTTTGCGTCCTGGGCGGCTGCTGGATACACAGGGTTTATGTGCTTCGTCTTCGTGGGCTGGAGGATCGCCCCGCCGACTCGGAGCGCACCAGTAGCCCAGGGCGGAGCGGTCGCGTCACCATCCGGCGGCGGCGGCGGCGGCGGTGGTGGCGGTGGCGGCGGCGGTGCGGATTCGGGAGCGCCGACACGTCCGCCGGCTGCGGCAAACCCGATCAACTGACCGGGCTTCGAAAGGGACCAGCCATCATGCGCGACCAGGCGGGGCTTGCCTCCGAACGGAAAGGCGAACGTCACCCGGATCGACAACGGTGCTTCGGCCGGCGGATCGTAGGTCCATTGGCGGACAGCGTCGGCTGACGATCTGACGAGCGCGTCGTACACGGTGCTGAGCGTCTGAGCGTCAGGTGGTGTGGGATATATCGGCGCAGCTTTGGCGATAGGCCCGACGCCGAGCCGGCGGATCTCGGCGACACGGCCAGATTGATCGAGCGTAATCATCAGCGTGACCATGGCATTGGCCTCGACTGCCGCGGCCTCGGCCGGGTAGGAGGGATCGACGGAGTAGGTCCGTCGCGGGACCGGATTCTCCGGTGTGATCGGCATGGCCTGTTTTTCGAGTGGTCCAATCTCGTTTTGCAGTTCCTGTGCGGCCACCCGCAGGGGAAATGCACCGACGATGTACCAGCTGCTGGCCGCGACGATCGAGGTCATCACCGCGCACGACCACCCGATTCGTTTCGCCGACATGCTTCCCTCCCTCGCTATCAATCGCATCCGCCTGAACAGGTGCCGGCGCCTGGCGAACGCCGCCGCCGGCACGAGAGGCGTTTCGTCGGCGAACGCCGCGAGCGCCTCGATATAGCCACGGCGCGTGCCCGTGGCGAGCATCGCCAATTCGTCGACGACCTCTTCGCGCGCCAGCTGCACACGCGAGATCAGCCACCACACGCCTGGGTGGAACCAGAGGACTGCACGCACGATCTCCTCGGCGATCAACCACACCCAGTCGCGACGCTGCACGTGAATCAGCTCGTGATAGAGCACTGCCCGCTGTACATGAACGGGCTGGGCATGAAGCGAGTCGGGCAGCAGGACGATGGGCCGTCTTACGCCGAACGTGACCGGCTGACGAAGGCCGGCGACACAGCGAATCTCCGCGTGAGTGCCGAGCGCACGCTGCGGGTCATCATGCCCTTCACACCAGGGGAATATCTCGCCTGCGGCTCTGAGTCGCGCGATGCGCGCGAGCCCGACCGCAATCCATGCACCACGCGCGCAGATACCGAGAACGAGGACGACAGCGAGCGCCGTGATCCACGGAAACCGTGACGACGACGTGACGGTCTCTGCCGCCGTCGGGACCCCGATGAGCACCGCCGTAAACACTTCCGTCGTGCTGGTGCCACCAGCCATCGCTTGACGACTTTGGAGCCACGGCAAGGCGAGACAGACCGCGAGCAGCGCACGAAAGTACGCGTAACGTACGCCGGGAGCGTCGATCCGCAGCAGCCCGGGGAGCAGGCCTCCGACCGCCGCCAGGCATGCCGCCTGCGCGCTCCAGGCGATTAGATCTGTGAGCAGAATCGAGTGCGTCATTCGTCGATCTCCTCAATGAGCTGCTTGACGATGCGGCGTTGTTTTTCGGTGAGCTTGTTGTCCTTCGCGAGATGGAGCAGCAAGCCGTCGGAGGCGCCGTCGAAGACGCGATCCAGGAACTCGCGCACCATGGCGCCGACGACCTGCTGCCGCGGCTTGGCCGGTCGATAGACGTGCGCCCGATCGGCCGCGGTCTTTTTGAGATACCCCTTCTCTTCGAGGATCTTCATCATCGTCATCACGGTGGTGTAGGCGATTTGGCGCGTCTCGCGAAGGGCCTCGTAGACGTCACGGACGGTGGCCTTGTCCATGCGCCAGACGACTTTCATGATGGCCAGTTCCTGGGGTGTGAGCGTGGGGTGTGGTGTTCTCATGAATTAGTACTAATAATTTAGTAGTGCCGACACACGCTGTCAAGACCCCAGCAACTGCCAGCCTCCAACTCCCAATTCTCAAGTGGTCTGGTTTTGGAAGTTGGGACTTGGGAGTTGACAGCGCGTCCGGCTGGTCGAGCGATCTGTCGCGTGAGTTAGACTGACCGCCCGTTAGCAGTTGAGTGACAAGGAGCGAACGATGGCGATTACGCGAGGGTCGATGACTGACGAGCAGCGAAAATCGGTCGCGCTGGAATACCTGAAGGCGTTCGACAACAAGGGTGTGACCTCCAGTGGCGGCAGCATCATGGACCTGTTTGCCGATGATGCCCAGGTGTTCTTCCCGAAGTGGGGGCTGGCGACGGGAAAAAAACAGATCGGACAGCTGTTCATGGATTTCGGCGGAGAGATCAAGCAGATCCTGCACGATTACGCCACGTTCAACTGGATCATGACCGGCACGGATACCTTTGCCGTCGAGGGCACGAGCTTCGGCGAGCACAAAGCGGGAGCATGGCGTGCCGGCGTCTCGCACGCGGGACGATGGTGTGACGTCTTCGAGATCCGCGACTTCCTGATCCAGCGCTGCTTCATCTATCTCGATCCGGACTATGCCGGTCTCGATACGGCGCGCTATCACTGGTTGTCGGCGGGCGGGCGTGACGCCTCGAAGCCGATGGGATGACGCGCGTTCAGGGCTCGATGCTCGAACGCGACTCGTACACGTCGGCACGCGTCCACGACGGCGGATGCGACTCGCGTGGCACGAAGACGACCTGGAACAGCTGCATCCAGCCGGTAGCGAACGCAGCTTGTGAGCCCGCGAGGTACAGTTCCCACGCGCGACGAAACGCCTCGCCGTAGGTAAGCCGCACCTGATCCTTTGCCATCGCGAAACGCTCGCTCCAGTGGGCGAGCGTCTTGCGATAGTGCAGGCGCAGGTTTTCGACGTCGATGACCGACATGCCGCACGGCCCGAGGACATCCTTGGTCACTTCCGCCAGCGTCGGCGGATACGCGCCCGGGAAGATGCGGCGGCTGATCCAGGCGTTCAGCGGGCGCGGAATGTCGCGTCCGATGAAGTGGAGCAGGCCCCGACCGGTCTCACGGTTCAGGCTTCGACGCAGGACATCGGCGAGACTGCGATAGTGCTGCAGCCCCACGTGTTCGAGCATTCCCACCGAGACGAACGCGTCGAATTCACCGGAGACGTTGCGATAGTCGTCGTCGATGAACTCGATCTGATCACTCAGTCCTTCCCGCGACGCGCGATCGCGCGCGTATGTCAGCTGCTCACGCGACACGTTGAAGGCTTTCACCGTCACACCGTAGTGTCGAGCCATGTGCATGGCAAGCGCGCCCCAGCCGCAGCCGGCTTCGACCACCCTTTCACCGGGACGCAGCCGGAGCTTCCGGCACACGAGATCCAGCTTGGCGATCTGCGCGGCTTCGAGTGACATCCCGGGATCGGCAAAATAGGCGCACGTGTAAACCAGTTCGCGATCGAGCCACAGCTGGTAGAACGGATTGCCCAGGTCGTAGTGATGATGAACGTTGTGGCGCGAATGCCGGATCGAGTTGCGTCGTGCAATTGCCATCCTCAGGCGCTGCCGCCAGGAGACGTTCACCGGCGCATTGGCGGTGAGCGCTTCGACAATCTGCTCGAGGGGGCCCCGAACCAGCAGCCGGCCGGCCATGTACGACTCGCCGAACCATAACTCCGGGTTGATTGCCAGACCGAGGAGCGTCCGGCGATCCAAGACAATCAAATCGCCAATCGACGGCTGCGGCCCGGCGTAGCTGGAGCTGCCGTCCCACAGCTCGAGGCGCACGGCGGCGGCCTCGATCGAGCGCTGCACCCGTTCGCCCAGCCAGCGATCCGCCAGGCGGGTCCCCAGTCTCCCGCCGCGATCGGCGGTCACCTGGGTCAATTCAGCACTGGCGCCCATGATCGGTCGAATGATAGTCAATTTTTTAGTACCCTAGAATCCTTTACGCCAGGACCCGATCCCAAGCACGCCACATGGTCGTTCAAAAATTCGGCGGCACCTCTGTCGCCGATCCGGCGGCTATCAAACGCCTGATTGAAATCGTCCGGGCGGCGCGGACCCGTGATGGGCGCGGGCCTGCCGTCGTGGTGTCGGCGATGAGCGGCGTCACCGACGGGCTGCTCGGCCTGGCAGCCGCGGCCGGCGGCTCGCAACTGAGCGAAGCGCTGTCGAGAATGCCTCAGATTCGCGATCGCCACACCTCCGCCGCCCGTGCGCTGGTGACTGGAGCTGCGCTGGACGGGTTGCTCGGGCAGATCGACGCTCAGATCGACGAGCTCACGGACGTCATCAAGGCGCTGGCCGTGCTGCGCGAAGTATCCCCGCGTACGCTCGACGTGGTGGCGGCAGCCGGCGAGCTTCTGTCCTCACGCATCGTCGCTGCCGCACTGGCGTGCGCCGACGTTCCTGCAGAGTGGGTCGATGCCCGCCAGGTAATCGTGACCAATACCGAACATACGCGTGCAACCCCTCTCGGCAAGGAGACCAGCGCGAGGCTCCGCGCGAGCGTGTGGCCGATCCTCGAGCGCGGCCACGTGCCTGTGCTCGGTGGATTCATTGGAGCAACCGCCGCTGGTCACACGTCTACGCTTGGGCGCGGCGGCTCGGATTACTCGGGCGCACTGGTTGGTGCCGGGGTTGATGCGTCAGAGATCCAGATCTGGACCGATGTCGATGGGATGCTGAGCGCCGACCCGCGGGTCATCAAGGAGGCTCGCCTCGTTGACCGGCTTTCCTTTGCCGAGGCTGCCGAGCTCGCGTACTTCGGTGCGAAGGTGTTGCATCCGAGCACGATTCTTCCGGCCGTCGAACGAAACATTCCAGTACGCATCCTGAACTCATGGAAGCCTGAAGCGCCCGGCACCTTGATCACGGGCGCCGGGTTACCTGGCCGCAAAGGGCTGACCGGGCTCGCATCGAAGCGCGATGTCACCGTGATCGACATCACGTCGACGCGAATGCTGATGGCGTATGGATTCCTGCGGCGCGTGTTCGAAGTCTTCGAGCGCTTCACGACGGCCGTGGATATGGTCACCACCTCGGAGGTCAGCGTATCGGTCACCGTGGACGATGTGCGGCATCTGGACGAGATCGAGGAAGGGTTGAGTGAATTCGCCGCCGTGTCGGTCGAGCGGCACATGTCGTTGCTGTGTGCCGTGGGCGACGTGCTGCAACATGAGCCCGAGATGGCGGCCCGGGTCGTCGGCGTGCTCGAAGAAGTGCCGCTCCGGATGATCTCGCAGGCGGCATCGCGACGGAACATTACCGTCGTGCTGCGCCAGCACGATCTGCCACATGCCATGGAGCGTCTGCACGAGGAATTTTTCCAGTGAACCGGTATTGGCGGTTCAGCCCCAGCGTGTGATGAACGCAAGCCTGTTCGTGGAGTGGTGCACATGACTCTCAAGGAGGCGCGAGGAATGCGGCTGCTCCTCGTGGGCTACGGCAAGATGGGGCGGATGGTCGAAGAGCTCGCCGCAGGCGAGGGATTCGAGATCGTCGGGCGTGTCGACGAGGGGCGGGAAGAATGGACGGACGCCGACGTCGCGATCGACTTCTCCACGGCGGACGCGCTGCTCGCCAATTTCCAGCAATACACGTCCCGACGATTGTCCGCGGTGATTGGAACGACCGGTTGGAATACGCACCTCGATCGACTGCGTGACGAGGCTGGGCAGGCGGGCATCGGCATTGTCGCGTCCGGAAATTTTTCGATCGGCGTCAACGTCTTCCAGCGTGTCGTTGTGGAAGCCGCCAGGCTGATGAGCGCTCAGCCGCAATACGGGGCGTGGATCCACGAGATCCACCACGCGGCCAAGCGCGATGCGCCGTCGGGGACGGCGTTGCTCCTTCGTGACGCAATAGCAGCGGCAGGATTCAATCGGTCGATCGACATCTCGTCAGCCAGAGCAGGTATGATCCCTGGAACGCACACGGTTGGATTCGACAGCGCTTCGGATACGATCGAGTTGATCCATCGTGCGCGGGATCGCCGCGGCTTCGCGAGCGGCGCGCTGCTGGCGGCGCGCTGGATTCACGGGCGCAGCGGTTGGTTCAACATGCAGGATGTTTTGAAGTAGGCAGTTTGTAGCGGCGGGCCTTCAGGCCCGCCTGGCGGAGATCACCATGCGTACCCCATTTACCGGTGTCGGCACCGCGCTCATCACGCCGTTCACTCGTGACGGTTCCGTCGATGAGGCTGCGGTCAAGCGCCTGGCGCGCAGGCAGATCGACGGCGGGGTTCATTTTCTCTCGCCCTGCGGGACGACGGGAGAGGCCCCGACGCTGACGCATCACGACAGGCTGCGCGTGGTGGAGCTCGTGGTCGAAGAAGCCAATGGCAAGGTTCCCGTGCTTGCCGGAGCCGGCGGCTACGACACGCGTGAGGTGATCGAGCTGGCGCGCGATATGGAACGCGTGGGAGCCGACGGGCTGCTGTCGGTGACCCCGTATTACAACAAGCCCACGCAGGAAGGGCTGTATCAGCATTTCAAAGCGATCTCAGAGGGAACGCCGCTGCCGATCGTGCTCTACAACGTGCCCGGCCGCACCGGCGTGAACATGTCGGCGGACACCACTATCAGGCTCTCCGAGCTGCGGAACATCGTTGCCATCAAGGAGCATCCCGAGCTGCCGCAGATGTCCATGATCATCTCCGGCGCGCGCGAAGACTTCATCGTGTTGAGCGGCGACGATCCGGTAACGGTTGCCGCGATGGCGATAGGCGCCCGCGGCGTCGTGTCGGTGGCGTCCAATGAAGCGCCAGCGGAGATGGCGCAGATCGTGGAGCTGTGCGAGAAGGGCGATTTTGCAGCCGCCCGCAAGCTGCATCACTGGCTGCTGCCGCTGATTCAGGTCAACTTCGTGGAGACCAACCCGCTGCCCTGCAAGGCGGCGATGGCGGCGATGGGACTTATCGAAGAGAACTTCCGCCTGCCATTGGTGCCGCCGAGCGCTGCGACGCGGAACAAGGTCGTGCAGGTTCTGCAGAACCTCAAGATGCTGGGGGCCGCGGCGCGCGCGTGAACCCCGATCCAATCTCTCTCGCCCGTCGTCTCATTGACATCGATTCGACGACCGGGCGGGAAGCAGATGCCGGAATTGCATTAGCGCAGATCCTTCGACAGCTCGGGTATCAGGTCATGGAGCAGCCGGTCGCCGATGGCCGGTTCAACGTCTACGCCCATCTCGACGCGCCTCCGTCCGTTGTGTTCTCGACGCACTTCGACTGCGTGCCACCGTTCTTTCCGAGCAGGGAAGAGTGCAGCATGCTCTTCGGCCGCGGCGCGTGTGACGCGAAGGGGATACTGGCGGCACAGGTCGCGGCTGCCGAATCATTGCGCGCGGCGGGAGAGAGACGGATCGCGCTGCTGTTTGTTGCAGGTGAAGAGCGGGGCAGCGACGGCGCGCGCGTCGCGAACGAGCATGCTCCTGCAAGCGTTCGTTTCCTGATCAACGGTGAGCCGACTGACAACCGGTTGGGCGCGGCGACCCGCGGGATTGTCCGGGTCCGTCTCCATGCCGATGGGCGCGCCGCGCATTCATCGTTTCCGGAGCTTGGCGAATCCGCCATCGACAAGCTGCTCGACGCGCTGATGGTGCTGCGTGGAGTGACGCTGCCGGACGATCCGCTGCTCGGCCGCACCCATTACACGGTCGGGCTGATCGAAGGCGGGGTGGCGCCCAACGTCGTTTCGCCGCACGCGTCCGCCGAGCTGGTGTTCAGAACCGTAGGTGACGCCGGCGCGGTACACGACGCCATGCGCGTGGTCGAGAGTCTGGTGCACATCGAGCGCGTGCTCGACGTCCCCGCCGTGCGCATGCACACGCTGCCCGGCTTCGATACCGCGGTGTTCCCTTACACAACAGACGTGCCGATGCTGACCCGCTGGGGAACACCCTTGCTCGTCGGGCCGGGCTCGATCCACGTGGCCCACGCCGACGACGAGCACATCGCGATCGACGAGATGATGGCCGGAATTCAGCTCTACGAATCGCTGGCGAGACAACTTCTCTAGTCCGGCTAAAGCCGGACCGCCGAAAGGCGGACACACTACGTGGACCTAGTCCGCCTAAAGGTTGGACACTACGACCGTACGTAGTGTCCGGTTTCAGCCGGACTTCAGCTGCTTCAGCCGAACCGCCTCAGTACGTTACACTCGGTATTTACCGGGCACGCCGATGGGCCCGGCTGTGGGTGCGCCGCATCGCGGCCCGGACCCTGTGCAACTCCAGCCTGCGAACCGCGTCAGGGCCGGAAGGCAGCAGCGCTAAGTAGACCCTGCAGTGTGCCGCAGGTGCACCGGGTCGCGGTGAGTCGCACCC
>Ga0207697_10000847_pt1 | contig 17271 bp, 18 predicted proteins | sample KBSSwiS5withPhiX_FD_184293 | JGI IMG/M metagenome (GOLD analysis project Ga0207697, IMG submission 184293) | Switchgrass rhizosphere microbial communities from Kellogg Biological Station, Michigan, USA, with PhiX - S5 (SPAdes) (version 2) | ecosystem: Host-associated > Plants > Roots >... | reverse complement strand
CATGGTATTCGCGCGCACGGCAGCCATGCTTTTCAACCGGATCGTTGACTGGTCGCTCGATCAACGGAACCCGCGCACAGCGTCGCGACACTTGCTCGTTTCAAAATTCTCGGCTGTGATTTTGCTGGTTTTGGCTTCTGCTGGGTTTCTACTGGCCGCATGCGCAATTAATCGGCTGACGTGCCGGCTCGCGCCGTTAGCGCTGGCATTGACTTTTTTCTATTCACTTACGAAACGGTTCACTAGCGCGACGCATTTTTTTCTTGGCTTGGCACTGGCCATTGCTCCAATCGGTGCTTGGATCGCCCAAACAGGAACGATTGATGTCGCGCCGATCGTGCTTGCAGCGGGCGTAATTTGCTGGGTGGGAGGATTCGATCTGATCTATGCCACGCAGGACTATGATTTTGATCGGCGCGAAGGGATTCGATCGCTTGTGGTGAAACTCGGGATCACTCGCAGCTTGCGTCTCGCACGGCTACTACATCTGCTGACGTTTGTGGCGCTCATCGCCTTTGGATTCGTCGCGAAGCTCGGCGCGCTCTACTACTGGTCGCTTCCTCTCATCGCGGCGGCGCTCGTTTACGAGCACAAAACCGAAAAACGCGATCTGGCCGGAATCAATCGCGCGTTTTTCCAGAGCAACGCGTTTGTAAGCGCGGTGTTCTTAGTCGCCGTTTGCGCGGATCGGTTGCTCTAAACTGATGAAAATGACGAAGCTCGAATGCCGAATGACGAATGAAGCACGAAGCTCGAACGACGAGAAACGAGCGCGGGCCGTTGCTCATTTAGTTATTCGTCATTCCTTCGAGCTTCGTCATTCGATTTTCTCATTCTTTCTCACATCGCGTTTAACATCGCGACGCGTCGTTCGTGCCGACCGCCATCGAAAGCAGTATCGAGCCAAAGCCGCACAATTTTTAGCGCCACGTCTTCGGGAATCAGACGCTCACCCATCGAGAGCACGTTCGAATCATTGTGTTGCCGCGAGAGCTGAGCCGACTCTTCGTTCCAGCAAAGCGCGCAACGCACACCGTGCACCTTGTTCGCGACCATCGCTTCACCATTGCCTGAACCTCCGAAGACAATGCCGCGGTCGCATTCGCCGCGCGCGACTGCTTCTGCCGCTGGACGAATGAAAAGCGGATAATCGACGGGTTCCTCGCTGAACGTGCCGAAGTCCTTCACTTCATGCCCGAGCGAGCTGAGCAATTCTTTTACCTTCTCTTTGTAACGAAAGCCTGCGTGATCTGACCCGAGCGAAATTTTCATTTTCATTAGTTTGTGATTCCAAGCGAAGTCGAGGAATCCCTAATTGTTTCTGGCAACGTACCGCGCGCAAAGACAATAATCAGAGATGTCTCGACTGCGCTCGACATGAGAATTGCTACGCTCCGTGCAATTTCGCCAGCTCGCTCCAGAGTTCGCGTTCGCGGTCAGTCAGCTTTTTGGGAATGTTGATCTGAACGACAACGTACAGATCGCCGCGTTTGCCCGAGACTCCAGGCAGGCCGCGCTCGCGCAAACGAAAACGCTGTCCGCCTTGGGTGCCTGGCGGAACTTTCAATCGCACTTTTCCTTCGAGAGTCGGCACGAGTAATTCGCCTCCGAGCACAACCTGCCATGGCTCGATTCTCTCTTCGTGAATCAAGTCGCTGCCTTCGACTGAAAAATCCGGATGCTTCGCCAATCGCACCCGAAGAAAAAGGTCGCCGCTTTTTCCTCCACCTGCGCCCGCTTCACCCTGACCACGTAAACGGATCCGCTGGCCCTCACGGACCCCGCGCGGAATTTTGACCTGATAATGCTCCACCTTGTCTGAACCAGCTCGCCGTAGCGATACGGTTCTTGTGGAACCGTGGAGCGCTTCCTCGAGTGTGACCATGATATCCGCTTCCACGTCGGCACCGCGTTCGGCTGTCGCAGCGCGTCCTCCGAATCCGCCGAATGCGGAGCGACCGCGGCCGCCGCCAAAAAACGCTTCGAAGAAATCGCTGAATCCAGTTCCGCCGAACTCGAACTCAACTCCGCCACCGCCGTCGCCGCCCCATTGAGAAAATCCGCCGCCGGGCTCCTGCTGGCGTTGCCATTGTGGCGGTGGCTGAAAACCGCCCGGCCGATTCCAATCCGCGCCGAGCTGATCGTATTTCTTCCGCTTCTCCGGATCGCTAAGAACTTCGTATGCTTCGTTGATTTCCTTAAATTTTTCTTCGGCGGCCTTTTTGTCCTTCGCGACGTCCGGGTGAAACTTGCGGGCCAGCTTGCGAAAAGCGCTGCGAATCTCGTCCTCGGTCGCCGTCTTTGGCACCCCGAGTGTCTCATAATAATCTCGAAATTGTACTGGCATCTATTCCCAAGCTTGTGCCTCCGCTTCAATCGCGCAACTCTTTGAGTGATGCGTGAAGTTGGAAAGCTAATCGTGATCATCGGCGTCGTCGCCACGCTAGTAGGACTGGTGTTATGGAGCGGTTTCGCGCCAAAGTGGCTGGGCCGATTGCCCGGCGACATTCGGATCGAGCGCGAACATTCCTCATTCTATTTTCCGATCGTCACCTGCATCGTTCTCAGCGTTGTCTTGAGTTTGCTTTTTTCGCTCTTCTCAATGTTCCGGCGCTGAAATTTTCCGCTGTAGCCACGGACCTCTGTCCCGTCTGATCTTGCGAGTTGCTCAGCAATGTGCGAACGGCCGACACGACGTGGCTACAGCAACTCGCCAAAACCGACTCGACAAACATGTAAAGGCGCTTCTTCGCTGCCGTCGTTGTCCGCGCATGCAATCCACGCCGGTGTCAGGCGGCGCGATCATGAGTGACGTGATGATCATTGGGCAGGCGCCGGGTCCGCGAGAACCGACGTTGAAACGTCCGTTTGCGCACACGGCGGGCAAAACGCTCTTCCGCTGGTTCGAACAATTTTGCGGAATGGACGAAGCCACCGCTCGATCGAAGATATATTTCGCCGCCGTCTGCCGTTGTTTTCCTGGAAAAAACTCCGGAGGTACCGACCGCGTTCCCGCGCCGGATGAGATTCGCAACTGTGCGCTGTGGATGGATGATGAAATTCGCATTTTGCAGCCGCGTCTCATCATTCCGGTTGGCCGACTGGCGATCGTGCAATTTATCGACTGTGCGAAGTTGGAATACGTAATCGGTCGTAAATTTCGGATCATCCATGCGGAACACCGGTTCGAGCTAATTCCGTTGCCGCATCCTTCCGGCGCGTCGCCCTGGCACAAGATTCCACCCGGGAAAGCGCTTACCGAGCGTGCGCTCAAATTGGTGGCGCGACACCCAGCAGTCCGTCTACTGAATCAATCTGGAAGCCAGGAAGCCATGAATTTTCAATCGAGAGTTGTTTAGTCTTTTCTTCGTTCCTAAATTCCTGATTCATCTTTCGAATGTCTTCTGAAATTCCAACACGCGCTGACATTTCGGACACCGATAAATGGGATCTGACGCATTTGTTCACTGATGTGAGCAAATGGCAGGAGGATTTTGCATGGCTGCAGGGTGAGTATCCGAAACTGGAACACTGGAAAGGCAGAGCGGGGGAATCAGCCCAAACGTTGGTTGGGCTTCTCGAGTTTGAGAAGGCGCTCGAGCAGAAGATGGAACGCGTCTATCACTACGCGTCGCTGCAAGCGGCTGAGGACAGCACGAATAACGAGTACCTGGCTCGCATTGGGCAGGTCCAGAATCTACTTACCAGGATCAGCGAGGCGGCTGCGTTTGTTGTTCCCGAGATTTTGGCGATCGACGATGAACGATTCAGAGCATTCCTTGCCGATCCGGCGCTGAAAGATTGGGATATCAAGCTGCGCAAAATCCGGCGGATGAGATCGCATGTGCTTTCAGTGCCCGAGGAACGTCTGCTTGCGCTGAGCAATGTCGCGCTGAGCGGCTACGACGACACGTTTTCCCAGCTCACCGATGTGGACATGAAGTTCGGCGTGCTGGTCGACGAGACGGGACGCGAGCGACCGCTGAGCCAAAGCTCGTTCAGCTCGTTCCTGGTGAAGCGCGACCCTGAACTACGGAAACGCGCTTTCCATCAATTCTACGCTGAGTTTCGCGACCATCAGTACACGCTCGCCGCGTCCCTCGGCTACTCAGTGAAAGCGAACGTATTTCACGCCAGAGCACGGCATTATCCATCTGCGCTCGAAGCGGCGCTGTTTCCGGATGATGTGCCGGTGGCCGTGTATGACGGGTTGATTCAATCTGTCCGCGCGAATCTCAAACCGTTGTTTCGATATTTCGATTTTCGCCGGCGCGTCCTGGGTTTGGATAAGCTGCATCACTACGACACGTATGTTCCGCTCGTTCCGGAGATTCAGACGACATTCACATTCGATGAAGCGACGGAAATGGTGTTGGCTGCGCTCGCTCCGTTGGGTGAGGAATATGTTCAGGTGCTGGCAGAAGGTCTGCGCTCGAGACGCTGGTGCGATCGTTATGAAAACAAAGGCAAACGCAGCGGTGCCTTTTCATCCAGCAGTTACACCGCTCCACCGTACATCCTGATGAACTACAAACAGGACGTGTTCGCGGACGTGTACACGCTTGCGCACGAGGCAGGGCATTCAATGCACAGTTGGTTCTCGCAACGTTCGCAGCTGTTTCAGAACTACGAATATCCGATCTTTCTCGCGGAGGTTGCGTCGACCTTCAACGAGGAATTGCTCACTCATCATCTGCTTCGCACCACGAATGAGCCGAAGATGCGGGCTTACATCATCAACCGCGAAATTGATGATCTGCGCGGTACGCTGTTCCGACAGACCATGTTTGCCGAATTCGAAAGAATCATTCACGCCATCGAGGAAAGCGGCGATGCGCTGACACTCGACGTTTTCAAATCGGAATATCACAAGCTGCTCGAAGCTTATTTCGCTGAAAACTTCGTACTCGATTCTGAGCTTGATCTGGAATGCCTCCGCATTCCGCATTTCTATCACGCCTTCTACGTTTACAAATACGCGACTGGAATTTCCGCTGCCGTCACGCTGTCGCAACGCGTGCTTTCCGGCCAGCCGGGAGCTGTAGAGGCATATCTGAAGTTTTTGAGTTCAGGCGGCTCGAGATTCCCGCTCGAGACATTGCAAGCGGCGGGCGTGGACATGACAACATCGACGCCTATCGAGAGCACACTGCAGTTATTCGAACGTCGCCTCGGCGAAGTGGAAGAGCTCTTGCTGTAGGGCGTCTGCGTCAGAGTCCGCTAGGCGTTAACAGAAACGCTCTACAAATTTACGCACTGGATCAATGCAACTTGAAGCCGAGCAGCTTGTTCAGCGATTGAAACCGCTGTTCGACGAAAACTTCGAGAGATTCGGCGAGTTAGGGGCGGCGGTTTCCGTTTGGCAAAACGGAAAACCAGTCGTCGATCTCAACGGCGGATTTTGCGACGCAGGTCGCGAGAAAGCATGGACGGCTGACACGCTCGTGCTGGTCTGGTCTGCAACGAAAGGAATCGGGAGCGCTTGTCTATTGCATGCGTTGCAACAGCGGAACATTGAGCTCAAACGATTCGTCGCGGACTTCTGGCCCGAATTTGCGCAGGCAGGCAAAGACAAGATCACGCTCGAACAATTGCTTTCGCATCAGGCGGGGCTTTGCGCTTTGGATCAGCGCGTTGACGTGCTCGATTACGGGGGAGTGGTTCGGGCGTTGGAAATGCAACGACCTTTGTGGCCGCCGGGAACTCAGCATGGGTATCACGCGCGCACGTTTGGATTTCTCCTGGACGAACTGGTTCGGCGGATCACTGGAAACACGCTGTCCGATTATTGGCAGGAAAATTTTGCCCAGCCGCTCGAAGTCGATTTCTGGATCGGATTGCCGGAAGAGCAGAATTCGCGAGTGGCCACAATTTACCCCGCCAAAAGCGGTAAGCCGCCGGAGCCGGCAGAGTTCTATCGGGATCTTGTTACAGCCGGGACGTTGGCGAGAAAGACTTTTACTTCGCCCTATGGATTGAATGTGATCAGCAAGATGAATGATCCGGAAATCCGTGCGCGACCGAATGTTTCGTTCGGCGGAATCGGGAGCGCCTCGGCGCTTGCGAAATTTTATTCTGTGCTCGCGAACGGCGGAGAAGTAAATGGGCAGACTCTGTTTTCTCGAAAAACGATCGAACAAATGACAACGACATCATCAGACGGCATCGACCGCGTTTTCCAAATCCCGACGGCATTCTCGGCCGGGTTCATGAAAGATTCACAAGGAGCGGCGATCTCCAGTCCGCTGTCAGACAAAGCGCGGATTGGAAACCGCTCCTCCTTGATTCCACCGCGGTTGTTCGGTCCGTCACAAGCATCCTTCGGACATCCCGGTGCGGGCGGCAGCCACGCCTTTGCAGATCCGGAAAACAAAATCGCATTCGCGTACGTGATGAACCAAATGGAACAATCGGTTCTGCCGAACAAGAAATCACTGCGATTGGTGGACGCGATTTATGATGTTCTGTAGCGCTGCTCGCTGCTCCCGACTCACACTGTGTCCAAGATGCCGGCTACAGTCATTCGCCAATGATGGTCATGAAAATCTTTCGCCGATGAGGCGCGCGACGATGTTCGAAGAGGAAGATGCCTTGCCACGTTCCGAGTTGCATTTTTCCGTCCACAATTGGCACGGTCTCGCTCGTGTGCGTCAGAACCATGCGGATGTGTGAGGGCATATCGTCGCTACCTTCGGAATCGTGGGTGAAGTAATCGGCGTCTTCCGGCACAAGGCGGTCGAAAAAATTTTCTAAATCTCGTCTCGCTGTGGGATCGGCATTTTCCATGACGACGATGCTGCAACTCGTGTGCTGAACAAAAACGGTGACTGTTCCGTTTTGCACTTGGCTCTTCTCGATTTTTGACTGCACGGCATCGGTCGTTTCATACAGTCCCTTGCCGCCGGTGCGGACTTCGAGTTGGTCGTGGCAGACCTGCATTTGTCAGCCATGTTATTCAGCCTGGTGGTCAGGGCAAAGCCCGCCTTCGCACAACGCTACCGCGGGGAAGCAAGAAGCGACGGTTTGGGCCGCTGGAAAGAGTAGCGCACGCATCTCGCTTGCGTACTCTGATTGCGCAAGCGAAACACGCTGACTATGGCCCACACGTATGGATGATCTAAGTTCTTCGCTTCGGTCAGAATGACATTTGTAAAAATGGTGAGTGACGGGCTGGTCATATGAAAGTGCGAGTGCAATTTTACGCGCACTTGCGTGAAGTCATTGGAATTCATGAGATGGAACTTGAGCTTCCGCCAGGCGCGACTGTTCGCGAATTGGTCGAAAACATCTATACGCAAAAACCTGCGCTTCGCGCGCATGACAAAAGTCTTTTGATTGGCGCGGGCTTGGAATTTGTCGATCGCAATTACAGGCTCAATCCGGGGGAGGAAATCGCAATCATGCCTCCGGTGCAAGGCGGTTGAGCATCCGGTCGCGGAGATTCCGCTTGTTTCGTTAGGCCGACTCGTCGTCGCCCGTCTTGCGTTTCAACGGGCAAATACCGCGCTTCTTTGCACCGGCGACGAAGTCTAGAAATTCGCGTGCTGGTGTGCCGAAAGTCATGGTCTGCGCTTTCTCGAGGGCCTGCGACGTATTTAGCCCGCTTAAATACACAAGTCTGAATGCCTCCTTGATTTCGCTTCGATCATTGGCGCTAAGTCTCGCGCGTTGCATTCCGACGATATTCAATCCGAAGACGTAATTGCGTTCTGCGGCGATGGTGAACGGTGGCAGATCTTTTCCAAATGCGGAACTGCCCTGCACCATCACCAGTCGCCCAATGTGCATGAACTGGTGAAAAGTTGATCCGCCCCCAAGAAATGCGCCGTCATCAATGCGCACGTAGCCGGCGAGTAAACAATTATTCGCGATAACGACGTTGTTTCCGATAGCGCAATTGTGACCGATGTGCGCTCCGGCCATTAGAAAATTCTTGTCCCCAACTGTTGTAGCGCTGCCGTCGGCGCTGCCGCGATGGATCGTGCAGTACTCGCGGATGATATTGTCGTCCCCGATTTCGACTTTCGTCCGCCGGTCCGCGGAAAACGAAACATCCTGCGGCGGCACACCGATGATCGCGCCATGTCCGATCAAATTTCCGCGTCCGATCGTCACCTCGCCTTCCATCACCACGTTTGATTGTACGATGGTCTTCTCACCGATTGTCACATCCGGCCCGATGATCGAGAATGGGCCGATCTCCACATTAGCGCCGAGTTTTGCTTTCGGATCGACAATTGCTGTCGGATGAACCTTCTTCTCCGTCATGTCTCAGATTTCGACTCGAAATTCGGATTCCCTTGTTATAACACGCCAGCCTCTTTGAAACTGAAATAACCGGGGCTGCTGTCCGCTGGCGCGCCGACGACGATGTGATCCAGCAGTTTGATTTGTAATAGCTCGGCGGCCTCCGCCAGACGTCGCGTCAGGCTATGGTCAGTCTGACTCGGCGACGGATCGCCGGATGGGTGATTGTGCACAACGATGACTGCGTAGGCTGAGTAAGTGATCGCGGGTCGAAAAATCTCGCGCGGATGCGCGATGCTCTCATTCATGCTTCCTACCGAAACGGATTCGATGCGCATCAAACGGTAACGCGTATCGAGCAGGACGACGCGCAGTGATTCGGTCCGCAGCATCCGCATTTCGTCTCCAAGCAGTTTGTAAATCAGTTCGGGTGAATCGAGTTTTTGCTGCGACAACGATTCCTGCGTGAAGCGCTTTCCCAGATTAAATGCCGCCACCAGTTCTAATGCCTTCGCCGGACCGATTCCTTTAATTGCCCTGAGTTCTTTTACCGAGCAACGGCTCAGCTCCGCGAACGATCTATATTTTTCGAGCAACTCACGAGCGACATCCACCACGTTCATACCGCGCCGGCCGGTGCGCAGTAATATTGCGATCAATTCTGCGTTGCTGAGAGCGTCCGCGCCATGCGCCAGCAATTTTTCCCGCGGCCGCTCGTCCTGCGGCATTTCGCGGATTTTAAGCTGCGGCATACGAAAATGAGAGCAGTCTCAACGCTGTGATGGAAGTCAGCTGAAAGTCGGGACACCAAGGTCCCTCCCACATTTCATTCGACGCGAAGTTGATCGAACAGGCCGCACAACGCATCGCCGAGCGAGAACAAAGCATCTGCATAACCATTCGACGCGACACCGTCGAATGCGTGTTGCGCTTTGCGAATCAGATCACTGCCGGCTGCGATTGACTCGTTTAACGCGCCGTTATTCGCGCCATTCTTGAGAAGCTCAATCATTTCTTCGATGTTTTCGTCGAGCACAAGCTGACAACAACGTTCGCGCTCAAACTCCGAAGCGGAACGGAGGAAAATCAAAACCGGCAACGTGAATTTTCCTTTGCGTAGGTCCGTCCCGAGTGTTTTACCGGTTACACTCTCGGACCCGGCGAGATCGACGCAATCATCATAAATCTGATAGGCCGTTCCAATTTGGAATCCGAAATTCTTGAATGTTCCGATCACTTTCGGATCGGCCTCGCTGATAACTGCGGCGAGTTCCGCGGCCGCCGAGAAAAGTGATCCGGTTTTCATCTGCACGATCTGCAAATAATCCTCGACGCTCAGATTAAGATCGAACCTGCGCTGCGTCTGAATCATTTCGCCTGAGCAAACCGTCGTCGCCGTGCGCGCGATTGCGCGGCTGATATCGGAGTTTTCGAAAGCTGTGGATAACGTCAGCGCGTGCGCGAAAAGACAGTCGCCCAGTAGAACGCTCAGCGAATTTCCCCAGCGCGCGTTTGCCGTTGGCTGCGCTCGACGCTGTTCTGCTTCGTCCATAACGTCGTCATGCACCAGGGTGGCGAGGTGAATGAGCTCAACGATCACAGCGAGATCAATGTGCCCGGACTGGACCTTTCCGGTTGCGCCACCGGCAAGCAGAGCCAGCAGCGGTCGAAGGCGTTTCCCCCGGCTGCCGAGCGCGTACACGACGTAACCTTCGATTGCGGGATCGAACGCCGAAGCCTGTTGCGCGATACAGGTCTCGACTTGCTCAAGCTGCGGTTGAACTAATTTTGCGACTTCTGCCAAACGAAGCGCGGGAGCGCTGCTCGCCTTCGCAACTGCGCGGCGACTCGAGCTCCGGTCCGTGCGGGCGAAGAGTTCCACGAGGCGAGGATAGTGGTGCGGGCAGAGTAGAGCAAGCTTCTAGCTCGCTAAAGAGCGATTGTGCAAGCGAGACGCATGCACTACCTCATTCGCAGCCAGGATTCAGTTCCGTATTTCTGCTGGGCTAAATCTCTCGCGCGCCGGAGAACTTCTTCATTGATCTCGAAGTCACTGCAATTCACCGACAGAGCCTGCGCAAATTTTTGAGCAAGGTCATTCCGCAGGGTGATGCCTTGAATGCTGCCTTGCTGCAACAAACCGCGACGAGTACGTCGTTGCGCCGCTCCGGCAATCTTGCGGTCGTCGATGATTACGTCGGCGCGAACTGGATTCGCGAAGCAATTGTTCGTAGGGACGCTGCGCTGCGGCATCGGGTCGGCGCGGCGCGCCGACACTACCACTTCCGCGCTATGTCCGATCGCAATAAGCGCTTCGCACAACGCGCGATGAATCTTTTCGTAGCTAGCAACTGATGATTCATTGAACGCGGGATCACTCGCTGGAATTACAATCGAGTAAGTGAGGTCCTCGCCGTGAAAAACGATTCCGCCGCCGGTCCAACGCCGAACCAAGTCGCGCTCCGCTGCGTAAGCCGCGACATCGGTAAACTTCCCAAAATATCCGAACGATAGAGCCGGGGAACGCCAGCGATAGAAGCGGATAGTTGGAATGCTTGCCGACTCCAGCAGGGCTTCATCGATCGCCATGTTCATCGGCGCCGAGTGTGGCGAGACGTCGTGACAAGCCTGCAATCTGCCACATAACTGTTCTGTCATTCCCCCCCCGAGCGCACCGCAGCGAAGTCGAGGAATCCCGGTGCGTTACCCCAACTGATTCCGCAGGATGTCTCGACGTCCCTCGCCATGACAATCACTTGTGGAACTCGTCCAGGATTCTTGCGACAGCTTCTCGCGGGCTACGGTGTCCGGTGATGGGACGCCCGATACCGATGTAGTCTGCGCCTGCTTCAAAGGCTTCGCTTGGCGTCATGAACCGTTTTTGATCGCCTGGTTCTGCCCAGGTTGGCCGAATTCCCTGGACCGCGATTTTGATTCTCTCGCCGAACTGGTGGCGCAAGATTTTAATTTCATGTGGACTTGCCACGACGCCATCAATTCCCGCTGCTGCGCCTAACCTGGCCAGACGAATTACTTGATCCTCGACGGTGTTGGTGATTCCAATTTCGCGCAGCGTTTGCTCAGTAGCGCTTGTTAAAACAGTCACTCCCAAAACAAGCATATCGCTAGTGCGAGCGGCGGTCGCGGCACGGATCATGTCACTGCCGCCGCTCAAATGAATCGTGAGCATCTGCACACCGAGAGTGCTTGCGGACTCAACGGCTCGCGCGACGGTGTTGGGGATGTCGTAGAGCTTCAGATCGAGCCAAACGTTTACGCCAGTGGCCAAAACCGCACGCACTATTTCGGGTCCTTCGGCTGTGTAAAGTTGGAGCCCGATTTTGAAAAAAGAGATCTCGCTCTGAAGTTGCGCAACGAGGTCGAGTGCCTTTTCCTTTGTGGCGACATCGAGCGCCACGATGATTTTGTCAGCGGCTTTTGTCATGGTCGGCGAAGTCGAGACATCTCAGTTTTGCGAACGCGAGAAGAGATTCCTCGACTTCGCTCGGAATGACAGAGCAAATTGCAGGTAATGCAAGTCATGGCTCCAGCGAAGATCAATCTTTCGCTGAGAGTTCTCGGTCGTCGCGATGGCTTTCATGACATTGAAACGTTCATCGCGCCGATTTCGCTTTGTGACGAGATTAAGATCGAGCAGCGCTCCGGCAAACAAGGAATCGCATTTCGCTGCGATGATCCGTCGTTGCCGAAACATGAAGACAACATTGTGGTGCGTGCGGCGAATGTTTTTTTCGAAGAAACGAACATCACCAGCGGGGTTTCGATCGAGCTCAAAAAGGCAATTCCACACGGCGCGGGTCTCGGCGGAGGGAGCAGCGACGCTGCTTCCACTTTGCTGGCGCTGAACGAATTGTTCAAAACGAATTTACCCCGTGAAGCGCTGGCAAAAATGGCGCAGATGATCGGATCGGACGTTCCATTTTTCATTTTTCAATCCGCCGCAGTATGTAAAGGACGCGGCGAACTGGTGAGCCCGACCAGATTGCGCGAACAATTATCTGTGCTGTTGCTGAAGCCTGGATTCGCCGTGCCTACGCAGTGGGCCTACTCCCGGTGGCGAGACTCGCGCGAAATTCCTGGCGTTCCGTACGACGCCCAACACTTTAGTCGGCAAAGCTTCGTAAACGATCTAGAGCGGCCTGTTTTCGAAAAGTTTGTTTTTCTGGCGCAGCTGAAGATGTGGTTACTCAAGCAACCAGAAGTCGGCGCTGCGCTGATGTCGGGCTCGGGTTCGACGGTTTTTGCAGTGTTGCGGTCAAATCCGGACGCGGATCTTCTGACGGAGCGCGCAAAAGCCGAGTTCGATCCGGAACTGTGGACGTGCGCGTGCAAAACGCGGTAGCGCGATTCCGGGGAGCGCACGCACGATGCGTGCTGGCGAATGCATTCTGCATTCGCGAACTCTTGAAAAGATTGTTTCGGCGTGACGCCGAAACCAGCACGCGAGACGCGTGCGCTCGCCAGAGCTACAAACACGCGAAACTATTCGCCGAGCCGTTGGCGGAATTGTGCGCGCGCGTATTCGCGGTTGAGTTTCGCGATAAAACTCGCGCTGATCTTGGCGGGACACACCGCTTCGCACTCATAAGTATTGGTGCAATTACCAAATCCCTGCTCGTCCATTACTTGCACCATTTTCAACACACGTCGCTCACGTTCGGGCGCGCCCTGCGGTAAAAATGAAAGGTGCGAAACTTTCGCAGCCGCAAAAAGCATTGCGGATCCGTTCGGGCATGCCGCTGCGCACGCGCCGCAGCCGATGCATGCCGCTGCCTCCATTGCGAGGTCTGCATCGTGTTTGGGAACGAGAATTGAATTTGCCTCCGGCGCAGAACCTGCGCGCGCGGAGATGAATCCGCCGGCTTGCACGATGCGATCGAGCGCGCCACGGTCGACCACTAAATCTTTGACGATCGGAAACGCGCCGACACGAAACGGTTCAACGGTGATCGTCTCTCCGTCGCGGAATTTTCGCATGTAAAGCTCGCACACAGCGCCTGGATGGTCTGGGCCGTGCGCTTCGCCATTAACCGTGAGCGAACACGTACCGCAGATCCCTTCCCGACAATCAGAGTCGAACGCGACTGGTTCGCCGCCGCTGCGAATCAGATTTTCGTTCAGAATATCCAGCATCTCGAGAAACGAAGTGTCAGGCGAAATGTCGCGCACGTCGTATTTGGCAAGTTTACCGCGGGACTTCGCGTCGCGCTGTCGCCAGATTTTGAGTTTGAAGTTCATTGGTTCACGGTCTTCGTGAGCATAGCGCAGCGGAGTCGAAGGATCCCGGGAAGAAACTCAAGGTTTGGCAGCGGGATGGAAACCTCGACCTCGCCATCCTCGATGGCTGCGTTACAGCCTCAACTTCGCTCAGAATGACAGAAGATGCCGTCATTTATAGCTCCTTTGTGCCAAATGCACCGTTTCGAAATGCAACTCTTCGCGATGCAATTTGGGAGGCTGACCGTCGCCTTGAAATTCCCACGCAAACACAGCTGCGTGGCTCTCGTCATCCCGGAGCGCTTCGCCATCCGGCGTTTGATGTTCCTCGCGGAAATGTGCGCCGGCAGATTCGTCGCGCTCCAGCGCGTCAAGGCACATTAGCTCGGCGAATTCGAGAAAATCCGCGACGCGCCCCGCGCGTTCAAGCGATTGATTGTAATCTTCTTGATCTCCGGGAACGCGCACATCGCGCCAGAATTCGTCGCGCAGCTCGGAAATTTTCCGAAGCGCTTCGCGCAAGCCTTCTTCGTTACGCGACATTCCGCATTTGTCCCAGAGAAGAACGCCCAGCTCGCGATGAAATGAATCGGCTGAGCGCGTGCCGTTGACGTTGAGCAGTTTCTCAATCCTGGCGCGGACACTGTTCTCCGTTTCTTGAAACTCGGGAGACTCGGGCGACGGCCGTTTTCCCATCTGACCGGCAAGATAATTCGGGAGCGTATTTGGCATAACAAAGTAGCCGTCGGCGAGGCCTTGCATCAGCGCGCTGGCGCCAAGCCGGTTGGCGCCGTGATCGGAGAAGTTGGCTTCCCCGATCACGAATAAACCGGGCACATTGCTCATCAGATTATAGTCGACCCAAAGACCGCCCATCGTGTAGTGCACCGCCGGATAGATTCGCATGGGCACTTTGTAGGCGTCTTCGCTGGTGATCTTTTTGTACACCTCGAACAAGTTTCCGTAGCGCTCACGAATCGTCTCTACGCCGAGTCGTTTGATCGCATCAGCAAAATCGAGATACACGCCGCGTCCACCGGGGCCGACGCCGCGGCCTTCGTCGCAAACTTCCTTCGCCGCGCGCGATGAAATGTCGCGCGGCGCAAGGTTTCCGTAGCTGGGATATTTTCGCTCGAGATAATAATCGCGGTCTGCATCAGGAATTTCGCTCGGGGGTTTTAAGCGATCTTCTTTCCGTTTCGGGACCCACACGCGTCCGTCATTCCGCAGCGATTCCGACATCAGCGTGAGCTTGGATTGATAGTCGCCGCTGACTGGGATGCAGGTCGGATGAATTTGTGTGAAGGACGGATTCGCAAAGAGTGCGCCTCTTTTGTAAGCGCGATAAGTCGCTGTGACGTTGCTGCCGCGCGCGTTGGTAGACAGATAGAACACGTTGCCATATCCGCCACTGGCAAGCACAATGGCATCAGCCGCGTGCCTCTCGATTTTTCCCGATCGTAAGTTCCGAGCGATAATTCCTTTGGCCTGACCATTGATGATCACCAGGTCGAGCATCTCCGTGTAGGGAAACATCTGCACTGTGCCAGACGAGACCTGGCGACATAGCGCCTGATAACAGCCTAACAAGAGTTGTTGTCCGGTCTGGCCGCGGGCGTAAAAGGTTCGTGAAACCTGTGCGCCGCCGAAGGAACGATTAGCCAGGTAACCGCTGTATTCGCGAGCAAACGGCACGCCCTGCGCGACGCATTGATCGATGATGTTGTTGGCGATTTCAGCGAGCCGATAAACATTCGCTTCGCGGGAACGAAAATCGCCGCCCTTAATCGTGTCGTAGAACAATCGGTAAACGCTGTCGCCGTCATTCTGGTAATTCTTTGCCGCATTAATCCCGCCTTGGGCTGCAATGGAATGGGCGCGCCTCGGCGAATCCTGAAAACAAAAACACTTCACTCGATAGCCGAGTTCTCCGAGGGTCGCCGCGGCCGATCCGCCGGCAAGGCCACTGCCGACAACTATGATCTCAAGTTTTCGCCGGTTGTTCGGATTGACCAATCGCGAATGGTCCCGGTGGTTTCGCCATTTTTGATCCAGCGGCCCAGGCGGAACTTTTGGATCGAGTGTTCCAATCATGCTTCAAAAACTGTCTTCAATGGGAAAATTGCGACACTTACAACGCGCAATTATTTTTCACCGCCCCACTTGTCTTTCTTGAATGAGACGCGACCGGACCCTTGTTCAAAAGCTTCGAAATGCCCGGGGTTCTCCCGATAATATTTCTGGTGATAATCTTCGGCGGGCCAAAATTTCATAGCAGGCAAAATTTCGGTCACGATGGGTTTTTTGAACTTTCCGGATCGCGCGAGTTTGTCCTTTGAAACGTCGGCAATTTTCTTTTCCTCGGCGTTGCCATAAAAGATCGCAGCGCGGTAACTGGGTCCGATATCGGTGAATTGGCCGTCGGACTGGGTGGGATCGATTTGTCGCCAATAGATGTCGAGAAGCTGCTCGTAGGAAATCTTCGCCGGGTCGTAGGTAACTTCGATTGACTCGCGATACGTTGTTTTTTCCGATGTCACGAGCTGGTAAGTCGGATTCGGTTCGGTTCCACCGGAATAACCGACCACTGTTTTGATTACGCCCGGCGCCTTGTCGAATGCCGGCTGGATGCACCAGAAACATCCGCCGGCAAAAACCGCGCTCCTCGTCGCGACTGCGCCGGGACTTTGCCCATAGCTCGCGGCCGCAAGTGTCACACAGCCAAGAGCGAGAAGAAAAATTCTATTCATATCTCTCTTTCATGTCGCTCTGGACGCGACGCTGTTCAAGATGTTTCCCTTCAGAGCGCGGATCTTGCCGAGGGCTTGAAGCATTGGCCACATGCCGTCATTTTCCCTCGTGCTCGAACTCGTGCCAGAATTGCAGGTCGCGCGTCTGGATGTTGCGGAACTTTTTGGGCGTACGGCGCCGCTTCGTGTCGATCTTGGGTGCGGCGATGGCTCTTTTCTTTGCGAAATGGCGCAACAGTTGCCGAAAACAAATTTCCTCGGCATTGAGCGGTTGACCAAGCGCGTAGAGAAAGTTCGCCGCAAATCGGAGAAGATTGAAAACGTTCGAGTGCTGTGCGCCGACGGTTTGTTCGCGGTGCGTTATCTGCTGCCTCAATCTTCAGTGGAAGCCTTTTACCTTTTGTTTCCGGACCCATGGCCGAAGCGGCGGCATCAGTTGCGACGCATTTTTACGAGCGATTTTTTGGACGCAATCGCCGTTGCGCTGGAGCATCACGGTGTCCTTCGCGTTGCGACCGATCAGTTCGACTATTTTCAGCACATCGAACGAATCAGTCGTGCCCACTTGCAATTTCAAGTTGTGCCGCGGTCAGCCGACGGCGCAGTTCTTGCGACAACCAAATTCGAGAGAAGATTTCGCGAACAGCGCTTGCCGATTCATCGACTAACACTTCGAAAGACTTCGCCGGTCACATAAGCTCGCGCGCTCCATGCCTCCTTTGAGAAGTTCAATTCCACTGCACCGGTTTCGTCCTGGCGAAATAGTTTGATCCCGCGAGACCGCACTTGCTCGATCCACTGTTCATTGATTCGTTCGTGCTCTGGAAACTCTTTAGAGGTCGCGACGATCAGGCGTGGCCGAACGGCGTCGAGAAAGGGAGCGGAGCCGGAAATCCCTGAGTAATGTTGGCCCTTCACCAGAATGTCGCTGTGCAGGTCCGATCCATTGCTTAACAACGCGCGTTCGGTTTCTGCGCCGTTGTCTGACATGAACAAAACGAATGTGCCCGGCGCGATCGACAAACGGGTAACGAAC
>Ga0207697_10000846_pt1 | contig 17284 bp, 14 predicted proteins | sample KBSSwiS5withPhiX_FD_184293 | JGI IMG/M metagenome (GOLD analysis project Ga0207697, IMG submission 184293) | Switchgrass rhizosphere microbial communities from Kellogg Biological Station, Michigan, USA, with PhiX - S5 (SPAdes) (version 2) | ecosystem: Host-associated > Plants > Roots >... | reverse complement strand
AAGTCCTTGCCGAAAACGTCTGGCGCGTGCTGGAACCGATAGCGCGCGAAGTGGCCGCGCGACCGCTCCCCTCTGAGTAACACCGGATTTCAACCCGGTGCTCATCGGAACTACAACGAGTGAGCCGTTTCAACGGCTTTTCTTGCGCGCCGTGAATTTGCAAGCCGTTGAAACGGCTGGTGCGTGGCCCGGCGGCGTGGCACCTGGCTGAAGCGGAGGTGTTAATCGGAGGGGAAGTGGAGGCGACCGTTGCACGGAGTCGGCGCGTTACATTAAGAACGAAGAAGACGCTATGGACCCTGCACGACCTGCTGATCCCGATCCAGCCGATCCATTTTTTCCGGAACGCGCCGACCACGCGATTCTGGAAACGATCGAAATCGCCACTGAAGGTGAAGATTGCGATGAATGCGTTCGCAAACTGCGACCGGTGCTGAAGAACATGACCGGAGTGCAAGAGGTAAAAGTCGATCTCCCGGCCGAGCGGGTGATTGTCACGTTCGATCCGCGCAAAACGCATCCGCCCGATCTGCACGATGCAATCTTGAAGAGCGGCTATAAACCTGCGCCGCTGGCAGATTGAGAATGTGGGAGCGGTCTCAGTGCCGCGACACTCGGGACGCTAAGGTCCCTCCCACATTCAGACAGCCGGCTGCTGTTGGGTCAGGCAGTGAAAAGTACCAAGTCCCCAGATCAATTCGCGGCAATCGATGCCGATCACACGGCGATCCGGAAAACAACCGCGCAAAACTGATAACGCAGTTTCATCGTTTGCATCGGCAAATGTAGGCACGAGCACGCATGTGTTTGCTATGTAAAAATTCGCGTAGCTCGCCGGGAGTCGCAGTCCTTCGCGTACCATCTTGCTCGGCATCGGAACCGTCACGATATCAAGTTTCCGTCCGCCGATTTTCATCTCCCGCAAACGTTTGAGATTCTCCTGAAGCGGTTCGTAATTTTCGTCGGCGCGATTCTCTTCGACCACGGTTACGACAGTTCGCTCCGATACAAACCGGGTGAGGTCATCGATGTGACCGTCGGTGTCGTCGCCGGCAATTCCATCGCCGAGCCAGAGAATGTCGCTAATGCCGAGATAATCGCGCAGGCGTTGCTCGATCTCATCGCGTGAAAGATCGGGATTCCGATTCTTGTTCAGGAGGCAGGACTCACTTGTGAGCAATGCGCCGGTGCCGTTCACATCTATTGAGCCGCCTTCGAGGATCATGTGCGGATAAAAGACCGGCAGTTTTAGGATTTCCGCGATGCGGGTCGGCACGACTTCATCGAGATCAAACGGCGGATATTTGTTTCCCCATGCATTGTAATCCCAGTCGACCACAGCGAGTCGCGGGTCACTATCGCGGGTGAGAAATATCGGGCCATGGTCCCGACACCACGGCTCGTCGGTGGGGACAGTATAGAAAGTGATCCCTTCCATGGGCAGTTCGCTCAAAACCGATCGCGCTTCCGCTTCATGCGCGCCGTTGCAAACGTTGATGCAGACTTGCTCGGATTTGGTTAACGCTTCGACCATTGCGCGCAACGCAGGCAGAACGCGATCGAACGATTCGGGAAAACTGATTCCCTCGCGTCGCGGCCATGAAAGCCATGTGGCTGTATGCGGTTCCCATTCCGCCGGCATACGATAACCAAGCGCGGTTGGAGCTTGTGAACTCATCAAAGCAACGTCGAACGCGCTACGCTCAACGTCCAACGGCCACCTCAGAATTTAGACAGGGATGTTGGCTCAAGCGGTCAGCGTAACCGCTCCTTTACATACATGATTCCGCTAGCCGCTGGTTTGTAGATGGCGCCGACAATTGCGCCTGCGATTGTGAATTGGATAACCGCGCCGGCAATCCAGCCACAAAGGATTTTAAACGTTAACGGTTGGACTGCGAAGGAGATCAAATGTGGGCCTGCGTACACTAATCCGACGAGAAGGCCGAGCAGTGCTCCAGCGCCTGCACGTCCGCTGGGAACGTAGCGGGTGCACAGCAGCGTGAAAAAGAATGCCATGACGAACTGACCAAGTGCAAGCCAACCGAAATAGCTCCCCAGTTCAGCTTCCGGTCGCAAAAGCGTCGTCACTTCCCTGTGCGCGCCGTGCATTAGCGTTGCGTACCAAAGGAATCCGAATGCGAACAGGAAAACGAACGCCGCGACGAATGCGAAAAAGAATTTCTTCCAATTCATAACTTCTTTCTATTGAGGTTTGGTGTGGCGCCCAATGCAACCCGCGTACTTCCATGGCAAGACCGCAGGCGAATGTCGACCTCAATCTGTTCGGACGAGCAATGGCCAGTGATCTGAGAGAAGCCGTTAAAACGGCTCGCTCCGATGCCCGGGTAACGCACCGGCCTTGAAGGCCGGTGTTAATGAGAGGGGGAGACAGAAGACGCTGCGCAGCAGATTTGCGGGGCTATAGGCTGTCTGAACGGTGCGATGTTCAATCGCAAATCAGGAATCACGAATCACCAATTGGCAATCAGCAATCAAAAATCAGTTCACCCACCTGCCGTCGTCCGAAACGAGGATCGGTAGTTCTTCCATCATGAATTGAGTCTTGCCGATGGCTCCGATCATACGCACCCCTGTGGCGGCGTACCATTTTTTCGACATTTCTTCGCCGGTGTGACAGCCCCAACTCTTAACGTAGGCGTGGCGCGCGAAAATCCGCCGATTGATTTTGGTCAGATCGTTTTCGTGCAGCCAGGATTTACAGGCGCTTTCGATATTGTTGCTGTAATCGAACATGAAACACGCCCGGTTCGAATGCCCGAAATATTCGAAACCCGTGACCTTCATCTGGTCTCGCGGTTGCCCGCTGTTCAGATAATCAATGACTTCCTTGCCCGTGCCGAACCAAATGAGATCGATGTTGAACTTGTCGCGGATGGTACCGATTAGACTAATCAGATCCTGGTGCTCCTGCGTCGCACGGTCTACGTATCCCTGCTTGTAGACAAGCCAGGTGATCTTCGTATCCGGCCCGAGTTGGGTACGCAATTGTTCGGTGCGCAAACGCGCCGCCCGCACAAAGTTCGCCCACCAATGATCGTGCGGGAAAGCCTTGTATTTTTCCCATTGATACATCGACGGTCCACCAACCAGGATTATGTATTCACCCCCGCCCGGCGGCGCCGCGCGCAGACCGAGCGTGACCATCGACAAACAGCATATGAGTAACAGGCGTTTCATCATTTCAGTGAGGATGACTATTTATGCAGAGCGCGAAACTCCGCAAGTATTAGGGCGCGATCACCGGGCGTGGAGCCGACGCGCCCTCGCGTCGTAAGTACCAAGCGAACGGCCCGGGGGCGGGCCGTCTCCAAGCTGTTTCCTATCAAACTGCATCCACTTCGCCGCGCACCAGGTCTTCCCACGTTTGCCGCTTCCGAATCAGCGCGACCTTGTCGCCGCGAACGAGCGCTTCCGCCGGAAGTGGGCGCGAATTGTAGTTAGACGCCATCACAAATCCATAGGCGCCCGCGCTCATGATTGCGAGCAGATCGCCTTCGCGCGCTTCGGGCATCTCGCGGCCAAGCGCAAAAAAATCGCCCGACTCACACACCGGACCAACAATGTCGATCTTGTTAATCTTCCTCTCCCTCTCAGTCTCTGGCTCCTTTACTGGCACAATTTCGTGATAGCTCTGGTACAGGGCCGGGCGGATGAGGTCGTTCATGCCGGCATCCACAATCGCGAATTTTTTACTGCCCGTTTGTTTAATGTAACGAACGCGCGTGAGCAAAACGCCGGCGTTGCCGGCAAGAAAACGGCCAGGCTCGACAAGAATCGGGATATTCAGCTCACGCAACGGCGCCACAATTGCTTCGGCGTAATTGCGCACACTGAACGCAGAAGGTTCGCCGTCGTGATCGCGCCACCATTTGCCTGATCCGCTTTCCAATGCACGCCGGTAAATGATCCCCATGCCGCCCCCGATGCTGAAAAACTTGATGGCATATTTCGATTTCAGTTCGTGTACCAAGCGCGCCACTTTTTCGATTGCGCTCGCGAACGGCTTTGCCTCGGTGATTTGAGATCCGATGTGCATCTGCACGCCGACGATCTCAATGTTGCTCATTCTGGCCGCGTGTTCATAAACCGCCCAAACCTGATCCAGAGGTATGCCGAACTTATTCTCCTGGGAGCCGGTCGAGATGTACTGATGGGTATGCGATTCGACATCAGGATTGACGCGCAATGCGATTGGCGCGCGGGTTTCCTTCGCGCCGGCGATGCGATCGATCGTCTCTAGTTCAGCTTCACTCTCGACGTTGAAGCTGTAGACGCCTCGCTCCAGCGCGTACTCGATTTCGTCAGATGATTTGCCTACGCCGGCGAACGTGCACTTCGCCGGATCGCCGCCCGCCGCAAGCACACGAAATAACTCGCCACCGGAAACAATGTCGAAGCCGGCGCCCGCACCTGCGAGCAAGTTCAAGATCGCGCGGTTTGAGTTTGCCTTTACGGCATAACAAATGAGGTGATCGAGCGGCGCGAGTGCGGCGTCCAGTCTCGTGTAGTGATCGAGAATTGTCGCCGCGCTGTAGACGTAAGTCGGCGTGCCAAATGTCGTGGCAACGCGCGTTAGATCGACGTCTTCGCAATAGAGTTTGTCGTCCCGATAACGGAAAAAATGCACAGGCCAACTTAGCGATAATAGCTGGCGATTTCCAAATCGTTAAGCCGCGCGTTCTCTGGGTAGCGCACGCGTCTCGCGTGTTGGTTTCGGCGTGTCGCCGAAACAAGCTTTCATGAACAACGCCGCGTTTGTGGTATGGACCTTGAGAAAAGTTCGCGATCGCGAGGACGCGCTCGCCAGCACGCGAGACGCGTGCGCTACCCAAGCAATCGCAGTGCAATATTGAGAAGCGCGATTAAAGCGACGCCAAGCGCAAAGCTCGTCAAAACGAGCTTCTTTCCGTGCTTCAACATTTCTCCGACTACTGCGTGTGTCGCCAAATAGATGAACCCGCCGCCGACGTGGGCCATGATTAATCCGAGCCACAAGATGGAAATGTTTGTCAGAAAGAAATAACCAATGACACCACCCAGAAGCGTTGTGGCTTCGACCGCTGCGACCCATCCAACCGCTGCCGCACGTTGCAGTCCTGCACCGATCAAAAGGCTGCCGAGCGCAAGACCTTCGGGAACCTTGTGAATACACAACGCGGAGAATAAGGACCACCTGACCGCCCCAGTCGCAGGCGCTTCGCCTTGGATTCCCAAAGCCAACCCGTCGGTCGTACTGTGAATTGCCAGGGCGACGATCAGCGCGTTAGCGATTTCGCTGAAATGTCGCGTGGCATCGGCGTCGAAATGACTGGCCGCACAAGCCGGGCAAACGTGATGAACATGTTTGCTAATGAAAAAGAAAAGCGCGTAACCAGTAATCAGCGCCAGCAATCCCGCCCACCATGAGCATGCGCCAAAACTCTCGGGTAAAATTGCAAAGATTGTTACGCCCAGAAGCGTTCCGGCTGCGAAACTGATGAGCGCGCAAAGCGGCTTATGCTCGAGGCGCAACGACGCGCTGATCGATCCGCCGGCAACAGCGAACACGTAAGCGGCGATGACCTGCCAAAGCGTGTTGGCCATCTACGCGCTCGCGGCCGATGCGTGGTCTTCGGGGCAATGGTGCGTTTCAATCGTCACGTGGACCAGTTCATGGTATCCGCGCAGCTGCGCCCGATACGAATCACAGCTCTTCGGTGCGTGCGCCACGATGGAAACCATCGCGGCGAACTTTCCGATGCCCACCTGCCAGACATGCAAATCGGTTACGATCGAATCGCCGTCGCTCTCCACCGCACGACGAATTTCGTCAGGCAAATCTGATGAAGGGGGCGTGCGATCGAGCAGAATCCCGCCGGTATCGCGGATCAGCGTGTAAGACCAAGAGAAAACCACGCCGCTGCCGACGATTCCCACGACGGGATCAAGCCATCCCCAGCCGAAGAATTTGCCGCCCGTTAACGCTGTGATTGCGAGGATAGAAGTGAACGCATCGGCCAACACGTGCATGTATGCGGCGCGCAGATTTAAATCGTGATCATGTGCGCTGCCGCCGTCGTGTTCGTGGTGGCGATCGGCTAGTAGAACAGCGCAGCCCAGATTCACCAACAAGCCAAGGCAAGCGATTCCGATCGCCTCGTTGAAATGTATTTCCAGCGGAGAAAAAAGCCGGTGCACTGATTCGCCCGCCATGAGGAACGCCACAATCGCGAGCACGATCGCGCTGGTGAACCCGCCCAGCACACCTATTTTGCCCGTGCCGAAACTAAAACGGGCATTGCCGGCTTGTGTCCGGGCGAAATAGTACGCCGCCGCGGTTATGAGAAACGCGAGCACATGCGTGCTCATATGCCAGCCGTCGGCCAGCAAAGCCATTGAATGCGACATCAAACCGGCAGCGATCTCGACAACCATCATCGCCGCAGTGATAACGATGACGATGCGCGTGCGCCGTTCCGCATGCGAAAAATCCGGCACGAAATCGTGCCTCTTCCGAAAACGCGAGTGATCCGCGCGATGCATCTCGATCTAGAATAGCGCGATCAGAGAAAAACGGCCAACCCAGTCTCTAATTCAAAAATCGTAAGAGACCGTTCCGTAGAACCCGCGTCGCTGTCCGAATTGCGGCGCACCGACCCCAATGCCGCTGCCGTCGCGCAGTTCATAGATCTTGTCGAAAATGTTTACGACATCGAATCGGATATTGAGTGCGGTCTTCTGCGTAAGCTGGATCCGGCGCGACGCACTGACGTTAAATGTCTCGTAAGGATGGTTCTTTTGCGTGTTGGCGAAACCGCGGCGCAATCCGTTTCCATAAAGCCCATCGACAGATGCTCTCCAGTCTTTCCATGTGTACGAAATACCGCCGGAACCGGTGAAACGCTGATCGTGATCGAGAAAGACCCAGTTCTTGCGGGTGTAATCAAGTTCATTTCGGTCGAAAAGGAATTGAGCGGAACTGACATTCGTGCCATGCGCCCAGCCATACGCAGCATTCAGATACGCTGAAAACGGCCCCCGATCATAATTTGCTGTCAGTTCGCCGCCGTAAATCTCGGCGCGCTTGTAATTGAACGACGAAAGGATAAGCGCCTGGCCAAACTGCCCCTCATCAAGAACAGAGTGGGCGCTTTTGTAAAAACCATCGATGCCGACGCTCAAGCCTTCGGTAATTTTCTGCGTCGCGCCTGCGTCGAAGTAATGAGCGCGCTCCGATTTCACGGCAGAATCCTTGTTGATTTCAGGCGCGATCGTTGTGCCGGCAAACTTCTGGAGGCTTATTTGCGGCACGGCATCCAGGGGCGGCGGCGTGAAATAACGGGCGTAGCCCGCGTGAAACGCGGTGCCTTTCCATGGCTCGTACACGATGTTGATTCGCGGACTGAGTTGATTCTCATCGGCGAACGCGTTCACGAAGTCGAGCCGCCCACCGAAGTTAATCGTCAGCTGCTCGAACGGCTTCCATTCATCCTGCAAATACAAACCGTAGAAGTATCCGTATTTATCGTGATTATCGACGACGCGCAGCGGAATCGTACTCGTCTGATTGCCATTGGCATCGACTGGAAAAGCCAGAGTAACTGTGTCGAACGTCGCTTGCCCTTCCATCACAAGAAAGCCGGCGCGCAATGTGTTTTGATCGCTCAGTTTGTAGCTCGAATCGAACTCGACGCCATTTGAAAGAATGCTGCGATCAACTCGCGACGCGACGCCGTTGAAAATGAGATCGCCCACATCATCAGGCCGGAACAGAACTCCGCTATAGCGACTGAAAACCGACGCCTGAAAACTGAAGTCGCCAAGTTTCTTTTGGTAAGTCAAAATTTCGTAGGTCGAATCTTCCGATTGGTTCTCATTCAGCTTCGCTGAATCAAAGGTTGATCGTGTTCCAACTGTGTAAACCGGCGGCAGCCCCGGAGTATTCGGAATTTGGAAATCACTGTGATTGCCGCTGATTAGCAGCGTCAGGCGGCTCGATGGGTCGAAGATGTACGAAAGATAACCGAAGAGCTTGTACTGATCGGTATCGTCGTGAACGGGATCGCTGCTGGGTGTCGGATTTTCAATACCGATGCCATTGTGAAGATAACTTTCCGTGGCGAAGATGCTCAGTTTTCCAAGCACACCGCCGTACTCGAGGCTTTCCTTGATCGTATCGAAACTTCCGCCGTACAAAGTGGCTTGGCCTTGTTGAAACACTGCGCCGTTCTTGGTGTGGATGTCGATCACGCCCGTGGTGCGAAAACCAAATTGCGCCGGAAGCGCGCCGGTGATCAGAGCGATGCTATCGGCAAAACGGGTTTCGAGCTCCTGGCCAAAACCCGAAATACTTTCCGGCAGGAGCACGTCGTCTATCCGATATTGCAAGTTCGCGTGTTCGCCGCGGACGTGGACCTGGCCGAATGAATCCTGCGCTACACCGGGTAACCGCAAGAGCGTTTCGTTGAACTGCGCGTTCTCACCTTGCGCCTGAGAATCGAGCCGGTCTGGTCCAACCGTGTAACGTGTCGCGCCAAGGCTTGGGACGATATCTTCGCGCGAGACATCCAATTCTTCGCTTTGGACGACCACCGTTGAGACTTCAGCCTCTTCTGACGGCGAAGTACCTGGACTGGGAGAAGCAGTGGCGGCGGTTTGGGAGAAAACGATAGTTTGCGTCGCTAACAAGCCAGTGAATGTGACCGAAATTTTTTTTGTGAAATTCAATTGTCGGTAAAAAAATTGGAGTTGCGCGGGGCCCTCCCGATTGCGAGAAGGCATTGCCGCTTCGCGATGTGGCGCCAAAGGCGATTCGACTGCGCGAAGCGCCGGAGGTTGTAGGGCGTTTTACGAACGCCGAGTCGTTAGGCGAGTCGGACTGAAGCCCTACGAGTGCAGCGCAGGCGGCGCGTGCGCGAAAATGTGCGCGTTAAGGAAGAGTGGCTTAACCCACGTGGACGTCAGCTCTGCGCTCGCCGCGAAGCGGACATCGAATCGCGGCGGGCTAATAACTGGCGGCTGAGACGCGTGGTCATAACTACCCGATGCGATCAGTGTGATCGCGCATACGTGATCACTGCTATTCGCGTCCCCGTGAATACAGCTGTGCAATCGCGGCGAAAAGCTGACGAAAAGCGTCCAGCAAAAAGCTGCAAACAGAACGCTGGCAACAAAAGCTCGCGCGCAAGTTTGTGAACGCCCTGAGCTGTTCATTGGCATCGCAGCTTGTGGCGGTAGAGTGGGTTGCGCAAGCAATTTCCCGCTCTCTCCCCAGTAGCAGTTGTGTCGAAGCAAATGCTAGTCACCGGCTTTAGCCTCCGGTGCGACTCTCGTTTGGAGAGCAACACCATGATTCGCCGCTTTCGCTGCTGCGCGTGCGCGTACCTTTTCCGCCCATTTCGCGTTCTCGTAGTAAGGGTCCTGATCGGACGGGACGAGATTCCAACGGAGATGTCCAAAATGACGCCAGCACTCAAGAATCATCCCGCGCTCAAACGGCTGCCCTTTCGCGGTAACGACCAGGCAATTGTTCTCGCGCCATGTGTCGCGGTACGTGTCAGCCCAGTGCAGTTCAAGCGTCTTAAGTTTCAGCGTGTCCAGAGCAAGAAGCAGATCTTCGGTCCATTGGTAGCAATACCCGCGTTTCCTCCAGCCGTGATAAACGAGGAAATTGTTAAAGATCGGGGTGCCAAACGGCCGATACTCCTGCCTTAGCCGTGCCACCGTCGCATACGCGAAATCCGCCAGGAGCTTCGCTTCGTTTGGATCAACTCTGCGTGAGAGTCTCGTGAGTTGATTCGCCAGTTGTTCGGCCTCGGCAGAATCCTTTGCCGGTACTTCGAAATGTGCTCGTTCCTGGTCTGCGTTGGCGACCACGTTCGAAATCGCAAAAGCGGCAATCACGCTCGCGACAAGTTTCGTATGCATTTACCAATCCTACGCGGCAACAGCATCTGTCGCGGGTATGAGGGCCAAACTGCCACGCAATTTTTGCACAAATCCCGCAAATGCCGGGTCATCGAATCTGCGTAGGTTAAATCGAAATCAGCCTGCCAATTTTTCAAGCGAGAGAATAAAACCTTGGCAGCAACTGCGGCCAGATACCGGTTTTTTTAGTTGAGGGGTGCCGATTCATGTTGAAAAAACGAACACTTTTTCCAGCCCGCGCGCGGCTCTCGATGAAAACGAAATCCAGGAACAAACGGGTTCGCTTGATCCTAAATGGCAAAACAGCCGCGAATGATGCTCTCAAGGGGGCGGTTGGTCGGCAACGAAAAGCCGGGCACCGCATCGACGTCCGGGTGACTTGGGAAAAGGGAGATGCGAAGCGGTTCGTGGCGGAAGCAGGCATGGTCGATTTGGTGATTGCCGCCGGTGGAGACGGCACATTGAACGAGGTCGTTCACGGCCTGATGGGTTTGCCGGAGGGTTCGCGGCCCATTTTGGGAATAGTGCCGCTTGGCACCGCGAACGATTTTGCGTTTGGCTGCGATATTCCGCGTGATCCGGCGAAAGCTCTGGCGCTCTGTATGAAAGGTGAGGCGGCGACAATCGACGTTGGCAAGGCCAATGACCGCTGGTTCATCAATGCCGCGAGCTCCGGCTTCGGCGCCGAAATCACTGCAACCACGTCACCGGAACTCAAACGCCTGCTCGGTCCAGCCGCTTACACGCTCATGGGTGCGATTCTGGCGATCAACCTTCATCATTACCAAGGAAGATTGATCTTGCCTGACCGTGAAATTACTGGCACCGGCCCGGTGGCAATCGTCGGAAATGGACGGCAGACCGGCGGCGGTCTTCAAGTCGCTCCTCGCGCACGCCTCGATGATGGTTTGCTCGACGTGCTTGTCGTTCGTCACATCTCGCCAACAGCGCTGCTCGCCGCCGCGCGAGAATTGCAACAACTTCCATCCGACGGCGAATATATATCCTATTGGCAAACGCCCTGGCTGGAGGTCCATCCTGAAGAACCGCTTCCAGTCAACCTCGATGGCGAACCATTAAGCTTTACGACTGTCCGGTATGAAGTTGTACCAAAGGCGATCCAGCTGATCGTTCCGCCAAACTGCCAATTGCTCTCGCGGCGAACTAAAAACGCCTAACACTCTTCAGTCCGCCCCCCGGGCACCTAGCAAATATCTGGACCTTTGGTCGGAAAGCCTCGCTCTCCGAGCCATGGGAAGTGGCGCCGGATGTGAGTTACGAGTTTAAGCCCAAACGGCTCAATCGCCTTGGCGCGAATGTGCGCGATGGCTTCTTCGACAGAATCCGTCGCGAAAATCATCTTCAAATCCGAGGCACTGATCTTCCCGCGGTGCGCCATCTGCTCGATGAAGCCGATTAGTTGTCTCCAGTAATCGGTTCCCATAATCACAACCGGAAAATGTTTAATCTTCTCGTTTTGAATCAGTGCGAGCGCTTCGAAGAGTTCGTCGAGGGTACCGACGCCGCCTGGCATAACAACAAACGCGTAGGAATATTTCACCAGCAGCGCTTTTCGGACGAAAAAATAATGCAGCCGTACACAACGATCGAGATACATGTTGGATACCTGCTCGAATGGCAGCTCGATGTTGCATCCAACCGAGCGGCCACCGACATCTTTTGCGCCGCGATTGGCCGCTTCCATAATGCCCGGGCCGCCGCCAGTCATGACGGTGAAGCCGAGCCGCGCGATCGCCGCACCCATTTTCCGCGCCAATTCGTAATGCGGATCGTCAGGTATGATTCGCGCCGAGCCGAAGACGGTTACGCAAGGACCAACGAAATGGAGAGCACGATATCCCCGCAGAAAATCGCGCATGACTCTCAGCAACGTGCAGAACTCTGCGAACCGCGAATTTGGGCCATCCAGGAATATTTCATCAGCGCGCTCGGATGGAGTAACGACCGCCGCTGCCGGCGAATCCTGCGCGTGCTGCATCGAAGTTTCACTTGCCATTAACTCTCAGCCGTCGCTCCGTAGCACTTCAATATTTTCGCCGCATATGACTGGGCAGAATATTTAGCTCGCTGCGGTATTTGGCGACGGTGCGTCGCGCTATGGGAATTCCGCGCTCAGTTAGGATTTCGACAATCTCCTGGTCGCTCAGTGGTGCGCTGCCACTCTCGTGTTTCACAAGATCGAGAATGGATTGCTTGACGCTGATGTTGCTCAGCGATTCGCCGGTCGCGGTTTCATAGCCACCGGTGAAAAAGTATTTCATCTCGAAAACACCCTGAGGCGTGGCCATGTATTTTCCCGACACTGCGCGGCTAACCGTGGTCTCATGAACGCCGACGGCGTCGGCGACTTCTGCCATCGTCATTGGCTTTAAATGCGATGGACCGTGCTCAAGAAAATCGCGCTGCCGGGAAACGATCTGCTGCGCGATGTTCATGATTGTTTGCTGCCGTTGATGGATGGAGCGGATTAGGAATTTACCGCTGCGGATTTTGTCGCGGATATAGTCTTTGACGTCGCCGGTTTGCGCGTCGCCAGACGCAATGATGTCCTTGTACAGATTGCTGATCCGCAGATGCGGGATCTGTTCGTTGTTGAATGCGATCTGATATTCGCCGTCCACCTTTTCCACAACGACGTCCGGCAGGACGTAATTCTGCGGCGCGGCGGCGAAAACCTGGCCGGGCCGCGGATTCAGTCGCGCGATGTTGTCGGCGGCTTTTTGCACTTCCTCGACGCTGGTCGCCATTCGCCGCGCGATCTCCGGAAACCGATGTCTGCCGAGGTCATCCATGTGTTCCGACACGATCCTGTACTCGACACTTTGTTCCTTGCCCTGGCGCTGCAATTGGATCAGCAAACACTCACGTAAATCACGTGCGCCAACTCCGGCAGGATAGAAACCTTGGATTAATCGAAGCATTCTTTCGAAATCTTCCTGCGGAATTCCGGAGTTCAGCGCCATTTCCTCTGGCGTGCTTTGGAGAAATCCGTCGTCGTCGATGTTGCCTATGACCAGCTCAGCAGCTTTCCGGTCTTCGGCGCTGAGTACGGTCTGGTTTAGTTGCGCGATGAGATTTTGCTGAAGCGTTTCCTGGACTGGAATGGAATCGAACAGGAACTGACGCTTCTCGTCTGCTTCCTTCGAACCATGCCGGCCATCGAAGCTGGAGCTGGCCGACTGCGCCATGTAATCACGCCACTCCTCATCCAGGCTCGCCAATTTTTCGAATTCCTCCTTGAAATTCTCGTCGGCGGCGACTTCAGCCTCGCTGCGCTCGCTGGCGCCGGTATCCTCAGGCAACTCTTCCAGCACGGGATTCGTTTCCATCTCCTGTTGAACCAGGTTGCGTAGCTCAAGCAGCGGCGTCTGGAGAATGAGCAGACTCTGTTGCAACTGCGGCGACAGAACCTGCTGCAACGCGAGGCTTTGCCTCTGTTGCATTCCCTGTGCGACCATTAGGCCGAGTTTACGGGTGTCGTCACCAATGGGCAAGCTCGAGGGGTGCCGGCTTGGCGAGGGAAGTCGCAGTTCCGCTTGCTAATGTTTATGGCGACGCAAAAAATAGTATTCGTTGTAAGGGTGATCGTCGGTGATCCGGATACCGGAATCTGGATTTAAAGCCGCTTCGATTCGAAATTCTTTTGAGAAGACTTCGTTAACGTAGCTGACCGGATCTTGCGAAGGAGCCCATTCCAACAAATCGATGGCGGCTGCGGGTGGAATCCGTGCGGATACCTCGCTGGCGGATACATTCGGAATCGGTTCGCACGAGGCGAGTATGTGCACGCCTGAATTTTCGATCGACACAAAACAGCGAATGAACGGGAATGAATTCACGAGCGACCGCAGCATCGCCTGACCCGAATCAGGCGCTCCAACGGGGATCCAGGCAGCGACGATCCCGTTTGGATTCAGCCGCGCCTTGGCCATCGCGTAGAATTCCTCCGAATAAAGCAGACTCGACCCCGCGGCTTCGACTGGCGGAGGCGGATCGATCACAATCACATCGAATTTTTCACGGGTTCGACTCAGGAAACGCCGACCATCGTCGACAACGATTCGGCCCTTTGGATTTTTAAGCACCTGCGGCGCGTCGGCGTGATAAAAGGCGAATGCCTCTTTCACGCTCGGGACTAACTCCACGGCGGTAGTTTCGACGTTCCAACTCAGAGCCGATCTGTAGGTCGTGCCCATTCCAAAACAAATGATCAGCACGCTTTTCGATACGCCCTCATGTAACATCAACGGCAGATGCGCCATGAACTTCGTAGCAGGCGCAAGTGCCGTCATGCCCATCCCGTTAACGAAAAGCTGCCTGTCAAAACCGCGCCCGGTAGAAACGACTGACGCGGCATAATCTCGACGAATCTCGGTGTTGCCGGAATTCCGCGCGACGAATCGCGCAAAATCGACCGAATAAACCAGCGAGCAGATCAGCAATACGATTGAGATCGCGGCGTTTGGCCATCGGTACCACGCCGGGAGAGACTTTGTGGCGAAGATAAACAATAAAACAAAAGGTGCCCCGAGTACGACTAGACCGATACGTTCTCCCACCCACGGCAATAAAAGGTACGACGCGAGGAGCGGGCCGAGGATGCACCCGAGCACATTTACCGCGTAGGCGCGGCCGGCTCCCGCGGGATCTCCCAACCCGTAGCTGTCAATCAGGCGCGGAGTCAGGTAACCGAGCGCAGCGCAAAATGGGCAAATGCTTAAAAGCACGACAGCACCGCTCCACTTCGCCACCGTTTCTGACGCTGTAGTGAATAAGCGCAGATCATTGAGCACAATCGGAAGGAATACCGCCACTGAAACGATAGAGAGTAAAACTGCCACTGAACGGACCGAATTTCTGCGGAGATCAAGGCGATATAGAGACGCTCCAAAAAAAGTCGCCCCGAGATAGACGAAAAGAATTAACGCAAACGAGTAGACCTCAGTTCCCAACACCGGTGTGAATGCTCGCGTCCACACGACCTCCATTCCGAGCGCGGCGAAACCCGTTAAAAACAAAAGTGACAGGATGAAACGATCGGAGGGGTGTGCCTGCGAGGATGGCCGCACTGTTGCAGAAATGTCCGCCGGAATTGGCGCCGCACGCATTCGAGCGCCGCTGCGCCCCGCAAGCAGTGACGCTGTTGTCGCGACGGTGAAATTGCTGGCTGCCGCTACCCAAAGCGTGTGACGCAATCCCAGCAATTCCACCAGCACAACCGCACTCACTAACGTGCCCGCCATGGCGCCCAGCACGTTTGCCACATATAGGAAGCTGAAGCTTTCGATGTTTCGATTGTCCTGTTGCCGGAGGAAGGCCATCACGAACGGAAAGGTCGCCCCCATCAAAATGCACCATGGAAGGATTGAAACCCCGAGTGCGAGCGCTGAGAGAAAAAGGTAACGGGTCGAATTCGCTTCACCAGCTGACAGGAGCAGTTTTTGCCCCATTGCAAACAATGCTGGCACAGCAAACGCCCCGACTCCGATCAAGAGCTCAGTTCCGGCATACAACCAAAGAGCTGAACGGCCTGTTTTCCGAACGAGAAAATCAACTGACCGGCCGCCACCCCATGCGCCAAGTGAGAGTCCCAGCATGAAAACCGACAGAACGACAGACAACACCTGGATGATGATCCCGAAAGATGCAAAGGCCATTCGCACCCACACCACCTGATACACGAGCCCGGAGAACCCCGACAAAAGGAACAGGAGAAATAGGACAGTGCGCGCGAACCGGCTCAGATTCGATGATGCTAAATCCTGCCGTGTAACGGAGTCTGTTTCTCGGTCTAATTTGCTGGTGCTTCCGAGAGCCATGACCCTTACTGAACCTGACCGGCGATCATCATCCACGGCTCTCCCACAGACGCAATAATTTCTTCAAACAAATCGCTGCCATTCAAAGGCACCGCTACAAGATCGGCGTACGTGCCGGGGCAGATTTTCCCCAATTCTTTTTCCTGTCGCAACGCGCGCGCCGGATTAACGGTCACCAGTTTTAAAATTTCCTCGGGCGCAACGCTTGGGAACTCCTTTTGAAAAGCGCGCATCTCGGCAAACAAGCTGAGGCTTTCGTTACTCGCGAGGCTGTCGGTGCCGAGAGAAATGTTAAAGCCGAGCGAGCACAGGCGGTCGAATGCGAACGAGCTATGACCAAAATAATTGTGACTTCGCGGACAATGCGCGACGTGAAATTTTGAACTAGATCTTTCCAGCAACTCGAAATCGCTCTCGCTCAATTCGTTCAAATGCGCGACGATCCAATTTGGTAGGGCGCGACCCAGTTTACCCGCCGTGCGCTGGCCGGGCGTGCCGAGGAACAATCCCAGTGGCGTTCGATTCCCACAGTCATCCATCGGCCGGCCGATGCTTTTCATGAACTCATAAAGGGGCCCCGAACAATCGCGGAACATCTCCGTCTCTTCGCGCGACTCGGCCAAATGCGTCGTGAGCAAAATGGGTTCCTGTTGCGCGATCTCCTCGCATCGGTGAAAAAGATCTTTCGACGCGGTGAACAACGCGTGCGGCGCGAGACCCCACGGCCCGCCTCCTTCGGTTTCGCTCAGCACAAGCTTCGATCGCGCTCTACGGAGTGATTCGATTGCAGAGTTGACAAGTTCGTTCGTGTGCTCCGGCGCGCGAATATCGATCAGTTCCGCAAACCAGCGGGTGCGAATCGTCGGCTGAACTTGCGAGATCAATTCCGGAAAAGCGGTCAAGTTCGCAATCGTCGTTGTGCCAAATCTTGTCGCCTCTTCAAATCCGTCATTAATTGAGGCGAGATAGTCCTCCGCCGAGAGCTGCGATTTCGCCGCGTTAATTGCCTTTATCCAATCGGTGAAAGACTTCTGTGGCGGAATCTTTCCGCGCAAACAGGTGTAATCGAGATGGCAATGGGCATTGATCAGTCCGGGTAACAATACCTGTTCGCCGAGGTCGATGGCGTCGCCGGCGTTGCGCGTTTTGATGTCATCAAATCTGCCAACGTCGACGATTCGATTGCCCGAAACAGCGACCGCGCCGTTCTCGATGCGCGCTCCGTGCATCGTCACCACAATGCGCGCGCGAATGATCATCTGTGAGCTGTAGCGGCGGTATCCAACCGCCGTCAAATGCTCAGACGAAATCCTGTGACAACGATCGCGCAGGTGGATCGGCTTCTCCGAAGACGATGGAAATCTCGCCGAAGGCGCAAATATCAAACGGCAAAATTTGCGTCTGTTGCCAACGCCTTGAGGACAACGCGTTCCACCTTTACGCACCAGTGTTTTCGTTCTTCACAACTTTGCGGCACTCGCCGACCAGAAGATTGCACGCTTCCTGGCAAAGTA
>Ga0207697_10000843_pt1 | contig 17315 bp, 14 predicted proteins | sample KBSSwiS5withPhiX_FD_184293 | JGI IMG/M metagenome (GOLD analysis project Ga0207697, IMG submission 184293) | Switchgrass rhizosphere microbial communities from Kellogg Biological Station, Michigan, USA, with PhiX - S5 (SPAdes) (version 2) | ecosystem: Host-associated > Plants > Roots >... | reverse complement strand
CATGTGGTCGTTGACGTCCTGCGACATGTTTAACAGGCCTTTGTTGATTCGAAAGAGGAACTGCGTTTTCTGTGTGTGGCTGATGACGCGCTTGGGGAATGTAATCCGACCTTCTTTGTCCTCGGCAAATTCGCATCCGAAAATGGCGCGCACATATGGCTGTAATCTGCTTCCATCGAGCACCACCTTTAGTCCGGACGAGATGATGTAATGCTCGACCCTGATGGCATGGGCGATTTGCTCTTCGGTGAGAAGATTATTTCGAAATTCCTCGAACATTTCCGGCAGGCCTTTGTAAAAATTCAATTTGCCGCCCAGTATTTTTAGTTCCGCATTGGTCGGCCGATCCATACCGAAGGTGTCGAGCATTACCTTCATGTAAGCGAGTTCGTTGTCGTATTCCTGTTCCCGCACGAGCTCGCTGCAGCGTCGCCAGAAACCTTCGCCATTAATTCCGAAAGCAGGAAAGATCACGTCTTCCTGCATGTAACTTGGGCTGAGCGTTTGATCATAATCGTAAACAATCGCGATAGTGTTTTGCGGAGTCATGGGTTTCGTTAAACCGTTGCAGGGTTCAAGCGTTGAAGTGGAAAAGGCATTGTCATTCTGAGCGAGGCGAAGAATCTCTGATTAGTTTTTTCGCCAGTTCAAAGTGACAATCAGAGATGTTTCGCTTCGCTTAACATGACAAGGACAGGCTCGCCCGTTTCAACGCTTCAACTTTTTAATGCTTTAACGACTTCAGCCGCGCGAAGAAATCTTCGAACAGCGGCCCATAAACGGGACTGCGCTCGGGATGATATTGCACACCGCGAGCGAATGGATATTTCCGCAGAGAGATTTGTTCGATGATCCCATCGTGGGCGGACCACGCTTCGACTTCGCAGCCGTCAGCGAGCCGCTCAATTGCCTGGTGATGCGCGCTGTTTACTTTCGAAAAACGGTGGGAAACGCGGCGGGCATGACGCAGTGCCTGCACTTCCCGATCGCGTTGCTCAGGTAAATTGTGCCCTTTGATATCGAGCTTCAGTGTGCCGCCGAGAGCGACGTTGAATACCTGAAGACCCTTGCAAATGGCGAAAATCGGCAGCCCGCGCGCGAGCGCTTCCCGCACCGCCTCAAATTCCCAGCGATCCCGCTCTGGATCGAGGGCTTTGTCCAGGAGCGAAGGATCGACATGTTCCTGGCGCAAAAATTCCGGCGAAATATCGGAACCGCCTGTCAGCAAAAGACCGTCCATTTGTTTCAAGGGGACTTGCTGATCCACCGCGTTCCAGACTTTGACTTCAGGATGTTTAGCGAAAATGGCGCGAAACGATTTTACGTCTTTCGGTCGAATCCAAGTCGCCAGATTGGGCATCGGCGAATTTGCGACTTCCGGTTGGCTATGTAAAGAGCACGTCGATGTTAAGCGTGGACCTTGCCAGCTCCTTAAATGAGGAACTGGAAAGACTGAGTGGCGAAAGCAAGGCGCGAGCGACTGCAGTGGCCCTGCACGATCTCGAGAGCGGCTGGCGATTTTCCCTGCGGGGCGACCGCTGGTTTCATGCTGCAAGCACGATTAAAGTTGCAGTGCTTCTGGCGGTTTTTCGGGCGGCAGACGAGGGCCGACTCCGGCTGGATGATTCGCTGCATGTGCGAAATCGTTTTTTCAGCGCAGCAGACGGCTCTCCTTTTCACCTCAGTGCAGATTCAGACGCGATGCCTGAGCTGTACCAGCTCCGTGGACGGACCGCGAAAATTTCTACGCTCGCGGAAGGAATGATTTCTTCCAGCAGCAATCTGGCGACGAATTTGCTGCTCGACTTTTTTGGCGTGGAATATGCGCGGCAAGTTTTGCGGGACGCGCAGGTGGATGGCGTGGAACTGCGGCGAGGCGTTGAGGACCATGCGGCGCACGAAAGAGGAACAAACAACGAGGCGACCGCCAACGGGTTGCTGAAGTTGTTATCAGCGATCCGAGGCGATTTTCTCCGCCCCGAAAGCAAACAGGAAGTGATCCGGATTCTCCTGGCGCAACGATTTGACTCGATGATTCCCGCGGGTCTTCCCGCGCATGCGACAGTGGCCCACAAGACAGGCGAGATTTCGACGGCCTGCCATGACATGGGAATCGTGTACTTGCCCGAACGCGAACCGTACATCGCCGTCATTTTGACCGAATTTGCGCCGCAACAAGAGGGGCGCCGCGAGACTGTGGCAGCTTTTTCCGAAGCGATTTATCGCTCGGTCGTGGTACTAGGAACCGAAATCGAATGAGGGCTAACGGACTGCGGGAAATTGATGGTTTGAAATTGCCTGAAGAATATCGCGCCTCGCTTCGGCCAGGCCAAACAGAAACAGATCTTTGTGGTAATGCTCATCGTCTGCCGCGCTTCTTCTATGAAGTCGGTAGCTGGGAGGAAGCGCACAAAGTTCGGCTGGCGCCGCATTTTACGCTCGCGGAATTGATGCTGGTCGATTGCCGTGAAGCGCGGCTGCTCCTGAGCCAGTTTCCTCACTATGTGCCGTGCGCGATCGTGTTACTTGCGCGATTTTTGGAGGATTTTCGGCGCGAAGTCGATACGCCGGTGTTCATCAGCGCAAACGGCGGCTACCGCTCGCCGGCGCATCAGATTGGCGGCGCCAAAAGCATTCACGCCTGGGGAACAGCGGCAAACATCTATCGCATTGGAGACACCTTTCTTAGCGATACGAGGTCAATCGAGAAATATGGAGCCATCGCGGCGTCGCTTAGTCCCGCTGTGTTTGTTCGGCCATTTGGACGGGAACGCGGCCAAACCGACGACCATCTCCACATCGATCTAGGATATACGAGCTTGACTCCGCGCGAATGCAGCGAAGCGAGTTGAGCTCCCAATGAGCAGATGAAGGATATCGGAATACAACGCGACATCCGCGTTCTTCGCGAGCGGGCACCTGGCGCAACGCCGCCGCGCGCTGTGATTGGCTTGGAAGCGGAATTCAATCTTTTCATCAACGAACGCAGACGCCGTCCGGAGAAAGTATTTGGCGATCCAAGCCGTCTGGTGCGACGCCGAATGATTCCGCGGAGCGGCAAATCTTTTCAATTGCCCGCCGGCGGCGCAATTTATTTCGACACCGGAGTGATCGAAGTCGCGACACCGATTATTGAGCTCGAGGCCGGCTGTTGTTACGGCGCGACGCGTTTGCTGTGGGAACAAATCCGGTACTTACGAACGGAGCTGGATCACTGGGCCAAACGCAAGCACTGCCAGTGTCGGCTACAGGGTTTTAGCGCGCATTACAATATGTCTTTCCCAAACGCGCGGCGATCAAAGCTGCGCAATCCGACGAAGCTTGCGTATCTGCTCACGCACATTTTGCCGGTGCCGGTGTTTTTGCTGGCGGCAAATCGACAGAGCACCGCCGTCGGCGTGCGTCCGCGCGGGAACCGAATCGAGGTCACCGCCGATTTTACACCCGACCCGGCGCTGATGCTGGCAACGTGTGCTTTCATCGCGGGTGCCGTAGAAACAATTGTCGGTTGGGAAGATTTTGGGCTGCGGCAACTGGAGCGCCATGGAATTCCGCGCATAATGCCGTTTCGTCTGCGAAAACATTCATCGCGCCGCGGGTGGCGCGTCATGGATGATTCGTTAGGCCAAAACCCATTCACGACCGATATCAATTCGCCCCTTTGGAAATTGCGCGACGGTCGAGAGCTGAGCTTGCGCGGAATTGCGGCAGAAACTTTGAAGCCATTTCGACGGCGCGTCAGGCGGATCAGTGACGCCAACACGCTCGAGCACATTGCCGCGATATTCGCCGGAGATGCACGCTCGCTTCTCGACTTCGAAAAGCGCCCCGATGCGTACGACGATGTGGGGCGTGCGATCGATTGGGGGCGCCGCAGGATGCGACGCTGGTCACGCTCGAGATACGAGAAGATCATCCATCAGGTTATCGCGCGCGAACCGATGCGCATCGGGCAGAAACGCTATCGAGTGGACAGAATGAACGGCTGGTATCAGGTCGAGTTCCGAGAGGTGGGAACCAGACGACGGCGGATATTTAATCTCGATGAGCTCGTGCAGATGGCGGCTGCGAAAAAAGCAGCTCGCGCTGGATCGCGGAAGCGCACGCCTGTGAAAAAGCGTCGCACAATAAAGCTCAAGCAGTGACTCCGAAAACTTTCGGGGTCACGTTTACCCCGACGGCTGGGAAGCCGTCGTGCCTTGAAGCATCAGTTCGCGCACGTACTTCACCGGCGGGCTGCCGTAGGAGATCACCTGGTCGTTGTATTTCTTGAGATTGAAATCGCTGCCTAGTTTCTTCTGCTCGGCAGCGCGTAAATCGAGATGTTCAGTTGCACCGACAAAATAGGTGGAGAGCTGCGCAGAGGTGAGTCGAGCGCGTTTCCATTTCGCCACCGCTTCACCTTCCTGCTGAAAAGCTTGTTTCGTCATCAAATCCATCGCCTCCTTTTCGCTCATATTCCCGGCGTGGATGCTTTGATCCAGAATGGCGTTGCAAATGGCGCGCAGCCGCATTTTTAGCTGCTGCATCTTGACCTCAGGTCCGCCGTAACCCTGCTCCGCCATCATTTGCTCCGTATAAACGGCCCAGCCTTCGACAAACGTCCCGCTCTGAAAAATTGCGCGCACCAGAGTGGGTGCGTGAAATTCATTGGCGTGCGCAATCTGTAGAAAATGCCCCGGCATTGCCTCGTGCACCGTCAGATCGCGAATCATGTAGTTGTTGTATTCGCGAAAGAACGATTCCTTTCGCTCTTTTGACCAATCCTTCGGCGTCGGTGCGACCGCGTAAAATGTTTTGCCACTTTTCTCGAGCGGCCCCGGCGCGTCGCAGTAGGCGATAGCGACGCCGCGTTTGAATTCCGGCATCGCGATCACATCCAGCGGCACATTCGGGACGGTGACCAGATCGTGTTGCTCCACGAAATCAGTCGCTTCGGCGGTGATCTTTTTCGCGAAATCGACCACGGTGGCGTCATTGGGATGCTGCTCAGCAAGTTTGTCGAGCACCACGGCCGTCACCTTGTGTTTATCTCCGAGGGTTTGGTTATCGGCATTCGGAAAATATTTTTTGTAGAGCGGCAGCGCGGTTTCGTAGATGGCAATTTGCGTCTGGTCGAGATCGGCCTTTGCCCGCTTCATGATTTCTTCCATCGGCAAATCTGACGCGAGGGCGAAACGCAGCTTCTTTCTGTACTTCTCGGCGCCGAGGCGAAAATTGCCGTCCGAGCGCGGCAACAGATCGTTCTGGAGCCATTTCTTGTAATCCTCGAGCGCTGCTGCGGTTTTTGCCTGTAAAGACCCCAGCTCCTTCTTCATTTGCGGCGCTTGATCCAGCAAAGGTGCGAGTTCTGCGCGCATGAGATTGATAGCGCCCTGCGTCTGCTCAATCGCTGTTTCCGTGTGAACGCGCGGCGGATGCTGGAGGTTGGCCCGCGCCTGAGCAATCACGCCCGGAATTTTCTCCATCCGCTGGCGCAGATTCGGAATGCGCTTTTCCGCCGGCGCAAAATCGCGCGCGACCAAAAGATAAAGGCTGTTGGCCAGGCTCTGCATGTAAACCAGCGGGTTCCACTCCGGCTCCTTGAGTTCTTCGGCCTGGAAGATTTGATAATCGATGTTCTCCTTGAGGATGCGAAAATCGATGTTGTTCGCGCCGGTGAGCTGCGATCCATCGATGGCGTTCAGCTTGTCGCGAAATTCCTTTTGGGCTGCGAGATCTTTCGCCCGCGCTTCGGGCGAGTAATCGGTTAACTGGTCATCAAAACGATGGTCACCGAGCTCGGTCGCCTGCTCGGGGTTTGCCCGCAAATATTGTTCGACGTAATCGTGCGCGATTTTCTGAAACGCGTCGTCGTGCGGAGTGGCGGATGCGTTTAGGATCGATAACGACAATGCGGAGGCAGCTGCGATAATGATTTTCATCCCGTGTCAGCTCGGTGTGCCGCCGTGAAGAATCGGCTCTGTGGCAATTTCATCCGGGGTAAGCTGCTGTGTTTGCAGATAAGTGCGCCCTTTATAGAAACAGGCCACGACGACGAAAACGACAGCGGTTGCGAACATGAAAATGGTGAAGAACGTGAAGTATTGGTAGTCGGTCAGCTTGCGTGTGCCGTCGGGGTTCAAGACCCATTTGTTGAATAGACCGACGAAGAGTTCACCGCTGGCGACGGTAAGAAGCCACAACGCCATGACTGAGCTCTTCATCGTGTTAGGCGCCTGAGTGTATGAAAACTCGAGGCCGGTGATTGAGACCATCGCTTCACCGAGCGTCAGGATGACGTAAGCGAGGAGTTGCCAATTTATGCTGGGCCTCAGTCCCAAATCGATTTGCCCTTGTATCCAAACAATAACAATAAAAGACAAACCGGTGAGGAACAGGCCGATGCCGATTTTGCGCAGTGGCGTAAGGGGAAAGAAGCGATTGATCGCCGGGTAAATAAGGTAATTCACCAACGGAATAAAAATCAGAATCAAAATCGGGTTCGCCGTCTGCACTTGGGCCGCGATCAAATTCATTCCGAGCCAATGCAGATCCATCTTCTCCGCCTGCAAAGTCCACTCCACGCCATTGCTCATTCCCCACAAAGCCCAGAAGACCAGGATAAACACGTAAACCATCGCGATCCTGGCGAGCGTGAGGAGGCCGTCGCGGCTGAACGTTTCTCGCAAATAGCCGAGTCCCGCCGGCGGCACGTGCACCATTTTTTTGCGGCCGCCCCAGAAAAACAAAGTGGCGATCAACATCGCGATGCCGGGAATTCCGAACGCCCAGCCTGGCCCCCACTTGGGATTTGCGAGGAGCCATGGACAGAGAATGGAGGAGATAAACGAGCCAGCGTTAATCGAGAAATAGAACCAGCCAAACATCTTTGAAAGCAGATGCTTGTTCGATTCGCCAAACTGATCCCCAACGTTGGCCGAGACGCATGGCTTGATGCCGCCTGCGCCCAAACAAATCAGCGCCAGTCCGATTGCGAGCATTGTCCGTTGCCCTATTGCAACTCCCCAGGAAGTGGCCATGCACGCGAGCGTGAGATTGCCCAGACAGTAAACGATCGAAAGCGACAGGATGGTCCAGTATTTGCCGATCCAACCATCCGCGATAATCGCGCCAAGAATCGGAAGGAAATAGACCCCGAAAACAAAGTAATGCGTATACATGTACGCCTCGTTCGGGCTCATCGGCGCCAACACGCCGGACTGATTCAGGATGTAGTGCGCCATGAAGACGGTCAGCACCGATTTCATCCCGTAGTATGAAAAGCGCTCCGCCGCTTCGTTGCCGATGATGTACGGCACACCTGGCGGCATGTGAGTTAAGTTGGGCGGCGAAGTTAGATATTGGTGTTTAGCCATGGACAGGTTTGGTTAGGGAGGCGGATTTGCCGGGGTTGGCGAAGACAAAGATTTCTCAGACTCTATCTTGCTCGGCTCGGATGAGGCTTTTTCCGGAGCGACCCGCTCGGTTTGGACCTGACGCTCTTGGGGAAGAGGATGCTTTTCGCAAGAACAAATGACCATCACAGCAGCGACCCTGAGAATGCAAACGGACTTCCCAACCGAAACTCGCATAACGCGCGGCACAGTAACCGCCCTCTAGTCTCACGTGCAAGACAAAAGCACAGACCCATCGGTTCACCTGACATATGGGGTCGCATACGCGCGAGCAAGAGTAAGAGTAAGAGGAAGAGGGAAAGCGGAGAACAACGGGCCGCTACAAATGATTGAAAGAAACGCCCGCAGGATTACTATCAGACGCGGTGGCTCGCACGGACAGACACAGCGCTTGGAACGAAGTCTTTGCTCTCGTTCTACTTTTTGTCGGCACGTTGCTCTTTTTTGCGTTGATCTCCTATACCCCAAAGGACGTGCCTTCCTGGATCTGGTTTAGCCATATTTCGCCGTCCAATCATCCTGCGCAAAATTTCATTGGTCCGGTAGGCGCGATTGTGGCGGGAATTTGCTATCAATGCATTGGCGTTTTCGCTTCGCTGTTGTTGGCAGCAGTTCTGCTCGGTTTCGGCGCGGCGAAATTGTTTCATCCTCGGTTGCGTGTGACGTCCCGAATTTCCTGGATCGTGTTGTTCATCATATCCGGTGCATGCCTCGACCAGTTGTGGGACATCGGCCACTTGCTCGGGTTGAAAGTGCCGGTGGACATTCAGGCGACGGGCGGTTGGATCGGATACCTCTTCGCCGATGAACACCGCGGTCTGCTTCGCGCCGCCCTCGGGCCCGTCGGCTCGGTGATCCTCATCGTTGGAGTCTATGCGACGACTCTTGTTCTGGTGACCGGATTCCGTCCGATTCATCTTGTTCGGGAGACGGTTGCGGCTACGAGACGTTGGGGAATAGGACTTCAGGAATGGCGATTGCGCCGGCAGCTTCGAAAGGCCGATCTTAAAGAGCAACTGGAAATCAGCGAGAGGCATCTCGCCAGGCAGAGACGGCTATACGAAAAGGAGTTGAAGAAAAAAGGCATATCTGTGCCTCAACCCGCTGGGCCGGTTATTTCGCCGGATGAACTTACGGATCGGCCAAAGCCCAAAGTGGTGGATACGACCGCGTTGCCGAGCGAGCAGGAAGCTTCTCGCCGAAAACCTTCTCTTGCCGAGTTGCGTGCTAGCGGCGAGAAAGCTCAGCCGGCGCCAGGCCTGACGAGTCGAGCGTGGAAATCGGAAAATTATGTGCTGCCCGGATTGGATTTACTGGACGAACACGATCTGGAAGGCCGCACCGCGGCGGATCCGTCGGAACTGGAGCACGTCCAGCAAATCTTGATCGATACGCTGGCACAGTTCGGCATTGCGGTGGCGCCGGGCGACATCACAAAGGGCCCGACCATCACGCGCTACGAAGTGTATCCGGCCAAAGGCGTTCGGGTGGACAAGATCGTGAGCCTGGAGCGGGATCTCGCCCGCGCGACGCGCGCCGAGCGAATTAATATTCTCGCGCCCATTCCCGGAAAAGACACGGTGGGCATCGAGCTCGCGAATAGTCGCAAAGTAACGGTCAAACTGCGCGAGCTCTTGCAGTCACCAGACTGGGAGGAGGCGAAAGGGCACGCAAAAATTCCGCTCGCACTCGGGAAAGACGTTTACGGCAAGGCGATCATTGCGGATCTGGCACAGATGCCGCATCTGCTGGTGGCGGGCACTACAGGCAGCGGAAAAAGCGTTTGTGTCAATGCGCTTATCGCCAGCATGCTCTTTCGATTTCGCCCTGACGAGCTCCAACTGGTAATCATCGATCCAAAGGTGGTAGAGCTCCAAGCGTATGAAAAGCTGCCGCATCTCGCCTTCCCGATCGTGACCGATCCAAAGAAAGTGCTGCTTGCTTTGCGCTGGCTGATTGATGCGATGGAACGCCGGTATAAGATTTTTGCCCGCGTCGGCGTGCGTAACATCGTGGGGTTCAATGCTCGTCCGATCAAAAAAGTTGTCGCCGAAATCAATGATTCCAGCGACGAAGAAGCACCCGCAGCGGAGCAGTCGGGATCAGCGATTTCGGCTACGAAGGAGGAACTTGAAATTCCCGACAAAATTCCATACATCGTGGTCATCATCGACGAGTTGGCTGATTTAATGCAGACCGCACCCGCCGACGTCGAGAGCGCGATCGCGCGTATCACGCAAATGGCTCGCGCGGCTGGCATTCATCTTATTGTTGCCACTCAAACCCCCCGCGCGGATGTCGTCACGGGCGTAATCAAAGCGAATATTCCCAGCCGGATTGCGTTCCAAGTCGCGTCCAAGATCGATAGCCGAGTGATTCTCGACGAAAACGGCGCCGATCGTTTGCTCGGCCAAGGCGACATGCTTTATCTGCCACCGAGCGCCTCGCGTCTCATTCGTGCCCAAGGCGTGCTTGTCACCGACGATGAAATTCATCGCCTGGTTGAGTTTGTTTCGGCGCAAAGCCCACCCGCTTTCGATGCGGCGATGCATGAGAAGCTTCAATCCGCCGCGGCGCCAGAAGAAGAAGTGACCGAGGAGGATGAAGAGCTCGTCGAAAAATGTCTCGAAATCATCCGGCAGGAAAAACGCGCTTCCACCTCGCTGCTTCAGCGCCGGTTACGCCTTGGTTACACGCGTGCTGCGCGCATCGTTGATATTCTCGAGCAGCGCGGTATTTTGGGTCCCGGCGAAGGCGCCAAACCACGCGAGATTTTGGTCGATCTCGATGCCGCCGTTTAGCCGGCGTTGATGCAATGACGATCGAAGGGTTGGGAAAAAAATTTCAGGAGGCGAGGCGCGCGAGGGAGCTGACGCTCGACGAAGCAGCGCGGATGACAAAGATTCGGCCGGCCCGGCTGGCCGAGATTGAGGCGGATGATTTCTCTCAATTTCCCAGTCTGGCCTACGCGAAGGGTTTTCTGCTGATCTACGGGAAATTTTTGGACGTGGATGTTACCCCATATCTCGATGCCTTTGAGGATTCGGAGCGCGTTACGGTCGATGGCTATTCATACCTGCAGGACAATCCTCCGCCGAAGCCAGTCAGTGCGCCAGTAGTTCGCCGTCGCCGTCGCACTCCCAGTCCCAGTCCCAGTCGCGGCAGCGACCGCATCTCGCCGATGCCGCTCATCTTTGGCGTCATCGTCCTGGTGGTCGGCTTTTCGGCAATGAAATTAATTCTCAATCTGCGGCGGCTTGCGCCGGGGCAAGCGGAGCCTGCCGCTCAAATTTCCCCAGGTGCCCCGTCCGCTCCGATCGCTACAACCCCACTACCGGCAACGACCGAAACGCCGGCAAGCAATATTGCGTCGACTCCTGCAACCGAGCCATCAGTTGCGGCCGCGGCGACAACCGCCCCAAGAGCGACCGCCGTTTCGGCGGCTCGGGCGATCCCAAATGAGCCGGAAGTGCGTCGAGCCAAGCCTGTGCTACCCGAGGACCTAGCGAAGCCGCCAGAGAAAGCGAGTTCACCGCCGCCGGAATCAAGTGCGCCAAATCGCATTGCTATTCGTCCCCTGAAACGAACCTACCTTAAGGTTACAGTGGACGACCAAAGCGAAAACCCCGCCTTCGAACGGTGGGTTTCTCCAGCTGACGGCACCGTGGAATTTCGGGGTAACCATGTCTCAATTCGCGTTCTCGAACGTGACGCCGTTCAGATCATGAAAAATGGTAAGGCGCTCGAACAGGGCGACGAAGACGTAACTTTCGATTAACGTCTCATGGGTTCGCGACCTGTAGTAATGGCAGCCGTGCCGGCTGGCAGTGGAGAGGAGTCCGGTGTCAACCGCAAGTTCTTGCGTACAAAATAAGGGGGAACCAACTCGCCTTGGATCGCCGCTGCGACCTTTGGCGGGGCAGACACGTCCGCCAATTCGAGTTGGCATGGTTAGCCTCGGCTGTGCCAAGAACCTTGTCGATGCCGAGATCATGCTAGGGAGTGCGTTAGAGCGGGGGATGGAAATCACGTCGCGGGCAGAGGACGCCGATGTCCTGATAGTTAACACTTGCGCTTTCATCGATTCAGCCAAGGAAGAATCAATTGACGCGATTCTGCAGGCACATCAGCAGCGCGGTTTAAACAAGCGGCCTGACCAGAAACTCATCGTAAGCGGCTGTATGTCGCAGCGATTCGCACGTGAGCTGCAGCAGGAGCTGCCGGAAGTGGACGCGTTTATCGGGTTGGATCAGGTCAGCGAACTTGGCGCGATTGTCGAACAAATTGTAGCGCGACCGACTCGGCTGCGAGATGCAAACGCTGCAAGCGGGACCGATGCACTACTCTTCGCGGCCAAGCGGCCAACTTACATCCCGGATTACGACACACCGCGCTTCAGACTTACCCCGGCGCACAGTGCTTACCTAAAGATTGCCGAGGGCTGCAATCACCCGTGCAGTTTTTGCGTGATTCCTCAAATGCGAGGGAAACATCGCAGCCGGCCTGTCCAATCTGTCATCGCAGAAATCCGGGGACTCGTTAGTGAAGGTGTGCGCGAGATCAACTTGATCAGCCAGGATACAACCTATTATGGAATGGATCTGTGGCCGAAGAAAGCGGGGCCTCGTCAACCCGTTGACTCGGCGCGAGGACCGACCCTTGCTGTCTTACTTCGCGAAATCCAAAAGATCGAGGGCGAATTTTGGGTGCGCCTGCTTTATACGCACCCGGCGCATTGGAGTGATGAATTGATTGAGACCATCGCGGAATGCGACAAGGTCGCGCGCTACATCGATATTCCGCTGCAGCATATCGACGACGCGATGCTGGAGCGTATGCGTCGCGAGACGTCGCGCGCACACATCGAGAATTTGGTCGATAAACTGCGCTCCGGAATTCCTGGAGTTGCCTTGCGCACGACTTTCATTGTCGGATTTCCTGGCGAAACCGAAGAGGAATTTGCAACCCTGCTCGATTTCATTAGGAACACTCGATTTGAACGCCTGGGCATCTTCAAATATTCGCAGGAGGACGGTTCGCGCGCGGCAAAGATGCCGACCCAGATACCGCTGGAGGTCAAAAATGTGCGCTACCGGATGGCGATGTCGATGCAGCAACAGATCGCATATGAAATTGCCCGCGAAAAAGTTGGAAGCGAACTTAAAGTACTCGTCGACCAGCCGCATATCGCCCGGAGCGAAAGCGATGCTCCGGATGTCGATGCGCGCGTTGTCTTGTCCAAAGCGGCGTCCGTCGGTGAATTCGTTTGGCGCCGGATCACTGGAAGCCGCGGGTATGATCTGTTGGCCTGACCCGCGGCACAGACATCTTGTCTGTGGGGCCGGTGGGTAACTTGCCTGCCGAATCCAGGAAAGACTCGCGAACACGGCCATACCGCGTTAGCGGCATGGTTTTTGGCGAAAATTCACTTAGCACGTGACAGCAGCCGGTTTCTTGGGCAAACTTGCCGGCACTTATTTAGCCCGATGGCCGACTCAAACGAACCAAAAGAGGAGACCGTTCGCATTGACTTGCTGCCTCAGTCCGTATCGCAACCTCCCGCCCCAAATACAAAATCGCGCGAGACCGTGCGAATCCAGCTTGACCCTGCCCCCCGAGATCCCATGCCGGCCACTATCTTGCCAGGCGTACCTTCGTCGACCCCGGAAAAGGAGACCGCGCGCATCCGGCGCATGCCTGACCTGCCCTCCCGACCTCTCCCTCCGGTTCAGATGAAAAAGACTCAGCCGCTTATCGCCATGCCACAAACGGCCTCCAAAAAGGCTTCGATTGCGGTAGCGCCAGTAGAGAAAGGTGCAAAGCCCCTATACTGGGTGCTGCTTGGCGTTTCGGCACTGATTTTGATTATTCAGATTTGGACTTACCTTTCCTAAAGCCATGGATAACAATTCGACGATTATCAATCTCACTGAATCCAATTTTGACCGCGAAGTGACCCAACACGACAAGCCGGTGATCGTCGATTTTTGGGCAGAATGGTGCGGCCCGTGTAAAATGATCGCACCGCTGCTGGATGAGATTGCGCGTGAAAAAGCGGACGCGGTCAAGATCGGGAAAGTGAACGTGGACGACAATCAGAGCCTTTCCTTCAAGTACAATATTCGTGCCATCCCCGCTTTGCTCTTCTTTAAGAACGGACAACTGCGCGATCAAGTCACCGGCGTCATGAGCAAGAAAGATCTACTCGGTCGGATCGACGCGCTGGGGTAAGGGAATTTTTCGTCTGGCGAAAAATTCCAGTGATCAATGACTGGTGAACAGTTATAAGTTGCGCTGCGTCTTTTGCCGATCAGTGATCACGAATCACCGATCACCTTGCAGAATTGCGCCCGGCGCGGCTCGAACGCGCAACCTCTGGCTCCGGAGGCCAACGCTCTATCCAGTTGAGCTACGGGCGCAGGAAACAGGCCCGAAATCTAGCTGCAGATCAGCAGATTTCCATAGAGCAGACGATCGAACGCGAAAAGCCCGTGTTCCGATTTTCAATTTGCAATCTCACCTCGCAGGAATGAAAATGTTCGCCCGTCCAGCGGGCGGGCCCGCCTTCGTCAATACTACGGCGCGGCAAGGAGAGGGGAGTTTTATGAATCAGATCATTGATGCCATCGAGAAAGAACAGCAAAAAGGCGACGCGCCCCAGTTTTCCGTGGGCGATAGCGTGCGCGTTCATACTCGTGTTGTAGAAGGGGACAAGGAAAGAATTCAGATATTCGCCGGAATCGTGATTGGCCGTAAGGGGCGCGGACTTAACGAAACATTTACCGTCCGCCGAATTTCCTACGGCGAGGGCGTCGAGCGAGTGTTTCCGCTCCATTCGCCACGGATCGCAAAAGTTGAAGTGGAGCAGCAAGGCCGCGTTCGTCGCGCCAGATTAAATTATCTTCGAACCCGTAAGGGCAAGGAAGCGACGGCGGTCAGGGAGTAAAGAATCATTTAGCGATTTAATGATTGAGTGATTTAGCGAATTCGTTAAATCGTTAAATCGCGAAAATGTATCGGCGCTGTGGATTTCGTTACGAAAAAAAACTCCGCGCCACCGGTGTCGCTCGTATTGCCGGGATCGACGAGGCTGGTCGGGGTGCTTTGGCGGGCCCGGTTGTCGCGGCTGCAGTTCTTCTCCCCGAAAAATTCCGTCACCGTCGCCTGAATGATTCCAAACAGCTCGCGCCGGAGTTACGCGAGGAAATCTATTGCGAACTGACCTCTAATCTCGAAGTCAGATGGACTGTCGGCATTATTGATTCCATCGAGATCGATCGGATCAACATTTTGCGCGCGAGCCATCGCGCAATGCGCATGGCGACCGAAAGCCTGCTGGAACCTCCCGACCACGTCTTGATCGATGGGCTGCCCGTGATCCCTTTTCCGTTGCCGCAGACGGCAATCATTGACGGTGATTGCATCAGCTTGAGCATCGCTGCCGCTAGCGTGATCGCCAAGGTAACGCGCGACCGGATCATGCGTGACTTTTGCACTCAATTCCCACAGTATTGCTTCGGCCAACACAAAGGTTACGGAACCGAACTGCACCTCCTGAAACTCCATGAATTCGGGGCTTGTCCCATCCATCGCCGATCTTTCGAACCGGTGGCGCAGCCGCTTCTTGCCCTCGAAGATCTCACCTCAACCGCAGCACCTCCGGCGCGGCGCTCACGGCGAGAAACTGGCCTCTCGCTTCCTGCGGAGCAGGGGCTACAAAATTCTTTATCGTAACTTCAAAGGACGAAGCGGCGGCGAAATAGACATCGTCTGTCGCGACCACGACACGCTCGTCTTCGTCGAAGTGAAAACACGCACCCGGGAAGATTTTGGCCGGCCGTTTACAGCAGTCGATCGACAAAAACGAAAGCGCATATCGCGCGGCGCCCTCAACTGGCTGCGGATGCTGGATAATCCCGATATCCTCTTTCGCTTCGATGTCGTGGAAGTTCTTGTCACCGAAGACGCCAGTCCGCGGATCGAATTAATTAGGAACGCATTCCCGCTGTCCAAGCCGTATCTGTACTGAGCTGCGATTTACCGGGAGGGGGTCCTAGTTATCGATCAGTGATGCAATAGGGTCGCCTCTCCCTTGCACGGGGAGACGGGGAAGGTGAGGGTCGGCGCTGGACAATCAACTACGCGATTGGCAAAATCATAATTCCTGACCATGGCCGAACCGATTCTCGTTGCTCAATCTAAGGAACAAATCTTTTTACTCCCTAGAATGGCGAACCGCCACGGCCTGATCGCCGGGGCGACGGGCACAGGGAAAACGGTGACGTTACAAACGCTCGCGGAAAATTTTAGCGCGCGAGGCGTGCCTGTCTTCATGGCGGACGTGAAAGGCGACCTCGCGGGAATGAGTCAGATCGGCGGGAATAATCCAAAGGTCGTCGAGCGCGCAAAGGAACTTAAGATTGCGGATTTCAAAGGGGAAGCGTGCCCGGTCGTTTTTTGGGACGTGTTCGGCGAGCAAGGGCATCCCGTGCGCGCGACGGTCTCAGAAATGGGCCCGCTGCTGCTTGGGCGCTTGCTCGAATTGAACGACACACAGGAAGGCGTGCTCAACATGGTATTCAAGATCGCGGATGAAAGAGGGCTGCTCCTTCTCGATCTGAAAGACTTGCGCTCGATGTTGCGGTACGTCGCGGACAATGCCGATCAATTCAAAACGCAATACGGAAATGTCTCAGCCGCGAGCGCGGGCGCGATTCAGCGGAGCTTGCTGACGCTCGAGTCGCAAGGCGCGGACAAGTTTTTCGGCGAACCCGCGCTCAATCTCGACGATTTGATTCAGACGCAGGGCAGCAAAGGCGTGATCAACATTCTGGCGGCGGACAAGTTGATGCAGCAGTCGCCCAAAGTTTACGCCACGTTCCTGCTGTGGATGCTCTCGGAGTTATTCGAGAATCTTCCCGAGATCGGCGACCCCGAAAAACCCAAGCTGGTCTTCTTCTTTGACGAAGCTCACTTGCTGTTCACCGATATCGCGCCGTCGGTCAAACAAAAGATCGAGCAGATGGTGCGACTGATTCGTTCGAAAGGCGTAGGCGTTTATTTCGTTAGCCAAAATCCCCTCGACATTCCCGACGTGGTGCTCGGCCAACTGGGCAATAGGGCGCAGCACGCTTTGCGCGCGTTCACGCCCGCAGATCAAAAAAATGTGAAGGCGGCGGCGCGCACGTTTCGACAGAATCCTGCCTTGAAGCTTGAGACTGTTTTGACCGAACTGGCTGTGGGCGAGGCGCTCGTGTCGATGCTCGATGAAAACGGCAGTCCGCAAATCGTAGAGCGGGCGAAGGTTCTTCCGCCGCGCAGTCAGATTGGGGCGATTACGCCGGAGCAGCGGAAGCAAATCATTAGTGAATCTGTCCTGTCTGGACATTATGAGAAAGCAGTCGATCGCGAATCTGCTTACGAAAAATTGCAGGCTAGAGCAGGGGAGAAAGCGGAAACCGCCGGCGCGCCACCGGTGGCAGCCGGCGCCTCGGCGACCGAAGCGACCCAACCCTCATTGCTGGAAGAAGCCTTGGGAACGGCCACCGCTGCCTTTCAACCCACAATCGGACCGCGTGGCGGTGTTCACGATTCACTTGCGACCTCAATGGCTAAGAGCGCGATGCGCGCTGCCAGCAGCCAGATCGGCCGGCAACTCGTTCGCGGAATTCTAGGAGGAATTCTCGGAGGCGGCGGGCGCCGCTGAGCTACGCCCGCGCGCCACATCGTTGAAGATTGAAACCTATTCCTTCTTCTGCGCCTTTGCTGCGCCTTTTTCCGCCTTGCCAGCTTTTACTTCGATGTCGGTGGCCGTCATCGTGTAATGAACCGTTACTTTATCGCCGACCTTCATTTCGCCGCTTGCTTTGGTATTGGCGTCGCGCGCGATTTCCCAGCGGTCTTTACCTTTCTGAACCG
>Ga0207697_10000842_pt1 | contig 17317 bp, 10 predicted proteins | sample KBSSwiS5withPhiX_FD_184293 | JGI IMG/M metagenome (GOLD analysis project Ga0207697, IMG submission 184293) | Switchgrass rhizosphere microbial communities from Kellogg Biological Station, Michigan, USA, with PhiX - S5 (SPAdes) (version 2) | ecosystem: Host-associated > Plants > Roots >... | reverse complement strand
GCAAAAGCCGGTGCAGTAGCCCTCGTCCGTCGCCCTCGTCACGGCCGCGCAGCCTTCGGGCGCGCGGCCGTTCGTTTTCCTCACCTGATTGCCTCATGCACAAGCGGACCATCGACCGGTCTCGGGCCGTACTCTGGGACATGGACGGAACGCTCGCCGACTCGGGCGAGCAGCACTGGGAGGCCTGGCGTGAAGCCATGGCCGCGACCGGCCGGACGCTGACCCGCGAACAGTTCACCGCGGCCTTCGGGCAGCGCAACGAAAGCTTCCTGCGCGAGTGGCTGGGCCGAGAGGTCACCGCCGAGGCCATCGCACGCTTCGGCGACGACAAAGAGGCCGTCTATCGGCGCCGGATTGCAACGGACGGCCTCCGCGCGCTGCCGGGCGCGGTGACCTGGGCGACCCGCCTGCGGGACGCCGGATGGCGTCAGGCCGTCGCCTCGTCTGCCCCGCGGGCCAACGTCGAGGTCATGCTTCGGGCGATTGGCCTCGACGCGGTGATCACGGTGATCGTAGGCGCCGAGAATGTCGTCCACGGCAAGCCCGCGCCGGATGTCTTCCTCGCCGCCGCGCGGGCGGTCAACGTGCCGCCGGATCGCTGCGTGGTGGTCGAAGACGCCGCTGTCGGCGTCGAGGCGGCGCGGCGCGCCGGGATGCGCTGCATCGGCGTCAGTGCGACAACGCGGCTCTCCGCGGACGTGGCGGTCGGCTCGCTCGAGGAGTTGGCGCCTGGCGCCTTCGACAGCCTGCTGCCGCAACCGGCCGGGGTCTAGCCTCTCGTCCCGCCGGGAGGGCAGGTCCGTAGTTCGTCTTCACACAGGATGACCACGATGCGTGTCGTATCTCAACCGACGGCGGCGGTGTGTCTGGCGGCGGCAGCGATCCTCGCGGCGGCTCCTTCCCTCTCAGCGCAGGCAACTGCGGTCCAGGCGCCGCCGGCGGCACACGGGGTGGCCGGGCTGAGCGAACTGTCCCATTCGCTCGAGCAGCTCGTCGAGCGCGTCAGCCCGAGCGTCGTGCAAATCTTCGTCACCGGCTACGTTCCGCCCGACGAGGAGGATCAGACCGCGACCGGCGAGCCGGCGCTCGAGCGGAGTACCGGGTCCGGCGTGATCCTCGATTCAGACGGCTACATCCTGACGAACGCCCACGTCATCGAATACGCGACGCGGCTCGAGGTCGAGTTGCCGCTCGCCGCGACCGGCGGGGCGCCCGGGCGATCGATCGTGCGGCGGCGCGGCCGGAACGTCGGCGCCCAGGTGGTGGCGATCGATCACGAGACCGACCTCGCGGTGGTGAAGGTCGAGGCCAAGGGACTGCCGGCGCTGCCGATCGGTGATTCGGACACGCTCCGTCCGGGCCAGCTGGTGCTGGCTTTCGGCAGCCCGCTCGGGCTCGACTCGTCGGTCACCATGGGCGTGGTGAGCGCGGTGGCGCGGCAACTGAACGCCGACGATCCGATGATCTACGTGCAGACCGATGCGCCCATCAACCCGGGCAGCAGCGGCGGCGCGCTGGTCGACACGGAAGGCAAGCTGGTCGGCATCAACACGATGATCTACAGCCAGTCCGGCGGCAACGAGGGGATTGGCTTCGCCGCGCCGAGCAACATCGTGCGCAACGTGTTCACGCAGATTCGCAAGACCGGGCGTGTTCGCCGCGGCGAGATCGGCGTCAACCCGCAGACGGTGACGCCGTTGATCGCCGAGGCGCTGAAGCTCGGCCCGGACGCCGGTGTCATCCTGTCTGACGTCACCCCGCGGGGACCGGCGGACCGCGCCGGGCTGCGGCCCGGCGATGTCGTGCTCGCGGTGGACGGCAAGCGGATGGAGAACGGGCGTCAGTTCCGGGTCAATCTCTACACGCGCGCGATCGGCGAGCAGGTCGCGATCGAGATCCAGCGCGGCGAGCGGAAGCTGACGCTGCGGGTTGGTGTCAGCGAGCGCGCCAACGACATGGGCCGCCTCGCCGATCTCGTGTCGCCGCAGAATGCCATCAAAGACATCGGCGTCTACGGCGTCGACTTGAATCCGACCCTCAACGCGCTGCTGCCGGATCTGCGCGGCGACAAGGGCATCGTCGTCGCGCTGGCGGCCGCCGGCACGCCGGTCTCACAGCAGGGGCGTCTGCAGGCCGGCGATGTGATCTATGCGATCAACGGCACGCCGGTAGAAAGTGTCGTGCGGCTGCGCGAGCGGCTCGCGGCGTTGCCGGCCAACGCTCCCTTCGTGCTGCAGGTCGAGCGCGAGGGCGTGCTGCAATATCTGTCGTTCAAGGTCGAAAAGTGATGTTGAAGTTTCGAGACTGCAAGTCAACCTCGAGGCGTCATCGCTGAAACGTCCGGCGCATGCGGTGAACGGACCTGATCCAGCGCACGTCGTGTGCGCAGCGGGTGCCGTCAATAACGCTTTTCGTCAGCGTCACGACTGAAGTCACTACACCCCCGCGCGAAACGTCCGTCATTTCTCACTGGCGTACATGTTGCTCACTTGAGGAACCGAGGCCGCCCCCCAGCAGTACTCACGCTCCTCTGGTATCAGGCAACGACATGTACCGAGTGAGTCTCTCGCGCGTACTGCGCCAGCTGTCCTTCATATTCGCCGTCGCTGCCGTTTCGACCAGCGCCTTCGCACAAAGCGCCTTGAATCCCAGCTGGGTGGAGTTCACGCCCTCGCCCGACGATGCACTGACGTCCGCAGACGGGAGGGCGATCGTGAGCGAGTATCAGCTGGCGATCTACGTGGTTGGCCAGTCCAGTGCTGTCCGAACGATCAGCCTCGGCAAGCCCGCGGTGGATCCGGATAACAAGGTCCGCGTCGACTTCAGGTCGTTGATGGCGCCGTTTGCCTCGGTCGGCGTGACGTACGAAGCGCGCGTAATGGCCAACGGGCCTGGCGGCTCCGCGGTGAGCGCGGTCTCCAATCAGTTCCAGTACACCAGCTGCACCGCCACCTTGAGCGCCGGTGCGTTCTCGGCGCCAGCCGCGGGCGGCGCGACGAGCACGTCGGTGACGGTCGACTCCAGTTGCGCGTGGACGGCGACAACCGATGCGAGCTGGCTGAACGTGACCTCGGCGGCAAGCGGCATCGGCGCCGGCACGGTGAGCGTTGCCGTTTCACCAACCAACACCCAGAGCAGCCGCACCGGTGTCCTGACCATCGCGGGCCAGGCGTTCACCGTGACCCAGGCTGGCGCGGCGTGCACCATCAGTCTCGCTTCGAGCAGTGCGCCAGCGGATTCGGTTGGCGGCAACGGCCAACTGACAGTCTCTGCGCCGCTCGGGTGCCCCTGGACCGTCTCCAGCAGCGCGTCATGGCTGACCGTGAAAACGCCGTCGGCCAGTAGCGGGGCCGATGTGATCGGGTATAGCTCCGCGGCCAACACAACCCTCTCCCCGCGGACCGCCGCGTTGACCATCGCTGGTCAGACGTTCACGGTGACGCAGAGCGCGGCGAGCTGTTCGATCGGCCTTGCACCGACGCTCCTGCCGCTGGCGGCGCAGGTCACCGTGTCGGGCGTTTCGGCATACACGTGGGCCGCCTCGACAACCGATGTGGTCGCGCTCCAGCGCTCGGCCGCGACCGACCGGCTGAAAGCCGCCTGGTATGGCGATGCGTTCAGCATCGACGTCAACGTCGGCGCGGGACGTACCGAGCAGATCGCCCTCTACGTCGCCGACTACGACAACAACGGCCGCGTTCAGCGGTTCGACGTCGTCGATCAGAGCGGCGCGTTGCTCGACACCCAGACCGTCTCCGGTTTCGGCGCCGGGAGATATCTCGTGTGGTCGGTCCGGGGGCACGTGACGATCAACGTCACGAAGGTCACCGGCGCGAACGCGGTGGTCAGCGGCATCCTGGTCGGTTCGGGATCGGCGAACGGCGGCGCGGCGGCGGCGAGCTTTGTCAAGGCCGACAACGGAACACAGGGATCCTGGAAGGGCGTCTACGGCGAGGACGGATACACGGTCGCCGGAGATGCGGCGAGCCAGCGCCTGGCTGCCTCGGGCGGATCGGGTTCGGCTGCCGTGACGACGGCGACCGGGTGTGCGTGGACGGCGGAGAGCAGCGCGCCGTGGCTGACCGTGACCGCGGCGAGCGGCAGCGGTTCCGGCACCGCGACCATGAGCGTGGCGCCGAACACGACCGGCGTGTTGCGGACGGCGACGCTGACCGTGGGCGGCCAGACGTTATCGATGACTCAGGCGGCGCAGGTCGATCCGCTGTGTTCGGTGGCGCTCGCCACGACCGCGCAGGCCGTCGCCGCCGCAGGAGGAACCGGATCGGTTGCCGTGACGGCGGCCGGCACCTGCAACTGGACCGCGAGCAGTGACGCGGCGTGGCTGACCGTCACTTCAGGGAGCAACGGCACCGGCAACGGCACCGTCGCGTTCAGCGCCGCCGTCAACCCGACGGCGCCCGGCCGCATCGCTAACGTGACCATCGGCGGGCAGATCTTCACCGTCACGCAGGCGGCGGGCCCGGTCGTGAATTGCACGGTGAGCCTCTCGACGAGCAGCCAGGCATTTGTCGCGGCGGGCGGCAGCGGATCGGTCGCAGTCAGCGTTGGAAGCGGCTGCGGGTGGACGGCGTCCAGCAGCGCGGCATGGCTGACGGTGACGTCAGGCGCGAACGGCAGCGGACCCGGGACTGTCGCGTTCAGCGTCGCGCCCAATGCGGGTAGCAGCCAACGGTCGGCAACGCTCACGATCGGCGCGCAGAGCTTCACGGTCACGCAGACAGGTGCCCCCTGCAGTGTGGCCATCACGCCTGCAGGATTGCCGGTCCCGGCGAGTCTCGCCGTCAACGGCGCGAGCTCATGGACCTGGCTGTCCGGAACGTCCGAGAGCGGCGCGCTGGAGCGCGCCACAACCGATCGCGTCATGGCGGCTTGGTACGGCGATACGTTCACCATCGACGTGAACGTCGCGTCCGGCCGGGCGCAACAGCTGGCCGTCTACGCCATCGACTACGATGCCGACGGGCGCGAGCAGCGGTACGAGCTGCTCGATCAGAGCGGCGTGACGCTCGATGCCCGGAGCCTGACCAGCTTCTCCGGCGGCAAATACGTGGTGTGGACGGTCACCGGCCACGTCACGCTCCGGGTTACCAAAGTCACAGGTACGAACGCGGTGGTCAGCGGTGTGTTCCTCGGCGAGCCGCCAGCTGGAGCGGCGGCGACCGGCACGAGCGCGAGCTTCCTCAAGACCGACGACACGACTGCCGGCAGCTGGAAGGGCGTCTACGGCGCGTACGGCTACACCATCGCGTCGGACAGCGCGGCTCAGTTCCTCGATCCACGCGGCGGCACCGGCTCGGTCACCGTCACGGCGGGATCGACCTGCGCCTGGACCGCGACGAGCGACGCGGCCTGGGTCACCTTCAGCACGGGCACGGGCACCGGGTCGGGGAACGCCGCCTTCACCGTGGCGCCGACCACCAGCACCAGCGCCCGAACCGCGACGCTGACGATTGGCGGCCAGACGCTCACGCTGACGCAGGCGCCGCAAACCGCATCGCCGTGCAGCTACTCGTTGTCGACGACCGCCCAGTCGGCAACCGCGGCAGCGACGAACAGCTCGATCACCGTTACGGCCTCGAGTGGCTGTTGGTGGACTGCCGTCAGCAACGCCCCGTGGATCACCGTCACGGGCGGGGCGAGCGGCAGCGGCAGCGGCGCCGTCAACATCACGGTCGCTGCGAACCCCACGACCACCGTCCGCGTCGGCACCGTGACGATCGCCGGCCAGACGTTGACCGTCACCCAGGCCGCCGCGCCGTGCACTTACGTGCTGGCGACGACGGCGCAGTCGTTCACGGCCGCGGCCGGCACAGGCTCGGTGAACGTCACCGCAGCGACTGGTTGCGGGTGGACGGCGACGAGTAACGCGGCGTGGATGACCGTCACCGCCGGCGCGAGCGGCGCCGCGAACGGGACGGTGACGTACAGCGTGGCGGCGAATACGACGGCGACCACCCGGACGGCGACGTTGACGATTGCCGGTCAGACCTACACCGTGACGCAGGCCGGCGTGCCGTGCACCTACACCATCTCGGCCACGAGTCAAGCGTTCGCCGCGCCCGGCGGAACGGGGACCGTGACGGTAACGGCTCCTGCCGGCTGCGCCTGGACCTCGTCGAGCAACGCCAGCTGGCTCACCGTGACGTCGGGCGGCAGCGGCAACGGCACGAGCACGCTGACCTTCAGCGTGGCCGTGAATACCGGCACCACGGCGCGGTCCGCGGCGCTGACCATCGCCGGGCAGACGTTCACCGTCAACGAGGCGAATACGCCCTGCACGTTCACCGTCTCGGCGACCAGCCAGTCACTCACCACCGCCGCTGGCGGCGGCACGATCACCGTGACCGCACCCTCCGGCTGCGCGTGGACGTCGTCGAGCAGCGCGAGCTGGCTGACCGTGACGTCGGGGGGCAGCGGCACCGGCACCGGCACCCTGACCTTCGCCGCGACCGCGAACACCGGCCAGACGCCGAGGACGGCGACTCTGACCGTCGCCGGTCAGACGGTGACCGTGACCCAGGCCGGCGCGCCGTGCACCTTCACCATCTCCACGGCAAGCCAGTCGTTTACGGCCGTGGCGGGCAGCGGGTCAGTCGCCGTGACGGCTCCGGCCAGCTGCGCCTGGACCACGACCACCAATGCGGTGTGGCTGACCCCGACCGCAGGAGGCAGCGGCACGGGCCCCGGCACGGTGTCGTTCAGTGTGGCCGCCAACACGTCGCCGACCGCGCGCACCGCGGCGCTCACCATCGGCGGTCAGACGTTCACGGTGACGCAGGCCGGCGCGCCGACCTGCGCCGTGACGGTCAGCCCGGGGACGGTCGCGATCAACTCGAAAAAGGCGAGTGGCAGCGTCTCGGTCACGAACCCCACCAGCTGCGCCTGGACCGCGACCTCCTCCGCGGCGTGGTTGACCGTGACCAACGCACAGGTGTTGCAGGGCACGGTGAGCTACGGCGTGACCGTCAACAACACCGGCGCAAGTCGCGTGGGCGTCATCACGATCGGGAGCGCCACCTTCACCGTGACGCAGAGCAACAACGGCACGCCTGCCGTGGTCACGGGGCTGCGCGTTGTCGCCGAGGGGCAGTAGGGCCGGCGGGCGCTCGGCGCTCGGCGCTCGGCGCTCGGCGCTCGGCGCTCGGCGCTCTTCTGGGACACCGAATGTGTGAATTCGGACGACAGTGATGCCGGCAGAGTCGATCCGCGATCGGAGATCAAGATGACGCCCGACCTGAAGGTCGGGCCTACGGATGTCATCGCCACGACCGGCGCGAGCACGAGTCCCGTCGCAGAGGCCAGTCCTGTGTAGCAACCCAGTCGCGCGTAGCACCCAGCTTTGCGTAGGCCCGACCTTCAGGTCGGGCGCGTGTCAGCAACCGCTCTCGCGTGCGGGACTAGCGTTTGAAAGCGGAAAGCGCTACCCGCCCCGCGTGTGCATCTCGAGATGGGCGTCGCGGCGCAGCGCGGCGATCGGGATCAGCGTCTCCCGACGATCGAGCGCAAGGCGTTCTTCGGCACCGCGGTCGGCGCGCGACGACCAGACCGTGGTGATCAGCCGCGACAGTTCTTCACTCGTGGCTCCGGCTCGGAGCGGACGCCGCAGATCGGTGCCCGCCCGCGCGTAGAGGCACATCAGCCACACGCCGTCGGCCGTGAGGCGCGCTCGATCGCAGGTGGCGCAGAATGGCTCCGTGGTCGACGGGATGATCCCGAACGTCAGCCCATCGCGCAGCTGGAAGCGTTCCGCCGGGGCCGCCGTTCGTGGACCCACCGGCTGGATCTCTCCGTAGACCTGCGCCAGGTGCGCCAGCATCTCCCGGCGCGAGACGACCGCGTCCGGCGACCAGCGGGTCGCTCCGCCGACGTCCATGTACTCGATGAAGCGCACTTCGGCGTGATGTGACCGGCTGAACTCCAGGAGCGCCACCAGCTCGTCGTCATTGACGCCGCGGATGACGACGGTGTCGAGCTTCACCCGGCCGAACGCGGCCACCGCCGCGTCGATGCCCGCCAGCACAGCCGCGTGCTCGTCGAAGCGGGTGAGCGCCTCGAAGCGATCGGGATGGAGCGTGTCCAGGCTGATCGTGATCCGCTGGAGGCCGGCGCGTCGGAGCTCCGCCGCATGCCGTGCCAGCAGCACGCCATTGGTCGTCAGTGCAAGATCCTGGATCGCTGGTTTCACGGCGAGCGTTTCGATCAGCGACGCCAGGTCGCGCCGCAACAGGGGCTCGCCGCCCGTGAGCCGCACCCGATCGGCGCCGAGATCGGCGAACACATCCGCCAGCATCGCGATCTCCTCGAAGCTGAGCACACTCTCGCGCGGCAGCCACGCGTAGTCTGTCTCGGGCATGCAGTACTGGCAGCGCAGATTGCACCGGTCGGTGACCGAGATCCGCAGGCTGCGTAGCGGCCGTCCGAAGCGATCGGTGAGTTCCATCCGAAGCTCCATTATCCGTGAAGTTTGCTATCCTCGGGCGCTTCAGTTGCACAGGGGAGGAGACCCGGATGCCTCGACGCCAGTGGATCAGTGTGCTTGCGGTCTGCGCCGTGCTTACGGCCGCGCCGCTGGCGCAGAATCGCCCGGCCCGCCCGGCGGACGGGGTGCCGGCTGCCGCGCTTACGCCGGACGATGATCGCACCCGCGGGCTGAAGGCCGAGGCAGTGGCCGACGTGGATCGGATGCAGACGTTCACCCAGCAGATGATCGATTCACTCTTCAGCTTCGGCGAGCTGGGCTTTCAGGAAATCGAAACCAACCGCTACCTGATCGACGCGCTCGAGAAGAATGGCTTCACCGTGCAGAGGGGCGTGGCCGGTGTGCCGACGGCCTTCGTCGCCACCTGGGGCTCCGGCAAGCCGGTGCTCGCGCTCGGGTCCGACATCGACGGCATTCCCCAGGCCTCGCAGAAGCCGGGCGTGGCCTACTACTCGCCGATGATCGAAGGCGCGCCGGGACATGGCGAAGGCCACAATTCCGGTCAGGCGCTCAACATCACCGCGGCGATTGCGGTGAAGAAGATCATGCAGCGCGAGAAGCTGCCGGGCACGATCCGGATCTGGACCGGTACCGCCGAGGAACTGGTCGGGACCAAGGCGTACTACATCCGCGCCGGGCTCTTCAAGGACGTCGATGTCGCCCTGTTCAGCCACGTGGATGACGGGTTCGGCGTGTCCTGGGGCGAACGCGCCGGTACCGGCCTCGTCTCTGTCCAGTACTCGTTCCGCGGCCAGACGGCGCATGCCGCCGCCGCGCCGTGGCGGGGCAGAAGCGCCCTCGACGCGGTGGAGCTGATGGACATCGGCTGGAACTTCCGCCGTGAGCACCTGCCGCTCGAGCAACGCTCCCACTACGTCATCACCGACGGTGGCGACCAGCCCAACGTCGTTCCGCGCACCGCCTCGGTCTGGTACTACTTCCGCCAGACGACGTACCCGAAGATCAAGGAGCTCTGGCAGATCGGAGATGACGTCGCAAAGGGGGCCGCCCTGATGACCGGAACCGAGCTGCTGCCGTCGCGGGTCCTCGGCAGCGCGTGGCCGCAGCACTTCAACAAGGTCGTCGCCGAGACCACCTTCGCCAACATCCAGGCGATCGGGCTGCCGACGTGGAGCGACGCCGACCAGACTCTGGCCAAGGCGCTCCAGAAGGAGCTCGGATCGCGTGAAACCGGTCTGACCACCCGACTGGCCGAACGGCTTCAGGGGCCGGTCGAGAACAATCAGGGCGGCGGCTCGGACGACATCGGCGACATCTCGTGGAACGTCCCGACGGTGACGCTCCGTTATCCCTCGAACATTCCCGGCCTGCCCGGGCACAACTGGGCGAACGCGATCTCCATGGCGACGCCGATCGCGCACAAGGGCGCGACCGCCGGCGCCAAGGTCCAGGCGATGACGATGCTCGACCTGCTGCTGAAGCCGGCGCTGGTCGAACAGGCGTGGACGTACTTCCGTGACGTTCAGACCAAGGAGGTCAAGTACGAGCCGCTGATCCGCCCGGAGGACACGCCGGCGATCGACCTGAACAAGGCGACAATGGAGAAGTACCGTCCGGAGATGCGGAAGTATTACTACGACCCGGCGAGGTACACGACCTACCTCGAACAGCTCGGGATCACCTACCCGACAGTCCGGAAATAGCTGCCGGCTGACCTATAATCATCGGATGCAGTGGCGGCGGAATCGGTTCCTGGAGACGTGTCGGCGCAAGGCGGCGAGACCCGGTTCCGGCGCGGCATGGGTGCCGGGCCGCTGATGGCGGAGCACACCCGGCCGGCGCGCGGCATGCGCGACTTCCTCCCCGACGACGTCCGTCGCCGAGCATTCGTGGTCGGCGTCATCGAGCGGACCTATCGCCGGTACGGGTTCGAGCCGCTCGAGACTCCGGCCCTCGAGAACATCGAGACGGTGACCGGCAAGTACGGGGAAGAAGGCAACAAGCTCATTTTCAAAGTGCTCCGCCGCGGCGAGCACGAGGCCTCGGGCGAGACCGATCTGGCCTTGCGCTACGACCTGACGGTGCCGCTCGCGCGGGTGGTCGCCGAGCATCGCGGCAAGCTGCCGCGGTTCTTCAAGCGCTATCAGATCCAGCCGGTCTGGCGCGCCGACCGGCCGTCCCGCGGCCGCTTCCGTGAGTTCTATCAGTGCGACGTCGACGCCATCGGCTCGACCTCGCCGGTTGTCGAGGCGGAAGTCTGTAGCGCCGTGAGCGACGTCCTGGGGGAGCTCGGGTTCACCGACTTCGTCATTCGCATCAACCATCGCGGTCTGCTGCGCGGCATGCTGGAGACGTTCGGAGTGCCTGCAGGTCTCCACGACCAGGCGCTCATCGCGGTCGACAAGCTGGACAAGATCGGGCGCGAGGGGGTTCGCGCTGAACTGGGGACGCGCGGAATCGGCGAGGCGGCGGCCGAGCGTCTGCTGACCGCCTTCGATCATCCGGCGACGTCGTCGACGCATCCGGATCCGGCCGGCCACGAATCGATGATTGCCTGGGCGCGGGAACAGGTCGGCGAGCATCCCGAGGGGATCGCCGCGGTCGGCAACCTGGCCGAGATTCTCCAGCTCTGTCGCGCGACCAGCGCGGGCGCGCACGTCACGCTGGATGCGTCGCTGGCGCGCGGGCTGTCGTACTACACGGGCGCGATCATGGAGGTCGCGGTCGCGGATCTTGCCGGCAGCCTCGGCGGCGGCGGACGCTACGATGGCCTGATCGGGATGTTCAGCGGCGAGTCCATTCCGGCGTGTGGGTTCTCGCTCGGGCTCGAGCGGATCCTCGTCGTCATGACGGAGCGGGATATGTTCCCGGCCGGTTTGCAGCGGGCGGCGGCCGACGTGCTGGTCACGCGCTTCGAAGGGGAGCCGGTGGAAGACGCGCTGCGGCTCGCGGCCGATCTGCGCGGTGCCGGGCTGCGCGTCGAGGTCTATCCCGATCCGGACAAGCTGGGGAAGCAGTTCAAGTACGCCTCGACCCGCGGCATCCCGGTCGTGACCGTCGTCGGTGGCGACGAACGCGCCGCCGGGATGGTCACGTTGAAGAACATGGTGGACGGGCAGCAATCGTCCGCACCGCGCACCGGCATCGCGGCGGCGGTTCAGGCGCTGATCGCCCATCGCCGGGAGCCGGTCGCTGGCAGCTGACAGCTGATCGCCGTCAGTCTCGAGGATCGATACACAGGACTATGAATCACCCGCTTGGTCAATTGGCGCGCACCCATACCTGTGGGGCGCTGACACGTGAGGACGTCGGCAAGGAAGTGGTGTTGCTCGGCTGGGTGCACCGCGTCCGCGATCTTGGATCGCTGGTGTTCCTCGACATCCGCGACCGCCATGGCATCACGCAGGTCATCGCGCGAGACGACGAGAAGGTGCTGGCGGACGCCAAACGGGTGCGCCCGGAGTACGTGGTCGCGGTGCTGGGAGAGGTGGAGCTGCGTTCCCCCGAGGCGGTCAACCCGAAGGTCAAGACTGGCGAGATCGAGGTCGCGGTCCGCGAGCTCCGCCAGCTGAACGACGCCAAGACGCCGCCGTTTCCCATCGCGGACGAGTCCGGCGTGGCCGAGGATACGCGCCTGAAGTATCGCTACCTGGATCTGCGCCGCGCGCGCATGCAGCACAACATCATGCTGCGTCACCGCGCCACGATGGAGATCCGGAAGCACTTCGACGCGCTGGGTTTCCTCGAGATCGAGACGCCGATGCTGGCGAAGTCGACGCCCGAAGGCGCGCGCGACTACCTGGTCCCGAGCCGCGTCCATCCCGGTGAGATGTACGCGCTGCCGCAGTCGCCGCAGATCTTCAAGCAGATCCTGATGATCGCCGGGCTGGATCGCTACTTCCAAATCGTGAAGTGCTTCCGCGACGAGGACCTGCGCGCCGATCGCCAGCCGGAGTTCACGCAGGTCGACCTCGAGATCTCGTTCGCCACTGAGGATCTGGTGTTCTCGACCGTCGAGCCGTGCATGGAGCGGCTGATGGCGCTCGTGGGCCACGTGCCCCAACGCCCGTTCCGGCGGATGCCGTACGCCGAGGCGATCGCGAGGTACGGGTCCGACAAGCCGGACCTCCGCTGCGGGATGGAGATCGTCCCGTTGTCGGCGGCGTTCGCCGAAACCACCTTCGCGCCGTTCCGCGATGCGATTGGCGCCGGTGGAGAGGTGCGCGGCTTCGTCGTGCCCAACGCCGGCAAGTACTCGCGCCGGGAGCTCGATGAACTCGCGGAGCAGGCGAAGCAGCTCGGTGCCGCGGGACTGGTGTGGGCGCGCGCGGGAGAATCCGGGATCCAGAGCCCGGCGCTGAAGGCGGCGGGCGAGCCGGCGATCCGGCAGGCGCTGGAGCTGTCGAAGGCCGGCCCCGCCGACCTCCTGGTGATGGCGGCCGGGAAGCCCGAGGCGACCTCGCGGATGCTCGGCGCGCTGCGGCTGCAGCTCGCCAAAAAGGAGAGTCTGCTGGACCCGGCGAAGTTCGAGTTCCTGTGGGTCGTCGACTTCCCAATGTTCGAGTGGTTCGAGGAGGAGCAGCGCTGGGAGTTCATGCATCACCCGTTCACGTCGCCGCTCGAGAGCGACGCCGGGCTCCTCGAGACTGAGCCGGGTCGGGCGCGGGCGCGGGCCTACGATCTCGTGCTGAACGGCAGCGAGATCGCCGGCGGCAGCATTCGAATCCACGATCAGGCGCTGCAGCGCCTGATCTTCAAGCTGCTGCAAATCTCCGACGAGGAAGCGAAGATGCGCTTCGGTTTCTTCCTCGACGCGCTCGAGTACGGCACACCGCCGCACGGCGGCATCGCGCTCGGCCTCGACCGCATCGTTGCGATCCTGTGCGCAGAACCCTCGATCCGGGACGTCATCGCGTTCCCCAAGACGGCGCAGGCGGTGGACTTGATGGCCGGCGCGCCATCGAGTGTCAACCCCAAGCAGCTGAGGGACTTGCACATCAAGGTCGCTGGCTCGTAGGGTTGGCATACGCGCGCCCGGACACTCGTCGGTGCGGCCGATCGCTGTAGTACACTGAATCGACCCGGTATGCCCGGGCAGGAGTCATCGCCATACCTTCCGCCACCGTCGTCCGTAAAGTCATCGTCCCTGACGAGCACGTCGAAGCGCTGTTCGGCAGCTACGACGAGAACCTCAAACATCTCGAGTCGCAGTTCGGCGTCCGCATCCGGACCAACGGCCACGACGTCCTGGTCGAAGGGGACGCGGCTGACGTGGCGCGCGCTGAGCGCGTGCTGGAGCAGCTCGCCGCGTTAATGGGCGGCGGGTACCGGCTGGTCAGGGGGGACGTGAAGACCGCGGCGCAGATCGTGTCGCAGGACGAGAGCGTCTCGCTGGCCGATTACTTCACCCGCGGCGCGCCGCGGACCTCGGGCAAGCGCCAGGTGACCGCGAAGAGCGTCAACCAGCGCCGCTACCTCGAAGCCATCGATACGCACGACATCGTGTTCGGGATCGGGCCCGCGGGCACCGGGAAGACGTACCTTGCGATGGCGCAGGCGGTGTCGTTCCTGCTGGCCAAGAAGGTGAGCCGGATCATCCTGGCGCGGCCGGCGGTCGAAGCGGGCGAGAAGCTGGGGTTCCTGCCGGGCGACCTGCAGGAGAAAGTCAACCCGTACCTGCGGCCCCTCTACGACGCGCTCTACGACATGCTCGAGATGGACCGTGCCGATCGGCTGCTCGAGCGTGGCACGATCGAGGTCGCGCCGATCGCCTTCATGCGCGGCCGCACGCTCAACGACGCGTTCGTCATCCTCGACGAAGCACAGAACACGACCTCCGAGCAGATGAAGATGTTCCTGACCCGTCTCGGGTTCGGATCAAAGGCCGTGATCACCGGGGACGTGACGCAGATCGATCTGCCCATCGGGCGCGCCTCGGGCCTGGTCGAAGCGGTCAAAATCGTCGGCTCGATCGAAGGGATCGCCTTCGTGCGCTTCGACGACAAGGACGTCGTGCGCCATCAGCTCGTGCAGCAGATCGTGAAGGCCTACGAAGCATACGGTGGATCCCGACAGTAGACGGCTGCGCGTCGCGATCACGGACGGACAGGGCCGTCCGGTCCGTGCGCCAGGCCTCGGCCCGTGGCTCGCCTCGGTGGCTCCGGCGCGGGCACGCGGCGAGGTGGTGATCGCCCTCGTCAGTGACGCCGAGATCCGCGCGCTCAACCAGCGGTATCGCCGCAAGCACCAAGCGACCGACGTCCTCTCGTTCCCCGCCGGACCTTCCGACTCTCGCGAGGCGGTTTCGGCTGACGCCCGGTCACTCGGCGATCTGGTGATCGCGACCGGGGTGGCGCGGCGCCAGGCCGAGGAGGCGGGACACTCCTATGCAACCGAGCTGAAGGTGCTCGCGCTCCATGGGCTGCTGCACCTGCTCGGCTACGATCACCACGCGGCCGCCGATCGCGGCCGGATGGCGCGTCTCGAAGCGCGTCTGCGCCGCAAGGGCGGCCTCGACGCCGGGCTGATCGAGCGCGCCCACACCCGATGAGCGCACTGCTCCTGCTGCTGGCGCTGGCGGCGATGTACGTCGGGATCATCGAAACGGCGTTCAGCGCGCTGATGCGGCTGTCCCTGCGGCTCATGGCCGAGCGCGGCGGCCGCAGCGATCGGCTCGGGTACTACCTGGACGATCCCATCCAGCTGTTCCTGCCGGCGCGGCTCCTGCTCGGGCTGATCTTCTCGCTGGCGACCGTCCTGCTGGCGGTGGTCACCGGGCGCTCCGGGATCAGCTTCACGTCGCTGACGACGCTGCTGGCCTGCGTGGCGGTCTACATCCTCCTCTGCGAGCACGTGCTGCCCTCGGTGATCGTCCGGCGCAACCCGGAGGCGGTGCTGCAGGTGCTGCTGCCGCCGTTCAGCGTGCTGGCGCGCGCGATGTCGCCGATCTCCGGCGGCCTGGTGCGCTTGCTCACGAGCGGCAAGTACGAGCGCCCCGCCGCGACGCAGGAGCAGGGCGAGGAAGAACCGGGAGAGGTCGCGCACGCCTACCTCGAGGCCGGCGAGGAGCAGGGGTTGATCGAAGGGGACGAGCGCCGCCTGCTGCAGTCGATCGTCGATTTCGGCGACACGCTCGTCCGCGAGGTGATGACGCCGCGCCCCGACATCGTCGCGATCCAGGGGGACGCCAGCGTCACCGATCTGCGCGCGCTCTTCCGCGAGCAGGAGTACTCGCGGTTTCCCGTCTACAAGGAAAACCTCGACAACATCCTCGGCCTGATCCGCGTCAAGGATCTGCTGCAGATCGACGCCGCCGCGCTCGACCGCCACCCGATCGCGTCGCTCATCCGGCCGGCGACCTTCGTGCCCGAGACCAAGCGCGTGCCGGAGCTGTTGAAGGAGTTCCAGCGCAAGCAGGTGCAGATGGCGATCGTCGTCGACGAGTACGGCGGCACCGCGGGCCTGGTCACCATCGAGGACCTGCTGGAGGAGATCGTCGGCGAGATCCGCGACGAAGACGACGTCGAAAGCGAGCCGATCGTCGACGAAGGCAACGGATCGTACGTGTTCAGCGCGAAGGTGAGCTTCGACGATCTGCGCGAGCGGCTCGATCTCGAGATCGAGTCCGAAGGGTTCGAGACCGTCGGCGGCTACATCCTCAGCCGGCTCGGGCGCGTCCCGGCCGTCGGCGAGACGTTCGAGCTCGACGGCCTGTTCGTCGAAGTGCTGGAGGCCGAGCGCCGCCGCATCCACAAGGTCCGCTTCCGCAAGCCCGCGGTCATCACCAACTCCTGATGCGAGCCGGCGTCGTCTCGATCATCGGCCGGCCCAACGCCGGCAAATCCACGCTCCTCAACCGCATCATCGGCGAGAAGATCGCCATCGTCTCCGACAAGCCGCAGACGACGCGGACGCGGATCCTCGGCGCGAAGAATTATCCCGGCGGACAGGTGATGTTCGTCGACACCCCCGGCATCCACCGTCCGCTGCACCGCATGAACGTGCGCATGGTGGACGCGGCCGTCGAGACGCTGCGCGAGGTCGACGCCGTCATGTACATGCACGACGCCTCGACCCGCCCCGGGCACGGCGACGAGTACGTGTCGAACCTGCTGAAGCACGTCAAGATCCCGGTCGTGCTCGTCCTCAACAAGATCGATCTGATCGCGAAGTCGAAGCTGCTGCCGCTCATCGATCAGCTGCGCCAGTGGCGCGACTTCTCCGACATCGTCCCCATTTCGGCCGCGACCGGCGACGGCGTCGAGGAGCTGGAGCGCCTGCTGCTGGCGAAGATGCCGGAAGGGGAGCCGCTCTATCCGGAGGACTTCCTCACCGACCAACCGGAGCGCGTGCTGGCCTCCGAGACCGTTCGCGAGAAGGTGCTGCTGCACACCCGCGCCGAGCTGCCGTTCTCCACCGCGGTGGTCGTCGACCAGTTCGAAGAGCCGGATCGCCCCGGCGGCCTGATGCGGCTCTTCTGCACGATCCTCGTCGAGCAGGAGTCGCAGAAGCCCATCGTCATCGGCCGCGCCGGCGCGATGATCAAGCAGATCGGCACCGAGGCCCGCCGCGACCTCGAGCAGTTCCGGCCCAATATCGTCCATGTCTCGAGCCCCGACATCGTCGGGCACCGCGCCGTCAGCTGGGCGCGCCGCCACAAGATCGCCGCCGTCGCATCTGTCCACACCCGCTTCGACACCTATCTTGCTTATTATCATCTGCAGGCGCTGGAACCACTCGCGCGCGGAATCATGCGCCGTTTCTACCACCGCTGCGAAGTGGTGCTCGCGCCGGCGGAATCGACCGCCGCCATCCTCCGCGCGCAACGCATGAACCGCGACGTCACCATCTGGGCCC
>Ga0207697_10000839_pt1 | contig 17373 bp, 19 predicted proteins | sample KBSSwiS5withPhiX_FD_184293 | JGI IMG/M metagenome (GOLD analysis project Ga0207697, IMG submission 184293) | Switchgrass rhizosphere microbial communities from Kellogg Biological Station, Michigan, USA, with PhiX - S5 (SPAdes) (version 2) | ecosystem: Host-associated > Plants > Roots >... | reverse complement strand
CCCCGACGAGCAACGCCGCGGGTTTTGGACCGCGGGCATCGGAATATTCATTCTCTGGAATATCTTCACTGCCATCGGTGCCCTGGCTGGCGATGCGATGGGTGACCCTAAGCAGTGGGGCTTGGATGGGGCTGCAGTTGCTGCGTTCCTGGCATTGCTGTGGCCGAGGCTAAAGGGACGCGAACCCTGGGCGATTGCCGCTGCTTGCGCTCTTGCAACCATTCTCGCCGTGCCGTTTGTTCCCTCCGGCGTTCCCATTCTGGTAGCTGCGCTGGTGGCCGGTGTGATCGGTTGGTTCAGCCATGCACGGATGGATGAAGGACTAGAGCCGGACATGGACCCCTACGCAGAAAAGCGGGATCACGCGCACGGACACCACCGCGGCGGGAAAAGGGGAGCCGAATGAACCTCTGGCTCTGGATACTCATCGCCTGCGCGCTTGCGTACCTCACCAAACTGGTGGGCTACTTTGTCCCGGCCAAGCTGCTTCAGAGCCCCAGGATCATGCACGTCGCAGGCACTATGACCATTGGGTTGTTGGCGTCCCTCACCGTGGTGAATGCCCTCGCATCCGGACAAGGTTTGATATTGGACGCGCGCATCGGCGCACTGGCGGCGGCCGCCGTCGCTCTTTGGCTTCGCGCGCCCTTTCTGGTGGTGGTTATTTCCGGTGCTGCCGCAGCGGCACTGCTGAGGCTGCTCGGCTGGGGCTAGCCGACTTTATGCGAGACTCGCTAGCAAGCCGGCGCAGGCGGCTTCGCAGCGGCGGCAGGCTTCCGCACAGATTCGACAATGTTCGTGCATCTGCGCGTGGTGTTCACAGTCCTCAGCGCACACTCCGCACGCGGTTTGGCATGCCTTGAGGACTGCGCTCACCATGGTGGTGTTGGTTTTGGTTTGGCGGGTCAGGATGGTCCCTGTCGCAGCACAGATATCGGCGCAATCCAGATCGGTCCGGATGCACGTTGCCAGCTCAGCGACCATGTCCTCGCCCAGGCAGGCGTCGGCACAGGCTGTGCAGGTTTGGCCGCATTCAAAGCAGGCGGCAATGCATTCGGCCAGCTTCTCCCTGTCCAGCATGCTTCTGTTTGGATGGGCGTCGATCATCGCGCTGATGTGATGGGTCATGGCCGGCTCCTGTCGGATTCGAGTTCGACGGACGACCGGCCGACCCGGCCGCCATTCCCACCCTAGACCTGGTAGCGGGCAGTCTCCAGAGGCTGGCCCAAGGGCCGCCGGCCCGCATATCAGGGCGGGCCGGCGGGTGGTAATTCTGCTAGAGGGTGGTTAGCAGCTTCTTCATTTCCTGAATCTCGGCTTCCTGGCTGCTCACGATGTCCTTGCTGAGCTGGATTGCCTGGGCGCTCTTGCCGTCCTTGCTCTCGGTCTTGGCCATCGTCACCGCTCCTTCATGGTGGGTGATCATTTGTGTCAGGAAGAGCTTCGCTGCCTCAAGGCCCTTGGCCGCTTCGAGTTTGGACATATCGTCGGTACCCATCATGCCGTCCATGCTGTGTCCCGACGGCATATGTGCTGCCTCGCCCCACGCAGTCAGCCAGCCGGTCATCTTCTCGATTTCCGGGCCCTGGGCAGCTTTGATCCGAGTCGCCAAGGAAGTGACCTCAACAGGAATGTCCTGTTTCTTCAGGATCATGTCGCTCATCTCCACCGCTTGGGCGTGGTGGGGAATCATCATTTGGGCGAACATGACGTCTGCGGCGTTATGGTCTGACGCGTTATTGTCTGATGCCGCGGCAGGGCTCGCGGAACTGCCATGATCCATCCCGGGCATTGACGTGCCGGAGGAGCCGGAGCCTCCGCTGGCACATCCGGCAAGGGCGAATGCCGCGGCGACGGCTGCGGCTGCTACGGGCAGAAACTTCTTGCTGTTCATAAGAATCAAGTCCTTCAAGAATTGGGCGCACAGGGCGCGCAAAAGTTTGGATTAGGGCAGGGGTGTGACCGGGAATCCCGGCCCTGCGCCTACGTTCTGCTGATGGAGAGTTCACCCGGCGAAGGACTGCCGGGACGGTAGGTCCAATCGTCGCCAGCGGCCACCGTCGCACCGAAGTACGGCGGCGCGACGGCGGGAGTACTGTCCGGCGCTGGCGCAGAAAGAGTGCTCGTCGCGGCCAAGGGGATGCAGGATGCGGCCATGGCATGCTCTGCGGAACAGTTGCCCGAGCAGGAGCACTGAGTCGTGATGGGTAGATCGCTGTGGGCAGCGGGCTCTTCCAGCGAGGCTCCATGGCTGGGGTGTCTTCCATGGCTGAAGTGTCCGGGGGCTGCTGAATCCGTCCCAGCACTGGATACCGTGCCGGCCGCGTGGAGGGAATGCGTGCCGGTCATGACGTGCATACCCAGTATCCCGACAATCAGCGCAATGACCGCGCCTAAAAGACCTGTGGCCAGAAAGGAAAATCCGGCCGCGGTGCGCTGAGCGGTCATGGCGTTCTTCCTTCCTGTGGCTCTTCGTGTTCTAGGCTACCGGCTGGCATTTGTGGGCATGCGGTAGACGTCTTGAGCCCTGCCGCCCAAGGGGCCATTCTTGAGGAAGCGAGATCAGAAGAGGAGACTGCCGTGGAACACAGCCACACCAGCCCGCAGCCTGCAGAGTTTGTGGCAGGCCTGCTCGCAGCCCTAACGCATATCGATAATGTGGGCTTCCACGGGATCGCCACCAACCTTACGGGGGCGTCACCGAAGATAGACAGGAATTGGGCGGCGCTAATCCACAACGCCAACATCGCGGTAGCCGTGACTGCGTGGCCTGGTGAACTGAAACCGGCGGCCGAACGATTCACCGCTGCAGCCCACGAACTGGTTGCGGTCCTGGAACGGCGTGACATCACCGCCGTTGCAGATCCGGCCAAGGAACTTCACATCGCCTACCACGCGCTCAGCGATGCGGGCTGGAACCACCTGGCGAAAAGCGCAGGGATGACCCACACTGATGCACATCAGCATGGCGCTGGGGAGGGTGGCCACCAAGCGGGCGTTCACTAAACGCCGGACGGGTCCTACTAAGTGTCGGGCCCTACTAAACTTCGTCCGTGAGCGTCACGCCTGGGATGGGTGATTGTTCCGGGAGCGGGCGGGACGGACGTTCGGTCCGGATGGCGTCTTCGATGAGCGCCACGGGACGCTTCCAGGCTTCGGAGCCGGGTTCCATGGTGTCCACGGCGCCGATCAGCATGGCAAGCAGCCGGACCATGTCCTCGATGGTGATATCGCGGCGCAGCGAACCCTGACCCTGACCGCGCTCCAAGAGCGTGGCCATGGAACCGATGAGGCCGCCGGTAATGCCCATGAGGAGTCCGCGTCGGCCTGCGACGGCGTCCAGCAGGTTGGCATCTTCGCTCGCAACCCGCATGACGGCATCGATGACGTTGATGAGACCCTCGGCGGCGTCCATGCCTTCGAGGGAGGCGTCAGCAACGGGATCTACATGCTGGCGGAGTTGGCGGGACAGGGCCGCAAGTACCAATTGTTCTTTATCGGAGAAGTTGCGGAACAGCGTAGCCGGACCCACTCCTGCCGTGGCGGCGATGGTCTGCAGGGGAACTTCGGGGCCGTGTTCCCGGAAGCACTGCCGGGCTGCGGTGATGATTTTGTCCACATTTCGTGCAGCGTCGGCCCTGAGGGGCTTGCGTTCAGAGGGCTGTTCCATGCTTGTCAGGGTAGCAACGGACAGGGGTTGACCCCTTGTTACGCGGGAGTAGGCCGTTATGTGACAAACCAGTACGTGAAACACTGGATTTCATGTTGCTTGCATTCTCAGTCGCCCCTTCAGGCCAGCCCGCTTCCGCCACCAACGGCGGACCCACCCCCGACGCCTCTGTGCACGACGCCGTGGCCGCCGCGGTCAAGATCGTCCGGGAGTCCGGATTGCCGAACCAGACGGACTCCATGTTCACTACCATCGAAGGCGAATGGGACGAGGTCTTTGACGTCGTTAAGCGGGCTACGGAGGCTGTGGGCCGCTTCGGCAGCCGCGTCTCCTTGGTGATCAAAGCGGACATCCGGCCCGGGTACAGCGGTGAGCTGACCGGCAAGGTAGAGCGTCTCGAAGAGGCTATTTCCACCACGGAATAGCTCTTTCCCCTGTCAGTGACCAGTGCAAGACTGGGGGCCATGATTGAACACGTGGCTGAACCCGGTTGGATTGACGTCGAGCATTACCTGACTGACGTCGTCGTGCGTCCTGATCCTGCCCATAAGCGCGCCCTGACATCCGCAGTCGAGGCGGGCATGCCACAGATCGAAGTGGCGCCGAACGCCGGCAAGCTGCTCAAGATGCTCGTGCAGCTGTCCGGAGCCAGGCACGTCCTGGAGATTGGCACCTTGGCCGGTTTCAGCAGTATCTGGATGGCCCAGGGACTTCCCGACGATGGCAGGCTGGTGACGTGCGAGTACCTCCAAAAGCATGCTGACGTCGCGCGGGCGAATGTGGACGCGGCCGGAGTGGGTCACAAGGTGGACATCAGGGTGGGTGCCGCTTTGGACACGCTTCCCACGTTGGTCGGCGAGGAATCGTTCGATTTTGTGTTCATCGACGCGGACAAGGAGAACGACGCCAAGTACCTTGACTGGGCCATCCGTCTTGGCCACCCGGGCACGGTGATCGTGATCGACAACGTCATCTGGGACGGGTCCATCCTGGAGCCTGCGCGGGACGAGGTAAACGCGCCGGGCATCGTCAAGGCCTTGGAAATGCTGGGCCAGGACCCGCGTCTTGATGCCACCGCAATCCAGACTGTGGGCAGCAAGGGCTGGGACGGCTTCGCTATCGCCCGAGTGCGGTAGCCGATGGATTTCACGCTGCGCCCGGCAACGGTTCACGACGCCGAAGCCATGACCATCATGCATGTCCAGTCGTGGCGGGAGAGCTATGGGCATCTGCTGCCGCCGGAATTCTTTGCAAAGCAGGAAGCGGCCCTGCCGGACAGGATCGAGCGGTACAGGGCGTCGATCGCGGCAGGCCACCCGCGGATGCTGGCCCATGATCCCGATGGTGAATTGGTAGGAATTGCGGCGTCAGGACCGGGAAGGGACGAGGACAGCCCCTGCGACGTGGAGCTGTTCATGCTCTACACCCTTCAGCGGATTCAGGGCCGCGGTGTAGGTCAGGCGCTGTTGGATGCGCTCCTGGGTGACGGCCCGGCATATCTGTGGGTCCTGGACGACAACCCGCGGGCCCAGGCCTTTTACCGCCGCAACGGCTTCGTGCCCGACGGCAAGCGGCAGCTTTGCGACCCCTCGTGGTATTCACTTCCGGAACATCGGATGGTGCGGCCCGCCGTCGGGCTTTAACGTCTGAAGGCCCAGCCGTCAGGCGTTGGGCGTTGCCCGCTCGTGGTGGCGTGGCCTGGGACGCCGGGCTGCGTGTGGCTTGGGCAGGAGATGCCGTAGCCGTCCTTGGCGCGCTCCCGGTGGCGGTGCCGTGGTGCCGGGTGGTTCGTCCTCGAGTGGTTCCTCCAGGAGGCTGGGCGGTTTGGGCACCCGGGCAATCAGTAGGCAGACCACGGTCAGCCAGGCGAACGCGACCGTAAACACCTCCACCCAAACCGATCCCAAAGCTTCCATGAAGAGATCTTATGGCCCAATGACACTAAATGGTAAGCATCCTTATTAACTGCTCCGGTGGAACGCGATGATGCGGTCCTCCACTAGGCTGGAGCCATGACTCAGGCAGGGCGGTTTTAGTGGCCAAACCCGGTAAATCCAGCAAGGCGGGCAAGTCCGGCCGGGCGGGAAGGTCGACGGCGGGAGTCATCGAGGTGCCTCACGGCACCCGGCCTGACGGCCCGGTAGAAGGCGTCTATTACATCGACACCGGCGACTGCGAACTGCTTCCCGATCCTGACAACAACAACGGCTGGCTCCTGAAGATCAATGGCGTGCTGAGCTCGCACATTGACCTCGCCGATCCACTCTTCCTTGACTTCGAATACATGCGCTGGATTGCTGCGCTGGTGGAATCGAGGTGGCCGCGGGAGGCCAAGCCAAAACTCCGTGCCCTGCACCTGGGCGGGGGAGCGTGTTCCATGGCGCGATACTTCAACGCGGCGTACCCGGATGCGCGGCAAGTGGTGGTGGAGCTCGATGGGAAGCTCGCCGACTACGTCCGCGCCTGGTTCGAACTCCCCAAGGCGCCGCTGCTGCGGATCCGCGTGGGCGAGGCTCGGGAAGTGACGGAGTCCCTAACCCCCGATACGCGGGACCTCATCATCAGGGACGTCTTCGCCGGAGCCTTCACGCCGCGCGCCCTCACCACCCGCGAGTTCAACGCCCACGCCGATGCTGTCCTTGCCCCCGATGGCTTGTACGTGGTCAACTCTGGCGACGCCCCGGATCTGAAGAATGCACGCGCTGATGCTGCCACCATCGCCGATACTTTTGAGCACACCATGATCATCGCCGACCCCGCCATGCTCAAGGGCCGCCGCTACGGAAACATGATCATGGCCGGCAGCCACGTGCCATTCGGCGACGATCCAACGCTGGCCCGCAAGCTCCTGGGCGGGGCCGTCCCTGCGCACATCTGGAACGACGCCCAAGTGCGGGCCTTCGCCGCCGGGACCCCGGTTCGGCACGATCCGCCGCCGGCTTCAGCCCAGTAGCTCCTCGCGCCGGCTCTCCGTCTCCTCGCGCAGGGCCTGCACGACGGCGGCTACCGCAGGGCGGCGCATCGAGTCGGGGCGGAGGACCATCCAGTACGGGAGCAGCTCCGCGAAGTCGGATGGCAGGAGGCGCACCAAATCTGTGTGGCGATCGGCCATGAAACACGGCAGGAAGCCCACGCCCGCCCCCGCTCTCGTCGCCTCCACATGCACGAACACGTTGGTGGAGCTCAGGCCATCGCGCATCGTTGGGACCAGCCTTCTCGGTGCGTCCAGATCGTCCACCTGCAGCATGGAATCCACGAAGTAGACCAACTGATGCTGCGTCAGTTCCTCGATAGTGCCCGGCGTGCCATTGTCCGCGAGGTAGGCGCGCGAAGCGTACATTCCCAGGCGGTACTCGCCCAGGCGGATTGCCTCTGCCCGGTGAACCTGTGGCGTCCCGACCACTACCTCGATGTCCAGGCCCGAGCGTTGCTGAAGCGCCCGCCGCGTCACGGTGACAATCTCAACGCTGAGCCCAGGATGGTCGCGTCTCAGTTTCGCCACGGCAGGCGCAGCTATATAGGCGCTGAAACCATCGGTTGCGGTCATGCGTACGACGCCGGTAATGGGGTCGGGTGCGCCGTCGCTGGGTCCCAGCGCGCCCACCGCGGCTTCGACGCGTTCAGCGACCAGGACCGCCTCTGCCCCCAACTCCGTGACTTCCCAGCCTCCGGCGGCGCGGGCGAGAACGCGGCCGCCCAGAGCCTTTTCCAGCGCCGCTATCCTGCGCGAAACGGTGGTGTGGTTCAAGCCCAAGGCTTGGGCCGCCGTCGTGAATTTTCCTGAGCGTGAGACGGCGAGGAGGATGAGGAGATCGTCGGGATTGGGGTTCATATCTGCAATTTTGCACATACTTGGTGCCACTTTGGTCATTGAGGCGGCATGAATCTGCAGTAATACTCAGTGGAGTATTTCGTGTTGTGGATCACAGCACGCAACAAGGCATTGTCAAAAGGGTCAACGAGGACACTGAGGAGATGGATATGAGCGTAGAGCAACGCTCCACATCAAAGGCCGGGAACCATTCCGGCAAGGGCTCCGGCCTTAAGAAGATCGTCGCTGCGTCCATGGTGGGCACAGTGGTGGAGTGGTACGAGTTCTTCCTGTACGCCACCGCCGCGACGCTGGTTTTCGGCAAATACTTTTTCCCAAGCACCGGCAACGAATTGGACGGCATCATCCAGGCGTTCCTGACCTACGCGGTTGGCTTCGTAGCCCGCCCGCTCGGCGGAATCGTCTTCGGCCAGATCGGCGACAAACTGGGTCGCAAGCCCACGCTCCAGCTGACCATTGTGATCGTGGGCGTCTCGACGTTCCTCATGGGTTGCCTCCCCAGCTTCGCAGATCTCGGTTACTGGGCACCGGCCATGCTGGTGGCGCTTCGCTTCATCCAGGGCTTCGCGCTCGGTGGCGAATGGGGAGGTGCCGTGCTCCTGGTAGCTGAACACAGCCCCAACAAGTCGCGCGGCTTCTGGTCATCTTGGCCGCAGGCGGCAGTGCCCGTGGGCAACCTCCTGGCCACGCTGGTCCTGTTCATCATGTCCACCACCCTGAGCAGCGAGGCATTCCTCGGCTGGGGCTGGCGGGTCGCCTTCTGGCTGTCCGCAGTGATCGTCTTCGTCGGCTACTACATCCGCACCCACGTCACGGAGGCACCCATCTTCCTCGAAGCCAAGGCCCAGGTGGAGGAATCCAAGGCCATCAGCTACGGCGTCGGCGAAGTCATCCGCAAATACCCCAAGGGCATCCTGCAGGCCATGGGCCTCCGATTTGCAGAGAACATCATGTACTACCTGGTGGTCAGCTTCGCGATCGTCTACCTCAAGAGCGTCCACAAGTACGACACATCATCGCTGCTGCTGGCATTGCTCATTGCGCACGTAATCCACTTCCTGGTCATCCCGCAGGTTGGGCGTCTTGTAGACGCCTGGGGTCGCAAGCCCGTGTACCTGGTGGGAGCCATCGCCGGCGCAACATGGCCGTTCTTCGCGTTCCCCATGTTCGACACCAAGAACGCCGTGGTCATTGTGCTGGCCGTGACCATCGGCCTGTGCCTGCACGCCTTCATGTATGCAGGCCAACCGGCAATCATGTCCGAGCTCTTCCCCACCCGCATGCGCTACTCGGGCGTTTCGCTCGGCTCACAGGTGACGTCGATCTTCGCAGGGTCCCTCGCTCCGCTGCTGGCAACACAGTGGCTCAAGGACACCGGCTCCTGGCTCCCCACCGCGATTTACCTCGTCATCGCCTGCGCGGTCACCGTCGTCGCCGTCGTTTCGCTGAAGGAAACCAAGGGCATCGCGCTGCAGGACGTGGACGAAGCCGACGCCTTGCGGCATGGACTGACCACGTCTTCTGTTGGCACGGCAGCGAAAGGCTAGTTCCATGGACAACTCCTTGAACGGGCGCAAAGCACTGGTCACCGGCGGTGCGAGCGGAATCGGGGCAGCCTGCGCCCGTGCGCTCGCAGCCCGCGGGGCGAAAGTTGTAGTGGCCGACGTCGATGCCTCCGGGGCTGCGGCTCTCGCCGACGAGCTGGGCGGCACGGCGTGGATAGTGGACCTGTTGGACGTCGATGCCCTGGCCGCCCTCAGCCTTGACTGCGACATCCTGGTCAACAACGCCGGCATCCAGAAAGTAGCGCCGATCGAGGAGTTCGAACCTGCTGAATTCAGGCGGATACTCGCCCTGATGCTGGAGGCTCCTTTCCTCCTCATCCGGGCCGCACTCCCACACATGTACGCCAATGGGTTCGGCCGGATCATCAACATCTCCTCGGTTCACGGGCTCCGGGCTTCGGCCTACAAGAGTGCGTACGTCTCCGCGAAGCATGGCCTCGAAGGGCTCAGCAAAGTCACGGCCTTGGAGGGCGGTGAGCACGGAGTGACCTCCAACTGCATCAACCCGGGGTACGTCCGCACGCCCTTGGTGGAGCGACAGATCGTCGATCAAGCCCGGCTCCACGGGATCCCCGAGGCAGAGGTCCTGGCCAAGGTGATGCTGACGGAGTCGGCAGTAAAGCGGCTGGTGGAGGTTGAGGAAGTCGCGTCGTTGGCAGCCTGGATGGCCTCCGACGACGCCGGTATGGTCACCGGCGCGAGCTACACCATGGACGGCGGGTGGTCGGCCCGGTAACCCCCACCATCCCTTCGCCGAGGTGACAGTTAGTGCCAATGTTCCGCGCGAACATTGGCATTAACTGTAGTTTCGGCGGGGAGATTCAGGCTAACTTTGGCCGCCGATGATTGCCTCGGCATTATCAAAGGCCCAGGTCACCAGGGGTATAAGCAGTGCCGTGAGCTCGTGGCCGCGTTCAGTCAGGCTGTAGTCCACGCGCGGCGGGATGACGGGTTGTGCGTCGCGGCGTACCAGCCCGTCCCGTTCGAGCGTTTTCAGGGTTTGGGCCAGCATTTTTTCGCTGACGCCCTCAGCACGTCGGCGCAGTTCGCTCCATCGCTGATCGCCTTCGGAAAGCGAAAGCAGGATCAGCACTCCCCATTTGCTGGTGATGTGGTCCAGTACTGTCCGGCTGGGGCAGCCGGCAGGGAAGACGCCGTCAGCGACGGTGGCCGGGAGGGTACTTACTTTCATGTCAGTACCTTACCTTAAAGTGCGTACTCTCTTTCGGGAAGTTATCTGCGGAAGCGCTGGTTGTGATCGGTGACCGTCCCATTAATTCCCTTGAAAGGAACCAGTCATGAGCATCGTCATTACCGGAGCAACAGGCCAGCTGGGCCGTCACGTCATAGAGGCCCTCCTTGAACGCAATGTACCCGCTGACAGCATTGTCGCCACCGGGCGCTCCATCGAAAAGCTGTCCAATTTCGTTGCGCGCGGCGTTCGCGCCGCTGCAATGGACTACGACGACGCTGCGTCGGTCGCCCAGGCGCTTAAAGGTGCCACCAAGGTCCTTCTCATATCGGGAAGCGCCGTCGGCCAGCGGGTAGAGCAGCACCGCACGGTTATCGAGGCGGCAAAAGCCGAGGGTGTGGAGCTTCTCGCCTACACCAGCATTGCCAACGCAGACACCACCCGCATGAAGCTAGCTACAGAGCACCAGGCCACTGAATCCATCCTCAAAGAATCCGGCGTCCCCTTCGTCCTCCTTCGCAACAGCTGGTACATCGAGAACTACACCGACCAGTTGCCGGGAACGCTGGCGCAGGGCGCGCTTGCGGGCAGTGCCGGAAACGGCAAGGTTAGCGGTGCCTCCCGCGCAGACTACGCGCAAGCTGCGGCCGCGGTTCTGGTTGCGGAGCACCAGGCCGGCAAGATCTACGAGTTGGGCGGTGACGAGGCATTTACCTTGGACGAGCTGGCCGCCGAAATTAGCGCCGCATCAGGCAAGTCCATCGAATACCGTGACCTCCCGGTAGACCAATACGCCGATCTCCTGACTGGCGCAGGGGTACCGGAAGCTTTCGCGCAGATCCTGGCCGACACCGATCTGGGCATTGGCCGCGGCGACCTTTTGGTGACCACCGGTGATCTCAGGAAACTAATCGGGCGCCCGGCAACTGCCTTGTCCGAGGCCGTGCGCTCCGCTGCTGCTGCCATCTGAGCCGAGCCGCCCCGCGAGCTGACAGTTAATGCCAATGTTCGGCGTGAACATTGGCATTAACTGTAGTTTCGGCGCGGGAAATCAGGCTGTCTCGTCCACCAGCTCTGCACGACGCAGGCCACCACCGCGAACCCATAGCTTGTAAGCGACGAACAGGAGGATCAGCCAGGTACCGCCGACATATAGGGCTACCCGCGTATCCTCGAAGACCCCGAGGATCACGATCACCATGGCCATGAACGCCATGGTCAGGATCGACGCTGCCGGCCACAGGGGCGAACCGAATTCCGATGCCGGAAGCCCCTTGCGCTTGATCTCCCGCTTCATGGCAACGTGCGAAGCAAGGATCATCACCCAAACCCACACTGTGGCGAACGTAGCAATCGAGGCGATCAGCACGAACACGTCTTCGGGAATCACGGCATTTAGCAGGACGCCCACCAGCAGGATTCCGCCCATCATCACCACGGTCATCCAGGGGACGCCATGCCTGGAGATCTTGCCGAAGCTCTTCGGAGCATGACCTTGCTGGGCAAGGCCGAACAGGATGCGGCCGGCTCCAAAGATGTCGCTGTTGATTGCGGAAAGGGCCGCAGTGATGACCACGGCATTAAGGATGTGCGGTGCAGCAGGGATGCCCAGGCCGTCAAAGATCTGCACGAAGGGGCTGCCGCTGCTGCCGATTTCGTTCCACGGGAAGATGCTCATCAACACGCCCAGGGTCAGGACGTAGAACAGCAGGACGCGGACTGGCACAGTGTTGACTGCCTGCGGGATGACCTTTTTGGGATCGGCAGCTTCGCCAGCGGTAATGCCGATTGTTTCGATCCCACCGAAAGCAAACATCACGACGGCGAACGCAGCCAGGAGCCCTTCGAAACCGTTCGGGAACAAACCGCCGTGGTTAACCAGGTTCCCCAACCCCGGTGCCACGCCGCCGCCGTCGCCCGTCTGGAAGCCGAAGACGACGATTGCTGCGCCTCCGACGATCATGGCGATAATCGCCACCACCTTGATCAGCGAGAACCAGAACTCCAGTTCACCGAAGACCTTCACGCTCAACAGGTTCATGGCACCGAGGAAGAGAATGATCGCGAGGACCCAGATCCAGCGGTCCACCTGTGGGAACCAGAAGCCCATATAGATGCTGAAGGCTGTGACGTCGGCAATGGCCACAATCGCCATCTCGAACACGTACGTCCAGCCGGTAACGAAGCCGGCGAACGGTCCAAGGTACTTGCTCGCGTATTGGCCGAATGAGCCGGAGACGGGGTGTCGGACGGCCATTTCGCCAAGTGCGCGCATCACCATGAAAACGGCTGCGCCGCCGATGATGTAGGCCAAAAGGACGGCGGGGCCGGCCTTCTGTATGGCGGAAGCAGAACCGTAAAACAGTCCCGTGCCGATCGCGGATCCGAGTGCCATAAAGCGGATGTGACGGACGTTGAGGCCACGGCTCAGTGCCGTACCGGCGGCTTGGAGGACGGTGTCCTTCGAAGCCAGCATGGTTTGTTGCATGGTAAAACCTTCTCGTCTTTGGGAGGGGATCGCTATCCAGCAGATCACTTTTGGCCGCCTTGTGATTGGCCTCACGGGGGTTTGGTGTCTTTGATCGCAGACAGTGCGACAGGAGTCACAGTCGAATCTCAGATACGATGTCCGCGGACAGCTAGTCACCTCGGCAGGTACTTCTTGAAGCCTCATCGCCGCCGGATGGCTCGGACACTGTCATCGCATCTTTCTTGGGGGACTTTTTTGATGTCTGTTTTCCGTGCTGCCCGCCGTCGATGGGCCACGACGGTCGTTGCCTTGATAGCGGGGGCATCCCTGCTCTTCGCAGCCCCCGCCCAGGCCTACGACATTCCTGACTTTGAGATTCCCCTCGCCTCGCAGGCTCCTGTTCCGTTGGTAGTGCGGGCTGTTGATGCGGGCGGGGTCCTTGATCTGTGGAGGACAGGTGGCCCCGCGACACGGGCTGCAGCCCAGCTTGCCTTGGTGGGCGGGCCCGAAGCCGTGCAGGCATTCCTCGACGGCGGACAGGACGTTGCGCTGGCAACGGACCGTAAGGAACTGGTCACCGAGCTGACGAAGCGGGGGAGTCCACACGTACGGTCCTCCGCGAAAGCAGCGCTCATTTCCGATGCCGCAACAGTTGCCTTCTTGTCCGACGGCTGGGCGAGTACATGGAAGGGCGATCTTCGGACGACGGCGACGTATTTCACCAACGTGGCAAACCCTCGAATAAGTGCTGCCGCCTCCAAAAGTCTGGACTCGGGCGAGGAAGCCATTGGGCAGTTCGTGCTTGAGGGCTGGCGGAAGATCGCGCAAGGCCAGGATCGGGAGGCCGTCTACTACCTGACGAATTCCCCCGTGCCTGAGGTAACTCTCGGAGCTCAAGCTGCCCTCGATACCTCCAGCCCGGACATCGTTGCTGACTTCCTTCGCTACGGGCAGTTCGTCGCCTCAGACCATCACACGGAATCAGAGGCAGTAGCCGCGCTGCTGCAGCAGGTCAAGGCAGACGTGGCAGCCAACCCCAACGGGGCTGCCGTCGTGGCTGAGAGGGCGAGGACCGCCGTCGGGCAGGCTCGGAGCACTGCAGCTGCTGCCAGATCGGCGGACTCATCGCGTCTCGTCGCTGACAGGGACTTCCTTTCATCGTTGGCTTCGCCTCGCCAGACCACGGACATTGCGCTGCTGACATCCGAGGAGCCAGCCAAGGCCGCCTTCGCGAAGGCGGCCCGCGAAATTCCGGAGCTACTGGCAACCCTCACCGCACCGGGCACCAATCTCGACGCCCGATCCAAGGAAGCCCGGCAGGCCACGCTGGATCTGGCACTTACCGGCACCCCGGAGGTGAAGAAGGCCGCTGAGGCGGCACTTCTGGCAGGAGACTCCGGGATCAAGGCCTTCATCACCAATGGCTACGCGGCTTCGACCAAATTGGATGGCTCCGCTTTGAGCGCCGACCGGCAGCGCGTTTACCAGCTTCTCCACCTTGGTGGCGGGCATGTAAACGCAGCCGCCGACGCCGCTCTCAGTTCAGCCAACCACGCAGATGTCCGGTACTTCCTGGAATACGGATTTGATCAAGCGCTGCACCTCGACAACCGGGTCCAGACGACCTTCGCCTTGGATTCAACACCAGAGGTGCGGGCAGCTGCCAGCGTCGCCCTCGACGGCAGTCGGGCCGACCTTCAGGCATTCATGACCAGCGGAAAGGCCGCTGCTGCCGAGCGTGACAAGGCCACGGCCGCCCACGTAGCGTTGGTCAACGCGACGATCGCCGAACTCGCCGGACTGGCAGACAAAGCAGCGCTCGACGCCGGGACGGCGGCCAACGCTGCCAAGTCGGCTGAAGCGGCACGGCAGGCAGAAGCGGCACGGCAGGCAGAGGCCGCGCGGCAGGCACGAGCAGTCCAAGCTGCTGAAGCAGCGCTACCGCTTAGTGGCGTGCCGCAGGTCGCCGTTCACCAGTTGACCGGAGCAGCCCCAGCGCTGGTGCCGTGGCAATCGGCACCCGCCGTCGTGATCCCCGCAACGGGCGGGACAGCTGCGTCAGCCGCTGGCCTACCCGCGCTTCCGCCTCCTCCGGCTGGCACTGCAAATCCGGGTGACATCGTGTCTGTGGAGCCGGAAGCCCAGGAAGCCGCCACAGCTTCCAACACGTCACAAGGCTTGAACGCTTGGACTATCGGGTTGATTGCGTTGCTGGTCGCCGCGGCGGCTGGTGGAATCACGCTCCTGTTACGCCGGAAAACGCCGGCAAAGGCAGCGCCGGAGACGCCGATCAAGGCCAAGCCATAGGTGAATCTGGGTGAATTTGGTGAATTTGGTGAATTTCCCGAGGTTGGGGCGGCTCAGCCCCGCAGCAGGTACTTCGCTACGCCCTCCGGGTTTGCCAAGGCCAGCAGGTGGCCGCCTGCGATGACGTCGGGCGTGAGTCCTAAGCGTTCTTTGGCCACTCGGCGCTGGAATTCCACGGGAAAGAACCGGTCGTCCCTCCCGCTGAGTACCCTTGTTGCGCTGCTGGGCCACTCCGTGAAGTCGCAGACTGATTCGAAAACCGCATTGGCCTCCGCCCGCTGATACGGTTCACCCGCTGCAGCGACGTGCGGTGGAACGTCGTGCAGGAAATATGTGGCAACGTCGAACTCGGGACTGTAACCGTGGGCCGCAGCAGCGCTCTCCCTCGCGGCGTCCCAACCTGTGTTCGCCCACCAGTCGCCGGGGGTTTCGCCCGGCATCGGGATCATCGCGTTGACGAGGACGAGCTCGCGGATGATTGACGCACGGTCGCAGACCAACGGGGCGGTAAAACCGCCCAGTGATTGGGCCACGAGCACGACGTCGGTGCGGGCGCCAATGGCGTCCAGAACCAGTCGCGTGTACTCGGGCAGGCCAGCACTTTCGTCGTCCCCAGGGAGGTCGACCGCGACGGCCTCGTGTCCGGCACGCTCCAGCAGCGGAACCACCCGGCTCCAATACCAGGCTGTCCCGCCGGCTCCCGGGATCAGGACGAACGTACTCACGGCAGTTCGGGCCGCACGCAGTGGCGAGGGTGAAACACGGTGGAATTCATGTCCCTATTGTCTTCCTTCACAGGGGCGCCGATTCTGCGTAACGTCGGCTCCATGGACCCTGTCATCCAGACCACCGATCTCCATAAGAATTTCGGCCGGGTCAAGGCACTGGACGGCCTCGACCTCGAAGTCCCCGCGGGGCAAGTCCACGGGTTCCTCGGCCCGAACGGTGCAGGGAAGTCCACTACGCTCCGTATCCTGCTGGGCCTGGCACGCGCCTCGTCCGGCAGTGCGAGAGTCCTTGGATTGCACCCATGGGCCGACGCCGTTGAACTCCACCGGCGTGTTGCCAACGTCCCCGGCGATGTCAGCATCTGGCCGAATCTCTCAGGGGGCGAGGCCATTGATTTCCTCTCGCGGCTTCGGGACGGCGGGGCAGATCGGGCTGTGTATCGACGCAACAAGGAGCGTTTGTGCCAGCTCTTCGACTTTGACCCCACCAAGAAGGGGCGTGCCTACTCGAAGGGAAATCGCCAGAAAGTTGCGCTCATCGCAGCCTTGGTTGCCGACGCTGAGGTCTACCTTCTGGACGAGCCGACAAGCGGCCTGGATCCCCTCATGGAGGCCGTCTTTACTAGGGAGATCCGGCGGCTCGTCGCCGAGAAAGGGGCCACTGTCCTTCTTTCCAGCCACATTCTCTCCGAGGTGGAACAGCTGGCCGATAGTGTCAGCATCATCCGGGCTGGTCGGATCGTTGACGGCGGGACTCTGGAATCCCTGCGCCACCTGACCCGCACAGGGATCTCTTTCGCGCAGGACCAGGTGGACGTCCAAGCCCTCCAAAGCCTTTCCCAAGTCCACGACCTCACCTTGGCCGCAGGCCGGGTCAAGTTCAATGCCGATTCGGACCGTGTCCATGAGGTCCTGCCGATTCTTGGACGTCTGGGCGTACAGGGCCTGCTGGTCGCTCCACCGTCGCTGGAAGAGTTGTTCCTCCGGCACTATGGCGATGCCCTTCCGCTGCAGTCAGGAGAAGTGAAGCACGACGACGGCACTCACCATGGGCGAAGCCGCCCGCCCGCGGCGACGGGCCCTTGAGATGAGCCGCTTTCTTGGCTTGTATTGGCAGCGACTTCGCCGCGACCGGTGGCAACTCCTGAGCTGGATTGCTTCCATCGGTGCACTCGCCTTTTTCGCCACAACGGCAGTGGCTTCGACATACGGCGACGATGCTTCCCGCACGGAGATCCTGCATGTTGCCACGGCGACTCCTGCCATTTTGATCCTCCGCGGACTGGTCAGGGGCCCCGCTCTGGACGCATTTACGTTTTTCCAGATCTTCGCCTTCTTGGGTGTCCTTGCCGGGCTGATGAATACCTTCATGGCAGTGCGGCATACGCGCGCTGAAGAGGAAGCGGGCCGGGCTGAGCTCGTCGCATCAACGGCCGCGGGCCGTTGGATGCCGCTCACGGCAACCGTGGCTCATGGGCTCGTTGGAAACGCACTGGTGGCCGCGGCGGTCACGTTCGGCTTTATCGCCGGCGGGCTCGACGCCGCTGGCTCGCTCATTGCCGGTCTTGCGGCGGGAGCCATTGGATTGGCGTTTCTCACGGTCGGTTTG
>Ga0207697_10000836_pt1 | contig 17438 bp, 14 predicted proteins | sample KBSSwiS5withPhiX_FD_184293 | JGI IMG/M metagenome (GOLD analysis project Ga0207697, IMG submission 184293) | Switchgrass rhizosphere microbial communities from Kellogg Biological Station, Michigan, USA, with PhiX - S5 (SPAdes) (version 2) | ecosystem: Host-associated > Plants > Roots >... | reverse complement strand
CCATCAAAGGCTACGGCTGTGCCGGGCTGGGGAGTGTCGCCGCCGGGCTCATCATGCAAGAGCTCGAACGCGGCGACAGCGGCCTGCGTACGTTCGCCTCGGTGCAGGGTTCACTCGCGATGACGGCGATCGATCTTTTCGGGTCTGAGGAACAAAAGAGCCGCTGGCTTCCAGAGATGGCGCAAGGCACGAAGCTCGGCTGTTTTGCTCTCACCGAGCCCGGCTTTGGCTCCAATCCGGGCGGTCTGCGCTGCCACGCGCGCAAGACCGTCGACGGGTATCGCCTGAGCGGCGCGAAGAGATGGATCGGCAACGGCACGATCTCAGATGTTTCCGTGGTCTGGGCCAAAGTCGACGGCGAAGCCGGCGTCGACCCTGAGAGCGCCGATGCGATCCGCGGATTTCTGGTGGAAAAGGGAACTCCCGGCTTCGGCGCGCGGTTGATCGAGGGCAAGCTCTCGCTCCGTGCGGCATTGACTGCGGAACTCGAGTTCAACGACTGCGCGCTCTCGGCTGGCGCTTTGTTGCCGCAAAGCGGCGGCCTTCGCTCGCCCCTCACCTGTCTCAACCACGCGCGTTACGGAATCGCCTGGGGAGCGATCGGGGCTGCGATGGCGTGCTACGACGAAGCGCGGCAATACGCGATGGGCCGCGAACAATTCGGTCGACCGATCGCGGGCTTTCAGCTCGTTCAGGAGAAACTGGCCCGCATGCTGACCGAGATCACTAAGGCCCAGTTGCTCGGTCATCGTCTGGCGCAGCTCAAAGACGCCGGCACGGCGCGGCATTACCACATCTCGATGGCCAAAATGAATAACGTGGAGATAGCGCTAGATACCGCTCGGGCCGCGCGCGACATCCTGGGCGCGGTCGGCATCCTCGACGAACATCAATGTTTCCGGCACATGTGTAACCTCGAGAGCGTTAAGACGTATGAGGGCACGCACGACATCCACCTGCTCGTGCTCGGCCAGCAAATCACCGGAATCCCAGCTTTCAGCTGACAAAAATACCGGCGCAACAATAAAACCCCAAAGCGTGTAGCGCAGCGAATGAGTGAGGCAATTAGCACACGCGGCAGTTATGACCTGTACACCTGTGGCCAATCACATTCGCCGTACGCCTTCAATAACACCGATCACAATCAGTGACTCAACCACCGGTGATATCAACAGGAGGCTTGCCTCGTGGACTGGCCAAAAGGGGCGCAAAAGGGGAAACGACTTGCTTTATGCTTTTGTCGGCTGTCGACCATAGTAAAAGCCGCACCAAGCGCGTTTCAATTGTCGTTAACGCAATTGCCGTAGAAGGTCATCGCAATCATAAAGATCACCTTCGAATTGGTCCGTGGCAGAAATTTTCGAAAGAATCTTGCGCTCACAGAGCCTAGTCGAAGCGTTCGGTGCGCTCGAGGAGGGTCTGCCACCAGCCGCGGTGATTGAGATACCAATCGACGGTCGCGGCGATGCCTTCGCGCGCGGTGTGGAGCGGGTGCCAGTCGAGCTCGCGTTTCGCGAGGGAGGAATCGATCGCGTAGCGACGGTCGTGGCCGAGGCGATCGGTGACGAACGAGATCAGGCTGTGCGGCTTGCCAAGGCGATCGAGGATCAGCCTGACGACTTCGAGGTTCACCATCTCGCCGTCCCCGCCGAGATTGTAAGTCTGGCCCGGCTTGCCCTTGAAGAGCGTGGCAACGAGGGCGGCGCAGTGGTCTTCGACGTGAATCCAGTCGCGCACATTTTTCCCATCGCCGTAAACCGGCAGCAGTTGATCGTTGAGCGCCTTGATGATCATGAGCGGGATCAATTTTTCCGGGAATTGGTAGGGGCCGTAGTTGTTGGAACAGCGCGTCACGATGACATCCTGGCCAAAGGTGTGGTGGCAGGCGAGGGCGAGAAGGTCGGCGCCCGCTTTGCTCGCGGAATACGGGGAGCTGGGGACGATCGGCGATTGTTCGGTGAATTTACCGGTCTCGCCTAACGATCCGTAAACTTCATCGGTTGAGACCTGGATGAAACGCTGGACGCCGTGCCGACGGGCGGCGTTGAGCAGGACGCTTGTGCCGACGACGTTGGTGTGAATGAAATTTTGCGGGGAATTGATGCTCCGATCGACGTGCGATTCGGCGGCAAAATTAATAATGGCGTAGCATTGTTCCTCGTGCAGAAGGGTGTCCATCTGGTCGGCGTTGGCGATGTCGGCCTGGAAAAATTCGTAGCGTTCCCCGTGCTCCTCTACAATGCCGTCGAGATTGGCCAGATTCCCCGCGTAGGTGAGGGCGTCGACATTCGTGATATATGCCGGCTTGTAATGTTGCAGAATGTAACGAATAAAGTTACTCCCGATGAACCCACAGCCGCCCGTGACCAAGATACGCATTGGAGCGCTACCTAGCAGCGGAGACCAACCCGCGCGAGGAGAAATTGAGTCCCCGCCGCCGCTCGCCGAGCGGTTCGCGCGGATCGACTGGACGTTCTGGGGCATTGTTGCCTTCGGCGCCCTGCTCCGGTTCCTCTTTCTGAGCATGAAACCGCCCCACTTCGATGAGGGGATCAACGGCTGGTTCGTCGATCAGATGATGAAGACCGGGTTCTACCGCTACGACCCAACGAATTATCACGGGCCGCTTCATTTCTACATTCTTTTTCTCTCGCAGGCGCTTTTCGGCCGGCACATTTGGGCGCTCCGGCTGCCGGTCGTGTTGGCGAGCATCGCCTCGATTTTTGTGACGCTGAAGTTCGAACCCTTCGTCGGCCGCACGGTGAGCCGCGTCGCCGCGCTCGCGATGGCGATTTCGCCCGCCTTCATTTTTTACGGCCGCTACTCGATTCACGAAGTGTGGTTGCTTCTTTTCTCGATGCTCTTCGTGCTCGGGCTGCTCGGGCTCTGGCGGCTCGGTACCCGCGGCTACCTATGGTGTGTTGGAATCGGCATTGCCGGCATGATTCTGACCAAGGAGACTTACATCATCCACATCGGCAGCGCGCTGATCGCAGCGGGTGTCCTATGGGTTTCGCACCGGCTAATCCCCATGTCCGACGTGAAACGGGCGCGCCAGCAGTGGGATCTCGCCGACCTCGCCATGGTGACGGGCACGGCCATCTTTTTCATCGCCTTCTTTTATTCCGGCACGTTTCTCAATTGGCCGGGGCTGAAAGGACTCTACCTGACGTTTGCCACTTGGTATCAGACGGGTTCGAACGGCAACGGACACGAAAAGCCGTGGCCTTACTGGCTCGAGCTGGTGATGCGCTACGAATGGCCGGTCTTTATCGGGCTGGTCCTCTGTCTGGCGTGCCAGTTCTTTAGTAACTTCGTCATTCGCTATCTCGCCATTTATGGCGTCGGGATCTTTGCTGCCTACAGCATCATTCATTACAAGACGCCGTGGATCATCATCAGCATCGTCTGGCCGCTGCTTTTTGTTTTCGCCGCGGGCGCAGCGGCGGCGAAGATTCCGCGCAAGGCCTTTTACATGGTCGGGCTGGCTCTGATCGGGTTTGCTTTTGGAGCGCTGGTCAGCTATCTCATCCAACCGGAGGCGGTGCGCACGGCCTGTTCCTGGGGCTCCTACTTGCGCGAAGCCGTCGCCGTTACTCTCGCGGCGACCTGCACCAGTCCCGTCTGCGGAGACATTGGCTGGCGTTTGTTCGGGTCGGCACTTGTTTTCGCTTTCCTTGGCGCCGGGTTGGGTTTCCAACTGGGAAAGTCCTCCAAACTCAGCGACGGCGTGATGCAAGGCGTTCAACGAAGCGCGGCCTGCGTATCTCTCCTCATGTCGCTTGGAATGGCGGTCTGGTTGAATTACTTCCGCTGCAGCACCTATGGCGAGCCCTACGTCTATGTTCAGACCTACAACGATATCTATAAGCTGATGAACCCGGTCATGCGGCTGGTGCGGAGCAACCCGCTCAATTATCGAGTCGTCGGTCATTTCATTCGGACTAGTGCCTATCCATTTCCGTGGCTGCTCGGGGATTTCCCTAATATTGGGTATTACGAGCACAACAACTCTCCCGGTAAGTTCGACGGGGATTTCCTCGTGGTGCAGGAGGACCGGATCGCCGAGGTGGAGAAACAGTTGCATGAGAGCTACTTTACCGAACCAATGACTATTCGCCCGTATCAGGACACCTCGAAGCTATACCTTAACGCCAAGACATTCCGGAAACTCTTCCCGGGCGAGCGACCGGATTTCAGAGGAAAACCTCTCCCAACACCGGCGCAACGTAAACTCCCGCATCCCTAGGAATGAGACAGCCTGTGGAAGCGAGGCAGGCGGAGGGACGTGCTTCCGCATGTCCATGGACATGCATAAGCTCGTTCCTTCGATGGTAGAGTGTGTGTCAGACTCTTATAAGCATGATCCGGTGCACTAAATGAAGGCCTTCTCGGCGGGACTGACTCTCGTCAACGTCGCCACCATGGCCGGTCTGCTGCTCGGAATCGTCGGCAGCGGCCTGGATGAAGGCTTTGCCGGCCTAGCTCTGCTTCTCGGTCTCGCGGCGGCGGTCTACGCTTGGATTGGCACAGCACCGTTTTCATTACGAAAGGTCATGCCCGTTCAGCCGCCACGGCCGTTGCCGAAATCGAAGCGCGCCCGGCGCCGGATGAAGCTGAACACGCCTGCTGCCGCTCCTCCGCTACCACGTCGCTGGCATTTCTGGGCATGGGCCGTGGGCATCGTTTTTGGGACGTTTGCGGTCCGATCGTTCTGCTGGCTCTTGTGGATCGATGGGAACAACCTCAAGATTCAGTCCCCAAACAACCTGGGCGATCTCGCGCTTCACATTACCTACATCAAGTATTTCGCCAACGGCGTCGCGCTGTGGCCCGACAATCCGATCCACGTCTTCAGCTCGCTCCGCTATCCCGCCGGGATCGATTTGTTCGGTTCGCTTTTGCTTCTCCGACACGTTGACTTGATTCGCGCCCTGGTTTGGACCGGATTGCTCGGCTCGCTCGCGACCTTCTACGGGTTTTACCGCTGGGGCGGTGCCTTCGGCGTTGCCGGATTCCTTTTCAACGGAGGCCTCGCTGGCTACGCGTTCTTTCAAAAGTTTCGCTTTGTCGATTACCAGGCGGAAAGGATCGCTTGGAAGAGCATCCCGTTGACGATGTTCGTCACCCAACGCGGCTTACTTTACGCGATTCCAGCAGGCCTACTGCTTTTGGTGCATTGGCGTCGGAAATATTTCCCGGGCGACGTCGACGAAACGGCCGGCGCGCGGCGCGGGCTCGTGCCGTGGTGGATCGAGTGGTCGCTCTACGCGACGATGCCTCTCTTCCACGTTCACACCTTCCTCGCGCTCTCGATCGTGCTCGGTTTTTGGTTGCTCATCGGCAACTGGGAGATGCGAAAACAAATTGCGCTCCTGCTCGCTGCTGCGTTCGTTCCGGCGACCTGGATCGTCTGGATGATCACTGACCATTTTCAGGCAAAATCGATTCTTGCTTGGGCGCCCGGCTGGTTGCAGAGCGACCCGGGCTTCTCCAGTTCGGCCGTCAACTTCTGGATCGTGAACTTTGGCCTGACGTTGCCCTTGATGATCGCGCTCGTTGCCGTCGTTGGTTGGCGCACCTGGCAGGCTTCCATTCCTGCTCGTGATCGTGCTCCTTCTCGTGATCGAGAGGCGCAAATTGCGAACACGACCACGAGTTTGGGCGAGCGTGAACTGTCTCCTGCTTTCGCTTTCGTCATGCCGGCGGCGGCGATTTTTCTCTTCGCGCTGTTCGTCAAGACTGCGCCTTGGGGTTGGGACAACACCAAGCTCATCATCTGGGCGTATTTCATTTGCCTGCCGTTTTTGTGGCGCGAGCTGATTCTGAAATGGCCGTGGCCGGTACGTGCGGGAGTTTGCTTTGTTCTCTTTGCCTCAGGATTCGTTAGTCTCATTGGCGGTCTGGTGGTCGGCAGACCTGGGTTTGATATTGCCAACCGGACGGAACTGGAGGCGGTCGCGACGGTTGTGCGCGAGCTTCCGATCAAGGAGCGCTTCGCCGCCTTCCCGACCTATAATCATCCGCTTCTCATGAACGGCCGCAAAGTCGTGCTCGGCTATGGCGGCCATCTCTGGACCCAGGGTTTCGATTACGCGCCGATCGAGCAACAACTCCAAGGGCTGATGCGCGGAGCCCCGGATTGGCGGGAACGCGCGCAAGCGTTGCATGCGCGGTATCTTTTCTGGGGCAGGGAGGAAGAACGCGCTTATGCCTCAAGTGCGCAGCCCTGGCGCGGGAAGGCGGCGGTCGTTGCGAAAGGCTTTTGGGGCACAATTTATGACCTTGAACAGGCCGCCCCGCCGGTACGCCAGTAACGGGGGCCGCTCCCTGGGCAACGCCTGCGAACGACCCAGAATCATCTGTTGCAACGATGCCTTCTGCGCGACGTAATCGGCAACCTCACGCGGGTTGATCATCACGTCGTCGGGCAGGAAAACGAGCAACTTCATCGTTGGATTGTCGTGCATGAAGCGGACGATATTCTCGGCGATCGTCTGTTCCGCGGCGAGGTGTGCGCGGTAAAGGTGGTTCACGTTGTAGCGACGGAGAGGTGCGGAGGTCGAGACATGATCGGCAAAATTCTCGAAGGCGTCTGGGCGCGATTTATAATTCTTGGGAAGGAGCGCGCGTTCTTCTTTCGTCAGGGCATCACCTGCGCGGATCTTGCGCAGGAGTTCCCGCGGCGAACCGAGCGCGACTTGCACGAGATCAGGACGCAAAGCGTGGCGCAGCCGGTCGCCGCGGTCCGGCACCCCGAGCTGCTCGAACAGTTGTTGCGGAGAAATTTCCGCCCGCTTCCATTGATCAAGGAGAGGTTGTTGCGCGGCCGGCAGTTCGGTCCAGCCAAGTGCAACGCGGGCTCCGTTGCGTTGCAACGCTTCGACCAGGCGCCAGGCCGGCTCGCTCTCTGCCGCGGATTTTTTCGTTAAGCCAAAGTAAATCACATCCGCGCGATGGACGGTGGCCGTCCACTTTTCGTCTTCGGTCGCGTTGGGCGGCGCGGCGCCGAGCGCAAACTTGGGCAAGGGTGGTTTGTTAGGCGTCTCACAACCGCTCATTAGGGCGGCTGCCAGCAGTAGCCACCGCTTCGCCCCTGGCCTCACCGGCTGCTCTCAGGACGCGACAAGACCGGCCCCCGCGGCGCAAGCACCGGCCGGAAAGTTCGCCGGGTGCGATGACCAGCGGCGAGGATCTGGCAGCCGATCGAAAGCGTGCGCTGCCAGGTGACGCCGGAAACCTTTTGCAGGCCGCCGATTCTCCGGCGTTCGTTGGCCGGAATTTCGCAGATCGCGGCCCGAAGCCGGGCCGCGGCGACTTGCGTTTCGATCGTCCAGCCAAAAGTCATCTCTTGCGGTGCGATCTTCTCGAACAAACCGCGGTCGATCATGCGAAGTGGACCGAGATCGCTAAACGGCCGCCCACTGAGCGCGCCGCACCAGAGACCGAGCGCGGCGTTGGCAACGACGTGTCGCAAAGTCATGGTGGACCAGTTGCGCAGGCGTTTCGTGCGGCTGCCAAGAACGAGGTCGTATCCCTCCTCAAACGCCGTTCGAAGCCCGCGCAGATCACGCGGATCCGTCGCCCCATCGCCTGCACAAAAAACGTAGGCGCGAATTGCCGGAAAAAGATCGTTCGTTAGGTCGATCGCCGCCTGGCAGCCGTGCCCGTAACCGCGCTGCGCGGTTTCCGCGACGAGCACGGGCCGCCGCCGCGCGATTTGCGCCGTCGCGTCTGAGGAACCGTTCACCCCCACAGCAATGACATACTTTTCCGGATCAACCGTGGCGAGAAACTCATCCAGCACCGCGCCGATGCAGGCGGCCTCGTCACAAGCTGGAATAATGATCGCAAATTCGGGAAAAGGCATTAGGTGAACGACGATAATCTCGGAGAGATATATGAGGGCGGCAAGGCCGCGCTATTCCAGCTCGGCGAAAGAGCTTTGCGAGGTCAAGCTCAGCACCAGTTGCCCTTCTGCCACCATTTTCCCTTCGACGCTTGCTTGTGTTTTGAACTGCCAAAGCTCGCCGACCTGAGCCAGCTTTTCGGCACGCAACAGGATCTCTTCCTCGGGCCGCACCGCCGACAAAAACTTCATCGCGCGGATGGCCGAGAGCAAGAAAAGGGGCCGTTCACCTTCCGGAAATCCGGAGGCGGCGGCGATCCCGGCCGTCTGGGCTAGTGCTTCGGTCAGGATCACGCCCGGGACGAGCGGATTTCCCGGGAAGTGACCGGCGAACATTGGATCTTCGTGCGAGAAGAACGTCAGGCACTCGGCGAGCTGGCCGGGTTCGCAGCGCAACAGTTGCCTAACGAAAACGAATGGCGGCCGGTGCGGAAGAGAAGTAATGGGTGACAAGTGACGAGTGGCAAATGATCTGGTAAGACGGCGCCGGCCTGTTTGGCCGGAGGGACATGCTTCCGCATGCCCTGGACGCGCCGAAGCGCGTCCCTCCGCTCAACCGTTGACGAAGTAGACAAATTTCCAGCTCCCTTTCTCCCGGCGGATGCCGGCACGATATCCGGTGTAATCTGTCGCCGGGTCCGCGAACTGCGGCGGCGCGACCATGTAATCTTCTTTTTGCACAAAATGCTCCGAGAGGATTCCGTCGAGCTCGACCCACAAGCCGTTCTCGTCCCAATACTGAAAGACACCGGCGCCCTGGCGATCTTCGGCCGGAGTGGCGCCGAGCACGTAGGCGAACCCCGGCGTCATCATCGCGGCGATCGTATTGACGTCGTGCGCCTTAACCGCCTTGCGCAGCCGACCGACGAACGCCTGGAAGTCAACATCCGCATTTTCTTCGTTCGTCGGATGCTCGGCGGTTTTAGCCGCTTTTTTGGGGTTTTTCTTTGGATCGGTCGTTGGGCAGGCGGTGAAGGCAAGGGCGGTGAGCAGGACGAGGCATTGGATCATTCGTATTTTCATCGTGGAAAAGTCGATCGGTAGCTCTGACATAATCAGAGGCGCGAGACAAGGCCAGCCTCATGTTGGCAGTGGTGCGGTCGGGCGATCCCCAGGCCCTTACGGAGCGGATGCTTGATGAAGACGAAGTAGAAGACGTTCAACAGATCGCGCCAGCTGGAGCCCGGACTCGTTAGGCGGCGTGGACCTTCGCGCAAGGTACGCAGGACGGCCTCGATCGTTAATTGGCGCGGCCGCGGGATGCTGGTGTAGTGCGCGCCGAAGGCCTGGAGGCGATGCGCGTCGGAAGTCGCCAGAAGCGGCTTGCCGCGCTCCGCGGCGACTTGGCGGGCGCGGCGATTGAGGTCGAAAAATCCCTTGTGGAAGTGGCAGATCTCGATCGCGTCGAAACAATCGATTTCCTCAAGCAGCCGTTCCCCGATCGAAGCGCCAAGAAAGAAAAATGGATGCGGCGCAAAACAAAAAAGCGACTCGCCGCGACCGGCTCGGAGCTGGCGGAGATCGTCGAAAGTGCTCAGATTTTCAACCTCGTCAGGCCGAACGTTCAACAGGACCACGTCCGCTCCCTCGAGCCGCATCTCGGCTGCCTGGATAAGCAAAATTCCCATCGCCGCGGCGTCGGCGAAAACTTCCGGTCGATCGAAGACCTTGTCATGCAGCGTAATTGCCAGCGCGCCGAAACCGAGGTCGCGGGCTCGCTCGAGCAGCTGATGCGCGGAATAATCGAGATGATCCTTCGGGTCGTCGAGTGTGTGGATGTGGAGATCGACTTTGATCCAATCGGCTTCGCGCTCGCAATCGTACTCCTTCATCTGCGCCATCATAAATGCAGCTTTTGCGCCTTCCTGGGAACTTCTTCGGCGTGCATAAGGGAAGGCGAATTCGAGGGCGAGCACGATTCCGAACGGAGAGTTGCGCGAATGACTTCGCTTCTTGCTTTCCCGCGTTCCTGATTCAAGATTCTGGGCTCGCGCTCGGGTGGTGAAATGGCAGACACGTACGTTTGAGGGGCGTATGCCGCAAGGCATGGGGGTTCAAGTCCCCCCCCGAGCACTTTCCACCGTGTTCTACTCGTGTTCGTTCCGTTTTGGTTAGGAGCACGACTACGAGCAGGAACAGGAATCGAAATTCGCCTAACCTTCTCCTGCGGCCGGCTTTTGTGTTGGTCCAGGGACGACCAGCCTGGTGACCAACAAAAATCCGACCAAGGCCAAAGGGAGAAACACGGGCACCCAGACGCGGTCTGTGGCCAGCAAAGAGAGCGTGAACAGGGCGTAACCAGCGACGAAAATAATCGCGCCCAGAACAAGATTCGGCTTTGAGATCATCCAGAGGAAACAACTGAGCAACGCGGCCGCGAAAATGATCAACCAAGGAACAGCCCACGGCGCGGGACGGACGTAGGCATTGTTTTGGATGGTCGCGATTGCGGTTGCAAACAGGTTAGAAGGTTGCAAGGGATCACCTGCCAATCGCAGAAGGACGATCTGATCTTTGAGATTGTCGATGGTGAGCGAGGGCGGTCGATGCTTTTCGTGTTCCTCGGCGGCGAGCAGGAGTTGGTTCAGGGTTAGACGCCGCACACTTTGCTTGGCAATAGGGTTGATTGTAACCGTTCCGTCGCGATGGATTGGGATCTGCCACCCGTTAGGCAAAATGATCCGCGATCCGAGCTCGATCTTGACCTCCGCCGGAGTGATTCTGAGCCAAAGCATGATTGCCTGGAGCGGGAGCGAGGGCACAATCTCACCGCGATATTCGAAGAGCAACGGCGCACGGATCCGGTCGCTGCGACCGCTGGGAAGGTTGACGAAACCGGGTGTCGAAATGAGCCGAATATCGTCGTCGGGCTGGCGTTTGATCCCGGAGAACGCCGCCAGATCGCCGCGATTGCCGGTTACATTTGGAAACGAGGGCACGTCATCCGGGGAGAGGTCTTGCTGACCCCTGCCACCCAGCTCGATGCCGACGAGCAGCTTTGGGACACGCATCGCTTGGTCGATAAAAACCTGCACCTGGTCCTTGTCGCTATCGCGCCAGATAACGACCGGTTCGAGCGCGATCACCGTCGGCTCAAACTCCATGACCGCCTGGAGGAAGAGGGCGTACTCGAGGGGCGAGAGCGAGCGGTGTGCCGCCTGGCCTTTTGGCAGCGGCTTCGCCTCGTCCAATGGCGTCAGGCGTTGGAAATCTTCGCGTCCGATCTCGACCAGTGTGACGTGTGCCGGTGGGAGAACCCCTTCCGCATGCTCCATGAACCAGTTCAAAAAGCCATCCTCCATCCGCTGGAAGCGCGGCTCGCGCAGGATATAGGCGCCGAGGAAGACAACGACCAGGACGAGCCACGGCGAAGGACGACGCATTGGCGCAGAAGCTAGGGAGCACAGGGGGCAAAAACAAACTGAAATTCCACTAGCGACAAAGCCAGCATCGACGGGATGCAAACTGGAACATCGGCTCTTCCTGCAACGGATGCTGGCTGCCTTAAGTCAGGTACGCGTTCCAATTTCCTTGAGACGCACCAAGCGCTTGGTCGTGCTCCTGCAATTGCTACTCGATTCCTTTGCCGCCTCGCGTTCTTACCGATACCTGGTTGAAGAGCAACGGCTGCTGGCTCTGTGTTGCCTCGGCTAACGTACTCGTTACTTCTGCAAGGTATTAGTCGCGGATGAATTTAAAGCCGGGGGATCGCATCATATCTCGTTGTCTTATCGCACCCAAATTAGCCACGGACTCACCCCGGCGAGAAGTCAGGATGAGTCAGGAACGCAGGAAGTTGTAGCCGGAACGGAAAGGAGTCTCCTCGGCCTCGCATCGTAGCTCGAAGAACGCCTCCTCCTAAAATCGAAGCTCGGTGACGAGCCGAGCTTCGACCCTTCAAACTGTGTTAAAGTGCCGCCTTACCTAACGAGCTATCGCGTCGCAGTCTTGGTGAGAGAAGCGACAGTCTTGTGACTTTAAGTTCTTGGCTTTGTCCTCCGATCTCAACTCTTGCCTGCTACATCCAGAACGACGCGGAAGCGCGCCTTGCCACTCATCATCCGGTCGTAGGCTTCGGCGGCCCGCTCGAGCGGATAAACTTCATTCATCGACTTCACACTGGTCGCGTTGCTGAACTTGAGAGTGTCCTGCGAATCGATGGATTCGCCCGAATACCAACCCTTGATCGAGCGCTGGCCGCTGATGAGCAGAAACGGATTCACCGGGATGGGTCCGGCCGCGCCAATTACGACCAGCACCCCGCGTGGCGCCAGACCGCCGAGCACTGCCGCCATGGCATCGCCATTGGTCACCGTCGCGATAATGACCGAAGCGCCGCCCATTTTGTTGAGCTCCGCCGCCGGATCCGTTCCCTGGCTGTCGATGTAATGCCGCGCGCCAAGCTTCCTGGCGAACGACTCTTTGTCCTTCCCGCGCGCGATTGCCACCGTCTGGAAACCCATTTTCGCCGCATATTGCACTCCGAGATGACCAAGCCCGCCAATCCCGAGAATACCGACGACATCGCCCGGGCGCGCGCCACTGTTGCGGAGCGCGTTGAAGGTGGTCAGGCCCGCACACAGGAGAGGGGCGCTTTCGACAGAAGAGAGTTCGTCCGGTACGCGGGCGAGCGCTTTCGCGGGCGCAACCATGTAATCAGCGTAGCCGCCGTCGAACGAAACGCCGGTGATGAGCAATTCCACCTGACAGGCAAAGTAATCGCCGCGTCGGCATGGGTCGCAATGACCGCAGTTTGAACCGTGCCAGCCCACGCCCACCCGCTGACCGACCGTCCAGTTGGGCACATCACTCCCAACCTTGTCGATTACTCCGATGACCTCGTGACCCGGCACCCGCGGATATTGAATCCCTGGCCACGCACCTTCTTTCGTCAAAGAGTCGCTGTGACAAACGCCACATGCCTCGATTTTCAAGCGAACCCACCCCGGCCGGGGTTCCGGGATTTCCCGCTCCACAATCTCTAATGATCCCTTTGCCTGCGGGACCTGCACCGCGCGCATTTTAGCCATGAGATAAATCGTCAGCCTGTTCGTCGAAAAGGCAAGGCGCGCGGAGAAATCCCAGCAGCCAAATCATGATTGCCGATCAGCCGCCCGTTCGACGCGGCCGCATGCTGCGCTGCGGGGACTAATCGAGTCTGCCAACAAATGATGTTTGCGCCTAAAACTCCCCAATGAGCCTTGCAGCGCCCCTAATGGCGGAACCTCATCCCCTTCTTCGCCCTCGTTCGAGCGAAGCTTCCCATGTTGCCTTTTTTCTCATTCTCGGGCGGCCAGGTAGTGCTGCCCAAGGAAGGTCCTAGCCGCGGCCCATCCGCTGCAGCCAGGCAGATTTACCTCTGGGCCATGTCGTGTTGCCGGACGAAATCGCCGTTCGGCGCGACCTCAAAGCCCAATTCTTTCCCTTCTGATTTCACCACGACTTCGTAGTTCCACCGGCCGTCGCTATCATCTTCCCGTGTCAAGTGGACGATCTTGGCGCCCGCCGCCTTTTCCGTAATCGTCTTTTGCACCGGGGCCGGCAGATCCTTCATATTCACCGGCTCGCTCATCCGTTCGCCCGCGAGCAGGGCCGGGCTTAGCCCCAGGACGGCGCTGACCGCCGCCGCGACTCCCAAGTTTCTCAGTTTCATGGTAGAAAAATTCCGACTAACGTCCCCACCGGTCTAGTTACGTTTTTGTAAGCCGCCAGACGAGGCCGAGCTGCTACAGAAGCCCCGCCGGATCTTGGGTATCGGGTTTCGTTCCGTAGAAGCCGCACACGATCGTCTCGCGCCCCGCGCGAAGACCGCCGATCGTTTTCTTGCTCCGACTTCAAAGGAATCGCGCACCCCGTTGGGGACAATGGAGGCAATCGCGTTGTGGATGCCTGCCACGGACGGCACGCTTGCCCTCCAGGGAATGAACTACCGGGGACTGAAGGCGACAAATCGCTAGAGTTTGTAAATCTCGGCCAGAGCAATCCCGTGAGCCACGCCCTCGACTGGTGAGAGCACCGCGGTGTAGGCGCCCCGTGACAAAGTGATCAGGATCGCTGCTTCGAGGGCGTCGGATGGCGCGAGACCGGTGGCTTCGATGTCGGCCGACTGGCTGTCCTGCCAGTTGTCGTTGCTCGCGAGAAGATTTCCGTCGGCGTCGAAAAGATCGAGGCGCGGATCGCTCAGGCCCGCCAGGCCGAAGTCGTCTAACGATGGCCCGAGGCCACGGACGAGGACCGTCTCTTCGTCGCCATTCGCAATGACGAGGCCCGCGATCATGGGATCGGCGATGCGCTGGACTGCGCCGCGAGTGCTGATGTTGTCAAGACCCACGGCAACGGTGAGGCTGATATCATAGACTTCGACAAGGGCCGTGCCACTGGTGGCGCCGGGGCCGAGATTATTGCCCTGAACAGTGGCGGTGTAGGCACCGGGAGGGAGCACCATAAGGATGGCCGATTCGAGCGCATTGGTCGGCGCGAGGCCGGTATCCAGGATGTCCGCTTCCTGAGTGTCCATCCAATTATCATTGGAGGCGATGATCGCCCCTGTGGCGTCATGCAATTCCAGGGTCGGGTCAGCCAGAGGGATAAGACCGAAATTGGCTAACGATGGACCAAGGGCGCGCATGAAAATCTTCCTCCCGCTATTGCCGCCAATGATAAATCCGCCAATCAGGGAGGTGACATCCTCGCCGAGAGCAGGCGGTGGGATTTCCAGGCGGGTGGAAAGATTGAGTAACAAAGCCGGCACGGGACTGGGGCTGAGGGTCGCGAGCAGAATGACAATGAAGACGATTGTTTTTCTCATCGAATCGCGCGGTGAGCGGCTAGCGTACGGACCGTCGCTGCAGCGGTCAAGACCAGAGGAAAGGAATCTTGCAATTAGCGGCTCAATTCGAGCATCCGCAAGATGGGCGCTTCGGCACGTTTGCGCAGCTGCTCTGTGAGAATAATTTCGGGATCGAGATTGAGAAGTGCGGCATGCGCCTTTTCGAGCGTGTTCATTTTCATGAACCGGCACTCGGCACAGGCGCAGCGGTCGGTCGGACCCGGGATGAAAAGTTTGCCAGGTATTTCCTTTTTCAGCCGATGCAACATGCCGGCTTCCGTGACGACGATGATTTCCTTGGCAGGCGATTCCCTGCAGAAAGTAATCATCTTCTCGGTCGAACAAACTTCATCGGCGAGGAGACGCACCGCGTAGGGACACTCAGGATGCGCCACGACCGGCGCGCCCGGGTACTCGGCATGGATCGCGCCGATACTGCGCGCCGTGAACTCAATGTGGACGTAACAGTTACCCTGCCAAAGATCCATCCTACGTCCGGTGCGCTCGGTCACCCAGGCGCCGAGGTTTTGATCGGGAACGAAAAGAATATTGCGATCGCTCGGCGCGGCGCGGACAATTTTCTCCGCGTTGCCACTGGTGCAGATGACGTCGGAGAGCGCCTTCACCCCTGCGCTGCAATTAATGTAGGCGATGACATAATAATTCTTGTCGGCGCGTTCTTTAAGGAACTGTGCGAGCTTTTCCGGCGGGCACGACTCGGAGAGGGAGCACCCGGCGTCGATATCCGGCAGGATCACTTTCTTGGAAGGATTGAGAATTTTCGCGGTCTCAGCCATGAAATGGACACCGCAGAAAAGAATAACTTCAGCGTCGGTCTTCGCAGCCTGAAAGCTTAGGCCTAACGAGTCACCGACGAAGTCCGCCACATCCTGAATTTCGGGGACTTGGTAGTTGTGGGCGAGAATGACCGCGTTGCGCTCGCGCTTCAACTCCTTGATTTCCTCGGCCAGATCGAGACCGAAATTTACACCAACGCTGACCATCGCTTAATATCCGTCCATCCCATGAGTTTACAATCCAACGACAGGCGGTATCGGCTCGGCTTTATTGGCGGAGGCAAACTGGCGGGTTCGGTCATGCGCGGCCTGGTGCGGGCGAAGTTTTGCGCGCCGACCGAAATCTTCTTGAGCGAGCCGCACGAGGTGGCGCGGACGGCGTTGCGCGAAGAACTGGGAATTTTTGTAACCGCCGAGAATGCCGAGGTCGCAGAGCAGGCGGAAGTGATTTTGATCGGGGTGAAGCCGGGCGTTGTTTTGGACGTGGTGGCAGGAATCGCCGCGGTGACTCGGGACAAATTGGTTATCTCTCTCGCGGCAGGGGTACGCGTGGCGAGCATGGAAGAGAAGGGAAAAGCGCGGTTCATGCGAGCAATGACGAATACACCGGCCGCGGTTTGCGCGGCGGCGACGGCGATCGCGCGCGGGACGCGCACGACAAAGGACGATTTCGAAGGGGCGCGACGGATTTTTTTGTCCGTCGGGACGGTCGTGGAAGTGGACGAGGCACAAATCGACCCCGTCACGGCGCTGGCGGGGAGTGGGCCGGCATTTGTTTACACAGTGATCGAAGCGTTGGCAGCAGGGGGAACAAACTGCGGATTGCCGCCTGAAGTGTCGTTAGGCCTGGCCACTCAGACGGTGCGAGGAGCGGCGCAACTGGCGCTGGAGAGCGGGCTTTCGCCCGAAGAGCTGCGCCGCATGGTCATCACCCCGGGCGGGACAACGGCCGCGGGTTTGGAGACCATGGACAAGCTTGGAACTGCGGCCAGTTTGGCCGCGGCAGTGGAAGCGGCCAACGCGCGGGCGAAGGAACTGTAGGCGGATCAAAACTCGCCCGACTTTGCTGGGTGCGTTGGCCCAACGATGCGCTGAGCCGCGATTCGCAGAGCGCCGTCACGGATGCGAAGCAACGGCCGGGCTTCCAACGTCTACAGCCCGGGCACGGGACTGGTATCGTAGACTTCGACCAACCCTACGCCGGTCGCGCCATCCACGCCCTCAACAATCGCGGTATAGGCTCCGGGGCTGAGGGTGGCGTAAAGCGCCGATTCCTTCGAATCGATCGGCGCCAGGCCCGCTTCGGTAATGGTCTGCGCATCCGGACCTTGCTGCCAGTCGTCATTCGACTGCACGATGGTGCCGTTGCCGTCGAAGAACTCGAGCATCGGATTGGAGAGGGGATTGGCGATCCCGCCTCCGCCCAACGACGGGCCAATCGCGCGCACGATGACTGTTTTTGTCTCGGTTCCTCCAACGATCATGCCCCCGATAAGGACGTTATCGCCGCCGAGCACCTGGCCGCGGGTGGAGATATTTCCGGCTCGCCCGCCGCTCGTGCTGAGATCGTAAAGCTCAAATAAACCAACGCCGGCCGTGGGAGGCGACTGTGCGTCTGTGAAACTCTGCACCACGGCGGTGTAGGCGCCCGGTTGCAGGGTAAGATAGAGAGCAGATTCGCGGCTGTTCGGGGGATCGAGATGGAAGCTGGCGATCGTCTCGGCGTCAGCGCTGGTGAACCAATCGTCGTTCGTCGCAATCTGGTTCTGGTTTGAATCGTAGACGATAATCATCGGGTCCACGAGCGTGCCGGCAATGCCGCCCGTGCTGAGTGAAAAACCGATTGCCCGCAGGATGAGAGTGGCCGGCTGCGATCCCTGCACGACGAAACCACCAATCATGA
>Ga0207697_10000835_pt1 | contig 17448 bp, 17 predicted proteins | sample KBSSwiS5withPhiX_FD_184293 | JGI IMG/M metagenome (GOLD analysis project Ga0207697, IMG submission 184293) | Switchgrass rhizosphere microbial communities from Kellogg Biological Station, Michigan, USA, with PhiX - S5 (SPAdes) (version 2) | ecosystem: Host-associated > Plants > Roots >... | reverse complement strand
GGATGGCGGCTTGTCCAGTCGACGCGATACTAGTGGGGGAAGGGCTAATGCGCGGCGACCTCTCGCTGGAGGAGATGTAGGGGCCTCGTTTCTCAGAACGTTGTAGCCGCGCCGCTCTGTCGGGGCGCAATAGTCATCGACAACGCAACAGAGCGCCGGTGGCCGCAGCTACAGCGCAAGCGATATTCCTTAGCGAAACAGCCTGGCCAGCGACTGCCATAAACCTTTGGCCGGCCCGGGCGGTTGAGAGCGAGCAACGAGCACGGAACATTCGGCAGAGTCGAGGATGCGTTTCGTGACATCGCCCATGATGTAATGCTGCAATGGGCCACGCGCGCGCGAGGAACCGGAAACAATTAGATGGTAATTGCCTTCCCGCATTTCATCCAGAAGTTGATCGACGACGAAGCCGTGCCTGACGCGCACCTTGACGACGACGCCGAATTTTTCGAGGGCTTTCTTTTCCGCGACCAAATTGCGACCAAGTTCCGAGCCAGAAGCGAGCAAGGCAGTCACGTCTTCCTCTAGTTCCAGCAGATGGGCGTAAATGGCAGGCGGCTCCGCCATGACATGAAATAAGGTCACCTCGGCCTGCAGAGCGGCAGCGAGTGTGCCAGTAAGTCGGACGGTGTCGTCGATAAAACGTTTTCCGCCGCTGCACAGAAGAATGCGCGACAAGCGCTCGTAGTTGCCGATTGCGACCAGGACCGGGGGCTCAACTGCCTTGATGATTTCGTAGGTGCGATGCGATTGCCAGGAACGACCGGACGCGGTGCTTCGCCGTGATCCGATGACAATGAGATCGTATTTTTTGGCGGACGTTTCAGCGAGGATTTGCCCAATCGGCTCCCCCGTTTGGACGACGGTTTGAAGCGCGACGGCGGCTTGTCGCAAAATGTCCGTTTGTCGATCGAGAGCTTGACGCAGCGGTTGTTCATCTCCCGGATTTTCCGCAATGCCCAGGAGGGTCACCTGGGCCTTGGTCGCATGGCCTAATATGCCGCCAAGCCGCGCGGCGTCATCAGAGGCCGAAGTGCCATCACTGCAAATCAGGATGTTCATAGTTTGTGACCGGAAAACATTGTGTAAATGACAATGGCCGCGCCGATGAGTGGGAGCGGCACGAAAGCGAGACGAATCTTGGGGCCGGCGAAATATTGGGTCGAGATCGCGCCAAGCTGCGCGCCGACGGCAGCGCCGGTATTCATCACTAGCGCGATCAAAATATCGACATTGCCTTTGATGGCGTGGGTAAAAGTGCCGTAGCTCGCCGAAATGATGATTTCGAAAAGATCGGTCCCGACGGCGAGATGGGTTGGAATTCCGAGGACATAGACCATTGAGGGCATACGGATGTAGCCGGCACCGCCGCCAAGAAATCCGCTGCATAATCCGCCGACGAACGCGACCAGCAGAATGACCCAAAGTGAGATCGTGACCCCCGATGTCGGCAACGAGATCATGGGCGGGATGCGCCAGCGCTGAATTGCCGTGGTTACATTCTGGAATGCGGATTCGTCGGATTTCGCGCGGAGGGGCCCTGATTTGCTCGCAGCGTTCCGCGACTTTGCGCGGGCGAGCGTTTTCCAGCTTTCCCAGAGCATGAAAATCGAAATGCTGAGATAGATGACGATGGAGACGACACTGACAACGAAGTTGACGTTGCCGGCGCGCTTAAACACTTCAATCAATTGCGCGCCCATTTCCGCGCCGGCGATGGTGCCGATTGCCATGATAAAACCCAGGCGCAAATCGACGTTGCCGAGCGCGCGGTGACGCTTTGCCGCCACCACAGATTTGCCGACGATGTGGGCTAGATCAGTCCCGACGGCGAAGTTCCAATCAACCCCGACGAGGCGCAAGGCTGGTCCGGCGATGAAACTCCCACCAACGCCGAAGAACCCGCCGAGGACGCCAATCAGAAATCCGACCACGACGAGATAGATTGGGCTAACGTAGGCGTGCGAAATCGGGAAGAACATTACTCGGAGCGACCTCCGCGCAGGAGTCGCATCAACCCAGTCGTAACAGCTTCGAGGACAACCGCTTGTCCGAGAATCAGAAGGATTGCGACCACGGCGTAAACCCGAATATGCCGGGTCTCAAGTTGCACCAGCCAGCCACCGAGAAAGTGTAAAACAGTGAAAAAATAGCCCGTGACGAGCGCTGCGTAGATTACGAGTTCCAGCGCAAAAGCGCGTAGTGTCCGGCGAACTGCTGTTTTTGAGCGCCGACCCATGTTATACTCTCTTCGCGCTCAAGATTGGGTGCGGTTGCGCGTGGTAAAAAGCCATTGCGTCAATTTCCATTCATCCTACCTTCCCCGACGTTTTTACCAGCTTTAAAAAATGGCCGACGCCGCAAATAAATATCCCGAGAATGTCGAAGGAAAGTTCTACGTCGACGACCAGTGCATAGACTGCGATCTTTGTCGTGAAACCGCGCCCGCGAACTTCCGTCGTAACGACGACGGTGGACATTCCTACGTATACAAACAACCGGAATCGCCTGAGGAAGAAACGCTCTGCAAAGAGGCGATGGAAGGTTGCCCGGTCGAGGCCATTGGCAGCGACGGCGCTTAGGTGGCGCAGCACGCCCCGCTACGACTGCAAACCTGCGTAATCTCACCTGGTTCGAAGAGATCGTTGTTAAACTTGTAGGGCAGGCGCATCGCCTGCCATCATAAAAACCGGCAACCGGCACGGTTGCCCTACAACTCGAACAGCGCAGGGTATTGCTGCATTAAATCAAAAATCAAACGTCAAAAGTCAAATGTCCCCGTCGCCCTCACCATTGCCGGCTCGGACAGTAGCGCCGGCGCCGGTGCCCAAGCGGACCTGAAAACGTTTACCGCGCTCGGCGTTTACGGACTTACCGCGATCACCTGCATCGTCGCGGAAACGCCGGGGAAAGTTTCGCGGATCCAGCCGGCCGATCCAGAAATCGTGCGCGAACAGATCGAGCTTTTACTAAAGAATTTCCCGATCGCAGCGATCAAGACTGGTTTGCTTTGCAATGCAGAAATCGTTGCGCAGGTGGTGCGGAGTTTGGGCAAGGTAAAATGGCGTCGGCTAGTGGTCGATCCAGTGATGATTGCAACCAGCGGCCGCGTCTTGCTTGAGCCCGAGGCAATCCAGATTTACCAGCGCGATCTTTTTCCGCTCGCGACCTTGATCACGCCCAACCTGGACGAGGCAACAGGGTTGCTGGGCCATCCGATTCGAGATTTGGCCGCAATGCATCGAGCGGCGAGAACGCTGGCAACAAAATATGGCACCGCCGTCTTATTAAAGGGCGGTCATCTCCGCGGGCGACGAGCGATCGATGTCTTCTCTTCCGGCGATCGCACCACGGAATATTCGGCGGCATTTCTACCAGGCGTGAAAACGCACGGAACCGGCTGCACTTATTCGGCAGCGATTGCGGCGGAATTGGCGAAGGGTGCGGAGCTGCCTCGTGCAATCGCGGTTGCGAAGAAAATTGTTTCCTCCGCCATTCGCTCTCATTTCGTTTGGAAATCTGGACGCGGGAAAATCTTCGCCCTCAACCCACGAGTGTAGCGGATCGCGCCAAGCGCTGCCGCGTCATCCCGAATCGCGCAGACACGCAAGTCCGGCTCGGACTGAGGGAGCTCTCAACCGGGAGATACATTCTCGAGCAATGAGAGATCCTTCGCCGTCTGCGCGGCTCAGGATGACAATACGAATGGCTTGAGGGACACATTCGGAATGACGATTACTTCTTTTCCCAAAGCTTATTTTCGAGAGCATCGCGTGCTGCCTCGACCTCCGCCGCCTGTTTGCTAAAGCCGGTGCCGCGACCAAGGACAAGCCCTTCCCAGCGCGCTTCAACAACAAAGGTCTTGGCATGTTCAGGCCCCGTCGCCGAAAGCACTTCATAGGTCGGCCCGCTCATGGCGATGCTTTGCAAAATTTCCTGAAGCTGGCCTTTGGGATTGATGTCGATCGGTTCTTCTCGCACTTCCTCGAGGGCCGCGCGCGCCTCGCGTAAAACAAAGTCGCGCGCTGTAGGGAAATCGCTATCGAGATAAATCGCGCCGACAATCGCCTCGAAAGCGTCGCCCAGAGTCGAAGCCCGCACACGGCCGCCGCTTGCTTCCTCGCCACGCCCCATCAACAAATGCCGTCCAAGATCGAGCGATTGGGCATGCGCCTTGAGCGCGTCCCGCGAAACCAGGCGCGCGCGCAATTTCGTGAGCGGTCCTTCCTGTTCCCGTGGAAAATGAGCGTAGAGATATTCCGTTATGACAAGCTGAAGCACAGCATCGCCCAGAAATTCCAAGCGTTGATTGTCCTCGTGATAGCGCTGTTTTTCGTGACCGAGACTGGGATGAGTCAGAGCCTCTTTGAGTAAGCCCGGATTGCGAAACTCGTAGCCGAGGCGTTGCTCGAGCGTTTCCACGTTAATGTTTTTGAAAAACCGCCAGCGAGGTAATCACGTCCACTGCACGCTGCAATACTGCGTCATGCAGATTTTCGTCTGGATTGCGCCGCTGCTGCCGGATATCGAGCTCGGGATTGGTGCCGGCGATGAGCGCGGCTTCGTTAAAATGCGGACGTTCGCGTTCGAATACAAAAGTCGTTAGACCGCGTTGCATACTCAAGGCAAAGATTTGATGCTTTTGCGCGGACGACAATTCTACCGGCAAATCCGGTTTCACACCACCGGGAAAAAGTGATTGCCCATTTGGGCCGATGACTTCACCGACTGCAATACGTAGTATTTTTCCACTCGAAAGTGGAAAGTCCGAATACTCCACTGCGCGCCCCGCGCTTGGCTGCCCGATCAACAAGGCTTGTCCGTGCGCTTTCAGCGCCGCCGCCATCGCTTCCGCCGGGCCCGATGTTTCGCCGTCGATCAACACCATAACGGTTCCCTGAAAGACCGGATCGCGTTCGTTCGTAAATGTGCGGTCCTGATGCGCCGCCGTCTTGCGCACCGTCCATAACGGCTTGCCCTTCGCCGCGAAACGTTTCGTCATTTCCGCCGCGATATCGAAATCGTTAGAACCGGTGGCACGCAAATCAATCACCAGCGCGTCCACTTTTTTCGAGATGAAATCCGTCAGCGCTTTCTCCATGGCGTGCAGGTTGTCAGTGGTGAGCGATCCGATGCGAATGTAGCCAATATGATTTCCGAGCACTTCGCCATAAAAAGGGGTGGGCGTTTCCGGGTTCGTGGTTTTGCCAGGCAAAAGCATTGCGCCGCCGCGCAAACGCGCCAGTAAACCTTCCAGGGTCGCTCGATTAATCTCCTGATCCTTGAGCGCATTCGGATCGAGGAAATTGGATTTCAGTGCACGAATTGTTTCGTCGATTTCCGCCGGTGCGAGGGAATCGACCGTTGCTTTTGTGTCAGTCCACGCGCTCGGCTGCGCCGACGGACTCGGTGTTTGGGCAAAAACCGCAGACGCGATCCCGGCCAGAACCACGCCAGCTACAATTGTTTTTGTCTTCATCCGACGGGCGCAGACTCTATGTGGGAGGGGGGCGCAGAGCAATATCGCGCCGGAAATGGCAGCCATCGAAATGAATTTGATTGATGGCAGCGTAGGCACGCTCGCGTGCTTGTTCGACCGAGTCACCCAGCGCTGTGATTGCCAGTACCCGACCGCCGGATGTCACCGTCTTTCCATTCTGCCGTTTCGTCCCCGCGTGAAAAATCTGCACGTCCGCTAACTGCGCCGCATTTTCCAATCCTGCGATTGGTTTTCCAGTCTCATATTTTCCCGGATAGCCGCCCGAGGCAAGGATCACTGTTACCGCAACTCGCGAATCGAATTCAATTACCACATTTTCGAGGCTGCCTTCAATCGTCGCGATTAATAATGGAAGCAGATCCGATCTCATTCGTGGCAAGATGGCCTGCGTTTCCGGATCGCCAAATCGGCAATTGAATTCCAGCACGCGCAACTCCTGCTGCGTGATCATCAATCCCGGGAAAAGAAGACCGCGAAACATCGTTCCATTTCTCGTTAGCCCTTCCAGCAACGGCTGCATGATCGAGCCGGCGAATTCACGTTCGCGCGCCGCGTTCCAATTGTCCGCCGGACTGACTGCACCCATGCCGCCGGTGTTTGGACCCAGGTCGTCATCGAGAGCGCGCTTGTGATCGCGCGCAGTTGCGAGCATGCGAAACGATTTTCCGCTAACGAACGCGTGCACTGAGCACTCGCTGCCGCGCAAACATTCCTCGATGATGATGCGCCGGCCAGCCTCCCCAAATGCGCGCTCTTCCATCATCGAGCGAACCGCGTGGCGCGCGTCCCCGCGATCATGCGCGATAATTACACCTTTACCAAGGGCTAGTCCGTCCGCCTTGATTACGACAGGGAGCGCGACCTCATCACAGTAATTCAGCGCCTCCGCGCTGGATGAGAACGTGCGGGCCCGTGCAGTTGGAATTTTTTCTGCGCTCATCAATTCCTTGGCGAAAATCTTCGAAGCTTCCAATTGCGCCGCCTTTTTGTTTGGGCCGAAAACACGCAGCCCTTCTGCCTCGAACAAATCGACAATCCCGGCCGCGAGCTGGTCGTCCGGTCCGATAACGGTGAGATCAATCCGGTTTTCTTTGGCAAAACGCGCGAGCTTCGGCAGATCGTTTGCTGGAATGGGAACGTTTTTGCCAACTCCTTCGGTACCGGCATTCCCAGGCGCGCAGTAAATGTGATCGGCATCGGGCGATTGCGCCAGCTTCCACACCAGTGCATGCTCACGGCCTCCGCTGCCGACGACGAGAATCTTCACAGGGGCGAGCGTGCGTCAGCTACCAATGAAAAACAAGTTCGCCGGGGAGCGTCTAGAAGGACTTCGTGGCTCCGCAGAGCGTCGCCCTACCAGTAAAATCTTCGCCAGCACGCATTGGTAGGGCGAGACTCCGTCGAGCGGCGATAGACCCCGCGCTTCAAATCGAAATCAGCGCGCCCGCAACGCCGGCATTTCCGCCGGCGTAACATAGATCGTTAGCTGTTCGGTGCCTCGGAGGACCGTCAGCTTGCAGGGCGTACCGATCCGGTCGCCGACAAGTTTCTTGTGCAAATCGTGCACGCTCGCGATCGGTTCGTCGTTGAAGGCGACAATCACGTCATCAGGCCGCATGCGGGATTGCTCGGCCGGACTGCCTTTTTCAACCGAGACCACCATTGCGCCGCTCTCGTTCGCCAAGTGATAAAAGCGCGCCACCCGGCGATGCAGCGGCGAAGTCTGGCCAGCCACGCCGATGTAACCGCGACGGAACCGCCCCTCCTTGATCAGCCAGCCGGCAATGAATTTGGCGGTGTTGCTCGCGATCGCGAAACAGATTCCCTGGGCCGGCCGAATCACCGCGGTGTTGACTCCGATCACTTCGCCCGCGGAATTCGCGAGCGGCCCACCGGAGTTTCCCGGATTTAACGCGGCGTCGGTTTGAATAATGTTGTCGATCAGTCGGCCTGATTGCGCGTGCATCGAGCGACCGAGCGCGCTAATCACTCCGGCGGTCACGCTCGCTTGAAAACCGAGCGGGTTACCAATGGCGATTGCGATCTGACCGACGCGCAATGTTTCCGAATCGGCCAGCCGCACGTGGGAAAGTTGCGCCGCATCAATGCGAATCACGGCGAGATCGGTATCCGGATCGTCTCCGACGAGCTGGGCGCGAGATTCACGGCCGTCGGAAAGGTTGACCACAATTTCGCGCGCACCATGCACGACGTGGCTGTTGGTCAGAATAAAACCGTCCGGCGCGATGATGAATCCGGAGCCGCTGCCGCCGCGCGAGCCGTTGGCCCGCGATTCGATGTTCACCACCGAAGGCGCTACCCGGTCAACCGCACCAACGATGGTGCGCGAATAGTCGTCGAGCAAAGCGATATCATCCTTGGCGGGGGCTGAGGGTACCGGCGCTTGTTTGTTTCCCGCCGTTTCAGCCGCTAAAACATGAGGGCGACGAATGCGATTAACATGAATCATATAGTGAATTTAGGATTCTCAACGCGCCGTTGCAACCAGCGCGGCCCGATGCCGTTGACTGGGGTGCAGCTTCGCAGAGCGTCGCCCCACCAGTGAATTTCGCCGAGGACCCTTGGTAGGGCGAGACTCCGTCGAACCGCGGTCCCCACCCGACGGGTTGACTGCCGGCTCGCGCGCATCTTTTCTGCAGGTAACCCGCGTGGAACAGATTAAACCCAATCGCATCTTTCTGCTTTCGCCCGCCTATGCCGGTGGCGAGCGCGCCCGCATGATTTTGAGCGAGCGCGCACAGTTCGATCTGGCCCGGCGATTGCGCAGCCGCGAACGTGCGACTTTGGGTGAAGTCTTCGCCTTTCTCAGCGGACTCTATTTTCGCGGCAAACTTGCTTACGCCAATACCTTCGCCCGCACGGCGGAGGGAATTTGCGGCGTGCTCGTTATCACGCCGACGCGCGGGTTGGTCGATGCCGCGACCAGAGTAAGTTTGCGCGATCTGCGCGAATTTGCCGAAGTCGACATTCATGAAAGCGATCCCCGTTACCGGGAACCGCTCGCGCGGGATGCGAAGCGGCTTGCGAAAAAATTAAGCGCCGAATGCGAAGTTGTTCTGCTCGGCAGCATCGCCACCGCCAAGTATGTCGACGTTTTACTGGAGAATTTTCAACATCGTTTGCGTTTCCCAGCCGATTTTGTCGGACGCGGCGACATGAGTCGCGGTGGGCTGCTGTTACGCTGTGCGGTGGATAAGACAGAGCTGACTTACATTTCAGTGATGGGCGCTGTTCGCAGTGGCAAGCGGCCGCCGAAACTTACGCCGCGGCGCTATTCAAGGGCTTCGCCGATATGATTGTCCTCCTGAGCTGCGAAGACGGCGAGGGATCCCACCAATTCCAACCTCGTCGCCCAATCTATTTTGTGTATTCAGATACCTTCGGTGAGATCCTTTACTTCGTTCAGGACGACAGAGCGTTTGTTGCCGGGGGCGCCTGATCGAACACCACGATGTCAGTCGTGCTCACGCCTCCGCTGCCGCCAATGGAAGCGAAGTCCGTCGAAGAAATTCCAACGGCTGACGGTTGGCAATATGAACCGAAATGGGACGGTTTCCGCTGCCTCGCGTTTCGCCGAGGGAAGGAGATTTATCTGCAATCGAAATCTGGCCAGCCGCTCGCGCGCTACTTCCCGGACATCGTTGTCGCGCTGTCGCGCCTGCCCGCGAAGAAATTTGTCCTCGACGGTGAACTTGTCATCGACGTTGGTGGCCGTTTTTCCTTCGACGAATTGCAACTTCGCCTCCATCCCGCCGCCAGTCGCGTGCAGAAATTGGCGGCAGCCCACCCTGCAACCTTCATTGTTTTTGATCTGCCCGAAAGCGATGCTGGCAAATCGCTGCTCAAAGTTCCGCTGCGCGAACGGCGGATGGCGCTGGAGAAATTCGCGGCGAAAAATCTGAAATCGGCCGCCGCGATTAGGCTTTCGCCGGCAACTACTTCATTGGCCCAGGCCAAAAAATGGTTCGACAAAGCCGGCGGTAATCTCGACGGCATCATTGCCAAACGTCTTGATGCCGTCTACGCCTCGGGAGAACGCACCGCGGTGGTGAAAGTGAAAAACATTCGCACCGCCGATTGCGTGGTCGGCGGCTTCCGTTACGCCAGCGGATCAAAATTAATCGGGTCGCTTTTGCTCGGTCTGTACGACGATGCCGGCCTCTTACATCACGTCGGGTTCACTTCCGCTTTCAAGGCGACGGACAAGCGTGCTTTGACAAAAAAATTCGAAGCGTTGCGCAAACCGCCGGGCTTTACCGGAAACGCTCCCGGCGGGCCAAGTCGTTGGAGTACCGAACGCAGCGGCGAATGGGAGCCGGTCGATCCCAAAGTAGTGGTAGAAGTAACCTACGATCATTTCACTGGCGACCGTTTTCGTCACGGCACAAGAATCGTTAGATGGCGAAAAGACAAAGCGCCGCGGCAGTGCACGCTCGATCAGGTCGCGCACCGTGAAGGTCGCGCGATTGCATTGCTGTAGGGTAGCGCGCGAATTCTGCGCGGTGTATCGGAGATTCTCTCCGACATTTTCTTTCCATTTTTCATTGCCACTGAAGGAGTGCTCCGCAAAATGCGGAGCACAGCGCGCAGAATGCGCGCGCTACCCCTACTTCGAATTCAATGCAAAATTGATGTTCACATCGTAGTGCCCGCCACTGCCTATCCCGGCCGGAAGCGCATCCACCCGCGTCACTTTTTTTCCAACGGCTTCGACCGACTCATCGACCACGACGTTCCCAGACGACCGCACAATCTTGAAATCGGAAATGCGGCCATCTTTTTCGATTCGGATTTTTGCCAATGCCGAAAGCTTTGCTCCGCTGGCGACCACGGTGGTTGGCTGCTCCCATTCGCGATAAAAGCGATCGTGCAACATGTTGCCGTACCAAGTTGCGTTGGCCGGATTGGCAGTAGCTCCGGTTTTTCCGTTAAGGTTCCCTTTTCCAGTCGTCGAAGTTTTTTCGTTCGATTCCTTTTCGGATCTGGTAGAGGCGGTTTTGTCTTTCTTATCCGCTGGTTTTTTCGCTGTTTCTTTTTTCTTCGCTGGCGTCGTTTCAGCGCCTGATTTCTTTTTCTCGGGGGTAGCGCTCGGTTTTGGCGAGGCCTTTTTCCTGGGGCTGGGTTTGGGTGAAGGTTTTGGCGATGGTTTCGGGACCATGCTCGGTGACGGCGTTGGATGAGGAGTAGCAGCAGGGATTTGGATCTCGCTTTTTGCCGGGGTCGAAGCTGGTTGATTTTCTTCCGGAGGGGATGACTTGCGTTCCTGATCGGGCGTCGGCGTTTCCTCTGCCTTCGCAAGGTCAGCCGTCTCCGTCGGTTCGCCGCCAGTATTCAACCATGTGATCTCCTGCGCGGCGGCGATTTTCGAAGAGCCAGCCCACCGCAAGAGTGCAACCAATGCCCCGAGGTGGACGAGCGCAATCAAGATAACGTTTCGCCAGAAACGTGCGTTGCGTCGCATTCCTATTTCGATTCCGCTTTTGTCGCGATACCGACTTTCGTGATTTGCGCGCGTTGCAACGAATCCATCAGCGTTACTAATTTCTGCACCGGTAATTCACGGTCCGGCCGAATCACGATGGCGACATCGGGATTTGCACGCTTCAACTCCACCAAACGAGCAGCCAGTGAATCAGCGTCAACAATTTCGTTGTTTATCCTGATGGTCTCGTCACGATCGATCGAAATCGTCTGGACTTGCGCCTTGCTAATGGGCGCGTTAGCCGCGCTGCTCGATGGAATCACCAGATTCATACTATTTTCGAGCAACGGCGTAGTGATCATAAAAATAATCAGCAGCACAAAAGCGAGATCGAGCAACGGGGTGACGTTGATTTCGCTTAGCGTGGAAAAATTGCTGCGATTGGAATAACGCTTCATCTTTTCTCCTCGTCATCCTGAGCGAAGTCGAAGGATCCCGTTGAGTTACCTTTAAGATTTCGCTGCGGGATCGACCGATTTTCGCTCCGCTTCCCTGGGGATGACCTCATCGCGAAAACTCGCCAACGCGGGCATTGTGCTCGACGTATTTGTGCTCGAACTCGGATGCAAGTTCGGCGGCGAAGTTATCCATTTGCACGATCATTCCGCGAATGCTCGTGACCAAAAAATTGTAGCCGAACATCGCCGGGATGGCGACGCAGAGCGCGGTCACGGTGGTGATGAGCGCGCCCGAAACGCCCGGCGCCATCGTTGCCAGATTCGGCGAACCGGCGACGGCGACATCGGTGAACGTGTCCATCACGCCCCAAACCGTGCCGAGCAAACCGAGAAAAGGCGCACCACTGACGGCCGTCGCGAGCAGAATCATTTGCGATTCGAGCTCGAGTGCAGTTTCCCCGACGGCGCGCTCCATCGCGGCGCGGACCGCATTCATTTGCGCCGGGGTGATTTTGTCGGCGACACCGAGACGGGCGCGAAAAGTTTCATCCACTTCGGCCGAGCCAAGCAGATGAAATGCGAGTTCCTGACAACCAGCCCGGTAAACATTAAAGATGGGTGCGCCGACAAAGCGCGCATTTCGCTCGAACAGGCGCAAGGGCTGCCGGTCTTGGCGGAACGCTTCGAGAAAGCGCGCTGTCTGTTTCCGGGCGAATCGGATTACGCGCATTTTTGTGATCATGACCGACCAGCTAAAGATCGAACCGATGGCGAGAGTCAGGAGAACGATCTTTCCCGCGGCGGTGGAATGTTCAAAAGCGAAAAGGAGCCCGCCGCTAGCGATGCATTTCGATAACAAAATCTGCGACAAGTTGAACTAATTAATAACGTGTTTCAAAAAAAGCGAAAGTGCTGCGCGTGGAACACGGGCTTTTAGCCTGTGCGTCCAGCGGACATTTTGTCCGCTGCGTTGGAAGGATTCAGCGGAGTGCAACTCCGCTGGGCGCACAGACTGAAAGTCTGTGTTCCGCGCGGTCTGTCATCCCGAGCGAAGCGAGGGACCTCGCAGTTGGGCATGCACCCTCGAACACTTGGGAGGTCCTTCGCCGTCTGCGCGGCTCAGGATGACGGTGCAGTGTTTTTCGGAAATGTCGGGCGTAATTTTGCGACAACGACAAATACAATTCCGATCGCGATCAGGAAAAAGGAAAAAAATTGTCCACGGGTGAAAACGCCCACTAGCGGCGCATCCGGTTCCCGAAAATTTTCGCAGATGATACGGAAGATCGCATAAAAAATAAAAAATAACCCAGTGAGGACGCCATTGGGCTGTCGCATTCGCGTGCGCACGAACCACAGGATCGTGAAAAGGACAATCCCTTCGAAGAAGGCTTCGTAAAGCTGCGAGGGATGACGCGGCGTCAGAATTCCCCGAAGTGCATCGTTCAATTGCGAATTATCGCGCGCTGCCTCGATAATTTGTTCCGGAGCGACCAATGGCGGATCAAGGTTTTGCGCGACAGCAACTGCCCGGTCTCCTAGCGCTCTATTTTCAATCAGCTCTTTGGGGAATTGCATTGCCCACGAAACGTTCGTGGCGCGTCCGTAGAGTTCGCCGTTAATGAAGTTCGCGCAGCGCCCGAAAAACAAACCGATCGGCGCAGCGACCACGAGTGCGTCGCCCAGATTTGTCCAGGTAAGTTTGTGCCGGCGCGCGTAATAAAAAGTGAGCGCAAGAATGCCAATCATTCCGCCGTGACTAGCCATGCCGCCTTCCCATACCCGCAGGATCGAGAGTGGCTCGCGCAGCATTTCCGGTCTATAAAAGAGGACGTAGCCGATTCGTCCGCCGAGCAACACACCGAAGAGCGCCGTCCAGGTAATGAAATCGCTGACCCGCTCCGGTGGCAGGTCGCAGTAACCGCGCTTTGAAAGCAGGCGAACGACGAAATAAGCGGAAATAAACGCGAGGACATAAGCAAATCCGTACCAGCGCGGCCCGACGTTATCCCAGAGCCGGAAGATGAAGGGATCGAAATTATCGACGAAATACGCAAGCATGGCGGCGAATCTTCGTCATCATCCCGAACGAAGTCGAGGGATCCCGTGGCCTCAGCGCTAAGCTATATTCGACGGTATCCCTCGACTTCGCTGCGCTTCGGTCGGGATGACAGCGCAGGTTGCAGGCGGGAACTGAGCCCGGCGCGGCGACATCGTGAGATTTCTCCATTCTGCCCGGCACCATCGTCGCAGGCCCTGGCCAATTTGTTTGCGCAAGCGAAAATCGGGAACGAAGCCATCGTAGAGTTCGCGCCAGCCGGAATTCGTCTCACCGAGACGCCCGGCGGCAGCGCGATTTTTGGCGAGGGCGACAAGACGCCGCCGATAAAATCGTATCATCGACGCAGCGATACGCCCCGGCCTACCCTCAAACGGCAACCGCGCGAACGCCCATTCGGGGTCACGATAAACCGGGCGGACCAGCCCGATGTAATAACTGGCAACATCAAGAAGCAACGCAGCCGACATCAAGTCGGCTTCGCCCATGTAAAAATACTTATCCTGATAAAGCGACTCGAACCATCTGCGATACGTCACCGGGTATTGTGTATTGTAGTAGTCGAGTAAAGCGCTGATGTTTTCCCCCGCCAGACTGCGCGAAAGGAAGTTGGCGACGTAATAGCTGGTGAAGGAACAAAAATCGAGACCCGGACTGTAGAGTGGATCGATGAAGCCGGTCGCGTCACCGACCGCAGCCCAGCCATTGCCACAAACTTTTTCGCTCCAATACGGCAGCGCGGAAAAAGCGTGAACGTCACCTTCGATCGCCTGCGCCTCGCCGAAGATGGCGCGCCCGACTGGATGCGAAATCAGGTGATTGTGCAAACGCTGAGCGAGAGTTGCGCCGGCCGGCAGATCAAAAATCCGGCTATCGTAAACGATGCCAGCACTGACATCGCCGCCGCGCAGCGGGATGATCCAACACCACCAGCCGTACCCCATGAGATGATTGGTGGCCCATTCCCGGCTGGTGCGACAGGCGTTTGCCATTTCCGGGAATTTTTCGCGCCATTCGTAGCTGTCCCATTCCTTCACGCCAGTGAATCGCGCCCACACCGCATTAATTGGATGTTCGAGATTTGGCCGAAAATGACCGAGCTTGCGCGCAATCATGGCGGCGCGTCCGCTCGCGTCTACCATCCAACGCGCGCGGATTGTTCGCTGTTCATTTCGAAAATCGAGTGTGACAACTTGTTCGCCGCCGTCATGTAATTGGAGGGAGGTCACTTTGGCCGGCCGGATCAATTCACAGCCAGCCTTGACCGCTTGCTCGAGCAGATGCGTGTCGAGCGTGGCGCGATCGACTTGAAAACCCGCGAGGCGCGCTCCGTAACGCGCGCCCAGCTCTACACAATCATCAAACGATTGCTCGGGATGCTGGGAAAACCACAAGCGCAATCCTTGTTTCGGCAAATGATGGTGTCCGAGGTGATGAGTCAATCCGAGGATCCGCGTCATGTAGCAACTGCTGACTTCGGTGGTCGATTCGCCCACTTTGCGATCGAACTCAGTCGTCTTCTCGATAATCAGAACTCTGGCGTTCGGACAGCGACGCTTGAGCATGAGCGCTGTCGCAGCGCCCGAAAACGCGCCGCCGATGATCGCCACATCGTAATCCATGGAGAGGAAAATGATGCGCGCTCTCGCGGGGAAAGGCAACTTGCGCGATTCGACGCAAAATGAAGCCACCTTTAAGCTTGCGCCGCGGGATTCCTCGGCTTCGCTCGGAATGACGGTATGATGACCTTCACTAACTGCCGCGTAATCCTGCCAGACGCGATCCGGGGCCACCTCGATGTTGTTGTGCGCGGTCGAAAGATTGTGGACATCCGCGCGCCAGCGTCGCACTCAGACGAGACGATTGACCTGCACGGAAATTTTCTCGCGCCGGGCTTAATCGACGTGCACGTGCACGGTGCCAATGGCTACGATGCGATGGACGCAAACGCGAAGGCATTTCGTGCTATCTGCGACTATCACGCGAGGGGTGGCACCACCTCCATGTTACTAACGACCGCAACTGCACCATTCGCGGAAATCCTACTTGCCCTCACACAGATCGGAAAACTTCGGGAAGAGATTCCTCAAATCGCGGGAGCACACGTTGAAGGGCCGTTTATCTCTCGGGATCAGGCTGGCGCGCAGAATCCCGAATTTATCTGTGAGGCCTCTGCGGAATTGATTGGATGCCTGCTCGAACATCGCGACGTAATCAAGCGCATCACAATCGCGCCGGAAACAAAAGGGGCGCTGGCAGCGATCAAAGAATTTTCTGCCGCTGGAATTGTCGTCAGCGGTGGCCATTCCAATGCCTGGGAGGAAGATGCGCGTGCTGCTCTGGAGAACGGAATGCGAAGTGTTACCCATACCTTTAATTGCATGTCGTCGTCACGACGACGGGGCACAAAAAGGGTCGCCGGTTTACTCGAATTCGCACTGAGCGAGCCTAAGATTTGCTGCGAACTGATCGCGGAAGAGCATCACGCTTCTCCTGCGTTGATGAAGCTGGTCTATTGCGCGAAAGGGGTGGGCAGGATTTCCCTGGTAAGCGATGCCACCGCCGGCGCTGGCCTGGCCGAGGACACGACCTTCCAGCTCGCCGGGAAGAAATGCCTCGTGAAAAACGGAGCCTGTTTTCTTGCCGACAACGGTACCTTGGCCGGAAGCGCATCGCGTTTGATCGATCTCGTGCGAGCGATGATCCGCAACGCGGAAGTGCCTTTACCTGATGCGATCGCGATGGCGTCACGTAATCCAGCGCGCGAGACTGGCCTGTCCGACAAAGGTGAAATCGCAATTGGCAAGGATGCCGATTTGGTTGTGCTTTCGCCGGAATTGGAGGTGTTGCAGACGTATGTTAACGGCGTGGAAATTTTCCGACGATGATAACAACTGACCGGGCATCATCCCGAGCGAACGCGAGGGACCTCTCAATTTGTTTCATGCTCACACAAATTTGATGACGGGTGACCAATTGTGAGGTCCCCTCGCCGTCTTTCGCGGCTCGGGATGACCGAACGTTGTCGCAAATTTTGCAGTCAGGCCGCCTTGACGATCACAGCGACACTAAAAACTTCGCGATGTCGAGGGATGCGGCCGGCCGGCTGATTTTGGCGATGTTGCCCGACCATTCGTGCAGCAATTTACCGCCATCAGCGAAGGAGCGGGTGATGGTTGCGATCACCTCATCATTTTTTAAAGCCACCGCACCGGAATTGGTTTGGGTAATGAGTTGGGCGTTTCCCTCCTCCTGGCCGGGAACCACTTGATTGATGATCATCGGACACGCGGCCGCGATTGCTTCCTGGACCGTGGCGCCCCCTGCCTTGCTAACGAGAACGTGATGCGAAGCGAGCAACTGAGGTAATTCCGTTGTCCAACCGATGATTGTAAATTTTTGAGCAGAGGCGTCACGAATCGATTCAACTGCGCGCCGCAGCTTTTCATCCCGACCAACCGTCACAGTCAGCTGAGTATTCGGAATTCTTGCCAGCCAGCGGCTAAGACCGGGGGCAGAATTTTGGCCGGCGTTTATCATTTGCAAAATCCGCCAAGGCGGACCGGATGGCCGAATTTGCTGCCCGGCGAGCTCGGCAAAACGCGGGCTGACGGGGAATCCGAAGACGCGCATCAACGCCTGATCAATCCCGGCGCGGGCGAGCACAGCGGCGGTCTGATCATTCGCAAGGAGGAAATAATCGGTCGAACAACGATACCAGATCGAATTGATCGTGATCGAATCGGTGACGCAGACGATGCGTCTTGGCTTGGAAGCATTGGCCGGCCCACAGAGCTCATCGAGCAAATGCGGATACGGGGGATAAACCGAAACGATGACATCAGGCCGATCGCGCTCTATAATTTCCGATAAGCGCTGGCGGACTCGGGAGAACCAGCGCAGCCCACTACGAAAATCCGGGCGTTGATCGATCCAGGAATAAACGGCCGACCAGGCACGCGGCGCGCGATTGATCGCGGCGAGATAA
>Ga0207697_10000834_pt1 | contig 17452 bp, 13 predicted proteins | sample KBSSwiS5withPhiX_FD_184293 | JGI IMG/M metagenome (GOLD analysis project Ga0207697, IMG submission 184293) | Switchgrass rhizosphere microbial communities from Kellogg Biological Station, Michigan, USA, with PhiX - S5 (SPAdes) (version 2) | ecosystem: Host-associated > Plants > Roots >... | reverse complement strand
AACACCCCGATTAACCACCCGCTCAGACGGCCTGCATACCACGTAGCCAGGATCACCGGCACGAGGTAGAACAACGCCAGTGAGAAGTCGCCCGTCACGTAATCGAACCAGGCGATCACCGCCACGAGGACTACGGCCAGCACGATCGCGGCGGTCGGCGAGATGCGCCCGAGGAGCTCGATAGCGCGATGAATCGGAGCGAGAGATTGCTCCCAGGCCGAGGTGCCGAACCGAGTAGGCGTGATGAAAAAGTCAGAGTTACTGAGCTGCTTTGTCTTCAATTCGATCTTTTGAGTTCAATTTCCTTTCCATTTAGACTTCAGATTCCCAATTTCGTTCGGCAGAGATCAGCAGCTGATCGGGCTTTGAGTTCGCTTTTAGCGACCAGCGCGGCCGACAACGACTTTTTGCAGCAAACGCGAACGCCATTCGCGTAGGCGACGGAACTCGCGCGGGAAAAGAACAACAAGCTGCCATTTCATCGTAATCCGATGTTGGATTCAGCCTGCCACCGGCTGCGACAACCCGAAGGATCGCAATGTCTCCGGGGATAGACTCCCGGTTACATCCTGATTCGTGGCGATTTGATACTTTGCTACCGCATCGCGCACGAGCGGGCCGTAAATCCCGTCGATTGAGCCGCTATAATAGCCCAGTTGCGTAAGCTGCTTCTCAACGGCGGTCACGGTCGGATCGACCATCGGTGCGTTGCTGTATACGTTCTCGTTATAATAGTACGGCTCTACGTCGGCGTAATACCCGGGATAGTAGTCGTACGGGTAATAGTCGTAGGTGTAGTACGGGTAGTAGTCCCAGGGGAAAAACCCGTCATCCAGGCCACACCAGGAACCATTGATAAAGACAAAGAAGCGATTGTGGAAAAAATGGGCGTGACGCCGGTCCCAGTCGTTGTGCCAATTTTGGTCGTGACGTTCGGCGATATGACCGTTGAACGCGGGCCGGGCGGATGTTCGGGCTTGCCGCGCCGCTGAATTATTCCCGCGGAGATCCGGTCTGGTCATAGAAGGAGATTGATGAAACGGAGAACGCGCCTGTCCGATGCGCGAGTTCCCGTAATGCATGCCTCTGCTATAGTAGTAAGCGGGGCGACCACTGGAGACAGGTCTGCCGGAGCCCACTCCGCCTCCGCGGCTACCCACTTCGCGGCCCGGTCCGCCCCCACCTCCGCCTGCGGGGTGTCCGCCGCCAAAACCGCCACTACTACCGAATACGCCTTCGTGACCAGCTGCCCAACCAGCGTGAGCAAAGGCGATCGATGTGATGCCGACTAAACGAAAGAATGTTAATTTTCTCATATTTCACGATCGTGGCTGTCCTTTTCGCGGCTATTGCGCGTCGGTGGGATTTTCCGGTGCCACGTTCGAGTGATGCTAGCTGCCTCTTCCGGATGAGGTCCCGGCGGTTGCGCCAGCCCACGACGAAAGTCGTGGGATCGTCAAAAGAACAACCACAAAATAGCGCTCAGCAAGCCCATGATCAGTATCGACAAAAGGACGAGGTGCCGTGAGCTTACGCTGCGCGGTCGGGAGAGATCGATCTCAGTAGTAGCGCCGCCAAACACGAGGCGAAGGCTCTCGGGGTGATCATCAAAAATCAAAACGTGCTGCACGGTCCTACTCTCAGCAGAATTTGTCGGTGGCAGCTGTATCGCTTGCTTAATGATGAAAAATCTTTTCGCCCCTATGCCAGGCCGACCAAGAGAATGAACGCGAAACGAATTGGCCGAACGATCTTCGGCCGGCAGTGTAAGGAGAGGCGCGTTGAATGTTCTAGCCCGGTGACGAGAGCTCCTTTTTTTCATACCTTACGCTATGGCAAGCCATCACATCACCGCCATGGCGCGTCCGCGAGATTTTCTCGTGCTACTTGCGACCACGTCTTTACTCCCTCGTTCGAGGTAGATCGATCATCACCGACGAAGGTGGACTAAGTTGATCGGGATGGGTGCTATTCTTCGCCTTAGGCGAATTTCTTTTGGGGCGCAGCGCCAGCTGTCGCGGAAGCGTGTGGTGGCCGCACTATAACCGGCAGCAGAATTGAAATTGCCATCACCACGGCGATGACGTGTAGCGCGCCGGCATAGGAACCTGTCGTTTCCCGCATATGGGCGATGAACAACGGACCGACCGCGCTGGCGAAGCTCCAGGCAGTCAGCATTAAACCATAAATGGGACCCACATTCTTCGGACCAAAATAATCAGCAGTAAACGCCGGCATCGTGCCAAAGCCGCCGCCATAACACATCAGCACTATGAAGGTGACGATCGTCATTAACGAGGCCGTGGTGATAGTTGGAAAAAACCAAAACAGTAGAACTTGAACAATGAACATCACAAGGAATGTGAAGCGGCGCGTGATCAGATCCGATACCCACGCCCAGAAGACGCGACCGACTGCGTTTCCAAGGCTGGCGATTCCTACCATGCTGCCCGCGACCACCGCACTTACTTTGGTCAATTCCTGAAAAATCGGCGCCTCCTGCGAGATGACCGAAATGCCGGCGCAGGTATTGAGAAACAACAGCAACCAGAGCGCCCACCATTGCCAGGTCTTGAGTGCCTCGCTCAGCACGAAGTCATGTCCAGCGCGTTGCGAAGTTTGGAGTGCGCTTGGCTTCCAGCCTTCCAGTTGCCAGCCCTCCGGCGGATTTTGCATGAACATGCCGGCAATGATGGTGATGATGAGGTACCCGATGCCGAGGTACGCGAATGTGCTCAAGACACCAACGCTTTGAATGAGTCGCGTCGCCACCGGCGCGGTGATGAGTGCGCCGGCACCGAATCCGCCGACCGCGATGCCAGTGATGAGTCCTCTTTTATCGGGAAACCATTTTACCAACACGGCCACCGGAACGATATAGCCAAGGCCGAGACCGATGCCGCCGATCAATCCGTAACTGATGTATAACCAAGCCAGGCTATGAGTGAAGCTGGCGAGAAAAACTCCCACCCCGTAAAACACGCCGCCGGTCAGCGCAACGATCCGCGGCCCTTTGCGGTTCAGCCACAGTCCACCAAAGAATGCGGCAAATCCCAGTACGAAAATGCTGATCGTAAAGGTCAGCGTTACTTCTGAGATGCTCCATCCGAATTGCTTTGTCAGTGGCGCCCGGAAAACGCTCCAGGCGTAAACAGCACCGAGCGCAATCTGGAAAAACACTCCCGCGATCGCGATTACCCAACGATTATTCGTGCGCATAGTTTGATCATTTTGGAGTTGTCAACTGCGCCTCCCTTGGTATTGCATCGAGAGTCGCTTTGTCGATATGCAAATGCGCGTCGACCAATTCCGGCGGTGTGCGAGTCAGCTACACGGAGAACGAAAGGTCTGAAAACGCCGATTATTTGTGCGCATAAATCCCTCTTAGGACAGAGGCATGAGCACGCCGCCATTCTTGGGAATCGCATCGTAGGTTGCCCCATCGATATGCAGGTGTGCCATGACCGCTTCCGGTGGAGTATGAGCCAGCCATTCCGAGAACGAAAGGTCCTGAAAACGATCGACCTTGCCGAACATCTCCAGGAACACTAGGTCCGTGTCGCCTGTGTTCTCGACGTAGTGTAGCAAGGTCTTCTGGACGTACCCGACGTCTCCCTCTTGAAAGTCCATCGTGCGAGCCTTGTTGCCTGTGTCCACCACAGTCATTCGACCCTTGCCGCTAATAAAGTACTGCCATTCGTCTGCGTTTGGGTGCCAGTGCAATTCTCTTAGCCCGCCGCGATGAACGGTAACCAGCGCCATCGCTGTGGTTGAGACTTTGAAATTGCTGGAATCAACAACGCGCACCTCGCCACCTTTCGTTTTCTTCGTCGGCGGCATTTCCATCGTGCGAAACACAAGGTTCTGCGGCGACCTTCCGCGCGTCCCGGCGGCTGCCTTTTGGTCGGCTTCCAGTGAACCTGGTAGATCAGCTTGAAAAATGAATAATTCTTGTTTCGGGACATTCTTGAACGCCTGTTCGCTGACAGCGAAATTTTTTGCCAACACTTCAGGGGGCAGGTGCGCCATCGCGTCGCTCAGCAGAACAGTTTCTGACTCCGAAAAGTTACCGTCGTCAAAAACCAGCATGAACTCGCATCCGTCGGGATTGAGACCTTGAATGGAGTGAGGAATTCCCGGCGGAAAGAACCAAAGATCATTTTTGTTCACGTCGGCGACGAAACTTTTGCCGTCCAAGTCGATGGCCGTAAGCCGTGCTGACCCGTAAAGCATGATGGCCCATTCGCTGGCCGTGTGCCAATGCAGCTCGCGGAATCCACCGGCATTGAGCCTCATGTTCACACCTGCCAAGGTCTTGGACACGGGGAGCTCCCGAACCGTCACCTCGCGCGACCATCCGCCGTCGTAAACACGCTTGTTCGCAAAAGAAAACGGGTACTTGAAATTTTGCACCAGGCTCTTGGAGTCCGTCCCGGGTGGCCACATGGAATCCGAGTTCTGGCCATCGAGCACCCGATTGGCTGGACCCGGATCAGTCGGGTTGGCTGCATTCACCACTTTTTGCAATGCCGCAAAGCTGCCTATCGCTATGGCGGTTTTCCCGATGAAACTCCGACGAGTGAATTCGCTCATAATTATTGCTCCTGAGGGCTGTGAGTTTGTGTTTTGGATTTGAAATTGTTCATGTCATGCGCTCCACACTTGGTCCAAGACGTAGAGCAGAACCAGCGTCAGACCGCCCCAAACAAACATGATCGCCTCCTCACGATTGCGCCGTACAACCGGCACATCGTTGTCGACGTCTGGATCGCGATCGAAAAATTGATGTCGCCTGCGGAAGATGGAAATGCCGCCGAGGAGAAAAACGATCACCGCGATGGTGAAGGCGATGCGTAACGCCGGAATGCCGGCCTGCTCAATCACCGCCAAGAACGCCATTACTTGGTAAGTGCCTAGGATGGTCATTTCGATTCGCGATGCGTAGTCCGCACCAAGTCGTGCTTATCCTGACCGATGATGATGATCGTAATGATGTGATCGGGCGGAGAAGGTTTGCTCGGGTAGGGTGACCGAAGCACCGCGAACGCGTTGGAAGCGAAGATCGACAATACGACCATCGCTATCACCAAAGAAGTGTTCGTTTTCATGCCAAAAAATCTACGGACGCGTTCAATCGGTTGCCATGACGCGTCCGCGGGATTTTCCGTTGCTACCGACGGGCGGACTGGGATTCCCTCATTCGAGGGAAGAGGCTCAGCTCTCGACAGCGTAGTCGCGGGCGCATAGCGTAGAGAAGATAAAGGAGGCACGCGTGAAATCGGAAGTAACGATCGAATACTGCACGGTCTGAAACTACGAACCTAAAGCCGCCAGTTTGGCGGCTCGCATTCGTAAGACCGCCGGCGTGACTCCCAGGTTGATCGCGTCCGGCGGTGGTGCCTTCGAAATACGCGTCAACGGTGAACTCATCTACTCCAAACTCGAAACCGGCGAGTGGCCCGATTTCGACGCGATTGCCGCGCAGATCAGAGCGCATAAGTAATTTCCTTAGCGCTTTCGCTTCTTCTTCATTTGAACGTTCGACGTTGGAAGTTGGGCGTTGGGCGTTTTCCTTCTGCCGGAGAGTGAAGGGTGCCTGGTGGCCCTCGCGGTCTTCAAAACCGTTGTCGGTCCCGTATGCGCGGGATCGGGGTAGGTTCGATTCCTATCCTCTCCGCCTAACGATGTTTGAAGTGCGAGCAAATCGAGCATCGGATCCTAAATCAAACCTCAAACATCAAACCTTAAAGATTTTCCGAAAGGAGGTGATCGCATGTCGCGCGAGCAGATTCGCAAGCTCACGTCGCTCTCATCCTGCGCTGGGTGAGCATCGAAGTTGAGCCAAAAGGCCCTGTCGCAAGTTTTGCGGCAGCTTCCAAAATTGCGCGATCCGAACGTGCTCGTCGGCTCCGTTAGCGCGGACGACGCCGGCGTGTATCGCTTAACGAAAGATCGCGCGCTGGTGCAGACGGTGGACTTCTTCACCCCCATCGTAGACGACCCGTTTTGCTACGGTCAAATCGCCGCCACCAATGCGATCTCCGACGTTTACGCAATGGGCGGCCGTCCGCTCACTGCGTTGAACATCATGGGAATCCCGACTGATCTCGTCCCGAACAAGGTGATTACGGAGATCCTTCGCGGCGGTACGGCGAAGGCGAAAGAAGCCGGCTGCGCAATAATCGGTGGGCACACCATTCGCAATCCCGAGCCTATTTATGGACTCGCTGTCACCGGAATGGTGTCCCCGAGGCGCATGCTGACGAACTCGCGCGCTGGCGCCGGCGATCTCCTTCTTTTGACGAAGCCTCTCGGAACCGGGATCGCAACGACCGGGATCAAACGCGGATTAACGAGTGCTGCACTAATGAGGAAGTCCATCACGCTCATGTGCCAGCTGAACATCGTCGGTGCCGAGCTGGCTGAGCTTGGCTTGATTCGCGCGGCTGTTGATGTGACTGGGTTTGGGCTGCTCGGACATCTCTCCTCGATGTGTCGCGCTAGTGGAGTCGGCGCAGAAATCGTCCCCGCAAAAGTGCCGGTGATTAGCCGCCAAGTTTTCTCGCTCATCGCGCAAGACTGTGTTCCGGGCGGGACAAGACAAAATCTCGAAACAGCAAATGCCATTGTGGAATGGAACACCACTCCTGAGTCGGTGCGCCTTCTGCTTGCAGACGCACAGACGAGTGGCGGCTTGTTGCTCTGTGTTCCGCCCAAACGATTGCAGGAAGTGGAAGGTGTTTTGAAAAAGAACCGCACCGCCTGCGCAGCGATGATCGGCAAAATCATTCGCTCCAACAGACCACGCATATGCATGATCGATTAAAAGCGGTTGCAACATCCCCGACTCCTTACCCCAACCCTCTCCCAACGGGAGAGTTGGTTTCCTTCTCCCTGGGGGAGGGGCCCGCGCAATCGGTTGGCGACTGATACCATCTTATGAATCGAGCCATTGTAACAGAGTCGCGGCGAAAAATTCCTTCGGTGGACAAAGTCGTCTGCGAAATCGGCAATTGCGATCTGCCGCGCCGGGTTATCGTTGACGCTGTTCGACACGAACTCGGGTTGCTACGGGCAGAGAAAAAGGTCCCAGACTTCAGCGGGGTTATGAGCCGCGTTCGCACGGCCATCGACGCGTTGCAGCTCGCGAAAATTCAACCCGTAATCAACGGCACTGGTATTGTCATTCACACCAACTTCGGCCGCGCACCGCTCGGGCCTGCGCTAATCGAATCACTTACCGCGATCGGTCCTAGTTACACGAATCTCGAATACGATCTGGCAAGCGGCGAACGCGGTCATCGTGCGACTTACCTCGAGCACAATCTCGCGCTGCTCTGCGAGGCCGAAGGAACGACCGTGGTGAACAATTGCGCCGCCGCGCTCATCCTCCTCCTGCGGCATTTTACCGCGAAGAAAAAGGAAGTGGTCATCTCACGCGGTGAACTGATTCAGATTGGTGGCGGTTTTCGCATCCCGGAAATTCTCGAAGCCAGTGGCGCGAAACTGCGCGAAATCGGCACCACGAACAAAACTTCGGTTAAAGATTACGCCCGAGTCCTCGGGCCCGATACCGCCCTGATCCTAAAGGTGCATCGCAGCAATTTTTTCATGGGCGGATTTATTGAATCGCCCGGCACGGACGCGCTGGCAAAACTCGCCCGCTCGAAACGGGTTCCTTTTGTCGAAGATCTCGGCAGCGGCGCGATTGTCGCGACAGAAAAGTTCGAAGCGATGGAACACGAACCCAGGCCTAACGAGACGTTAAGCAGCGGGGTCGATCTGGTTTGCTTCAGCGCCGACAAACTGTTCGGCGGTCCACAGGCCGGAATCATCGCTGGAAAACGGCGTTACATCGCGGCGCTCAAGCGCGAGCCCTTTTTCCGCGCGCTGCGCTGCGACAAACTCATTTTGACCGCGCTGCAAACCACGGTTGATCTTTATCTAGCCGGTAAGAGCAGCGAGCTGCCTGTGCTTGCCATACTGGACGTTACTAATGACGAATTGCGCATCCGCGCTCAGCTTTTGCTCAAACAAATTCGTGACCTGCCACTTCACAGTGCGATCGGCGAAGGCAAGGCGCAGATCGGCGGAGGTAGCTTGCCCCGCTCTGTTATTCCCTCGGTCACGCTTGATCTACGGCCGAAGACAATTTCGCTCGAAAATCTTGCCACCAGACTCCGGCGCGGCTCGCCGCCAATCGTCGGCTACATCGCAGGAGGAAAATTTAAACTCGATCTGCGCACCATTTTCCCGGGACAGGATGCGGAGGTTGTGAGCGCACTGCGCACGGCGCAATGGAATTGAAGCGGTTCATCCTCGCAACGGCCGGGCACGTTGATCACGGCAAGAGCGCGCTCGTGCGTGCGCTCACCGGCACCGACCCGGATCGCCTGCCCGAAGAAAAGCTGCGTGGCATCACGATCGAGCTGGGTTTTGCGCAGCTTGAACTGCGAATGCCTGACGCGTTGCTCAGCATCGGGATCGTGGACGTGCCGGGGCACGAGGATTTCGTCAAGAACATGGTCGCGGGTGTCGGCTCGATCGATCTCGCGCTGCTCGTTGTCGCGGCTGATGACGGCTGGATGCCGCAGACGGAAGAGCATCTGCAGATTTTGATTTATCTCGGGGTGCGGCGCATCGTCGTCGCGCTCACGAAAATTGACCTCGTTGAAGCGGCAGATGCGGCCGAGGAAAAAATCCGCGCCCAACTCCGCGATACGCCATTCGGAGATGCGGCAATCGTTCGGACATCGATCACAACCGGAGGCGGCGTCGAGGAATTGAAAGCGCAGCTGGCGCGCGAATTCAGCGTGCTCGTCCCCCAGCCCGATTTCGGCAAACCGCGCCTCGCGGTTGATCGCGCGTTCATTTTGCGCGGCATCGGAACTATCGTAACTGGTACGCTTGTCGGTGGAACGCTGAGGCGCGGACAAGCTGTGGTCGTTCAACCGGCCAAGATTCCCGCGCGGATCCGCACGATTCAAAATCACAATCGTGAAGTTGAAGCGATCGGTCCCGGCGCGCGAACGGCGTTGAGTCTGCCGGATGTGGCCGTAGCGCGCGAGAAGAACACTCTGGGTGTTTGGCGCGGCGATGTTATCACGCTTAGTGAATTCGGCGAAGCGAGTGCGATTGCAGACGTCATGCTGTCTCGCTCTCGGCGCTTGCCGATGAAGACGAGGTCGATCAAACATGGCACCGCAGTGCGCGTGCACCACGGCAGCGCCAACTTCGGTGCGCGTGCGTTTCTCCAAATCAGCGAAGAGCTGCGCGCGGGCGAAACTGCCATTGCCCAAATACGTTTTGACGAACCGGCGTTCCTTTTCGCCGGCGATCGCTTTGTGATTCGCGATGCCGCTGAACAGAACACGCTGGCCGGCGGCGTTGTATTGGATCCAGATGCGAGCGCGCGAAATTTTCGGAGCGCAGCTCAGCGCGAATTTCTCGCCAAACGGGCGCAGGCGCCGCACGATGCAGGAGTCTTTGTGGCGACGGAGATCGGGCGCGATCGCGCGGTGAAGCGCAACGCGCTGCTCCTAAAATCATCGTTCAGCGCGGACGAGATCGCTGAGTCGCTGAAGAGCGCGAATGTAATCGAGCGCGGTGAACTGGTGATTGATGCAAAGTGGTGGAATGAATTTTTGCGGCAAGCCGAAGCGACAATAGACGTCGAACATAGAACGCATCCGAACCACCGTGGTCTGGCGCTCTCAGAGCTTCGCCAGGCGCTCGCAGGTGAGTTGCCGCTTCCGGAAGTTTTCGACGTGCTCGCGTCTGAATTGTGCCGCAACGGTTTTGTTCGCACCGGCGAAGCGATCGCTCGCGTTACGCACCGTCCGACTTTGCCGTTGCACCTTCAGAGTGCCGCTCGGAAAATCCGCGACGCCCTCGCGACGGAAAAACCGCTTTCGTCTGCCGAACTCGCTCCCGATGCGACATCGCAGCAGGCACTCCGTTTCCTCCGAGATTGTGGTCAACTGGTGGAACTTAGTGCTGAGCTCGTTCTTGCGACTGAGCAGTTTGTGAAAATGCGGGATGCGACTGTCGCTTTTTTGCGCGAGAACAATTCCGGCAGCGCCTCCGAATTACGCGAACTCCTGGGCACCAGTCGTCGCGTGATCATTCCATTTCTCGAGCGTCTCGATCGCGACGGTGTTACTCGAAGAATCGCTGACAAGAGAGTTCTGGCGAAACCAAACTGAAGCTCAGCGTTGCGAAGCGAAAACTGCTTCCGGATCGGCCCCGGAAACTTTGCCGACCGCGATCCAGCCGATTCGGCTGACGAGTGCGCCGGCTAAAAACGAAATTGCCGCCCAGGGAATGAACCCGAGGAAACGGAGAATCAATGCGAGCGGTCCATTCAAAACTTCGCCGATGCGAATGAGCCAGCCGGATCCGTGTTCGTGGACCGCTCGATTGGCTGCGCCCTTTTTATCAAGGCTCAGCCAGATCAAAAGCGCTGTCTCAACCGCGGCAGCGTAAAGTCCGAGAAAATTGAGCGCAGCGATTCGGTGCCCCAGCAATTCCAACACGCCGGCCGCGGATCCCAAGGCGGCGGTTCCAAAATGAATCGGCAGAAAGGTGCGATGTAAAAACCACGCGGGAATCGCCGTCGCTCCGATGAGGACGCCGGTATAAGTCGCGAGCAAAGTTCCGAAAATTGCCGCACCAAAAATGAAGATCCCAGCGGCCAAGCGCAAAAGTTGATCGAGCGTGCCCGGAAAAATCTGACGCGCGTGCAATTCGAGCGCGATCAAACCCGCCACGACGGACATGCCAAATGTGGTCAGGATCCACGCGCCCATCGACATGGCGGAGCGATGTTTAAAAACCCGCAGCATGTTGAGGAAGAGATGCGGACGGCCGAGATCCATGATTAGGAGAATTGGCGAAAGGACGGCGCCGGCGATCACGGCAATCCACATCGCTGTGCGGGCAATCTCGACCTGATGAAACAGGACTGCGCCGAACGCGATCACTGCCGACATCCCGCCGATCCCGCCAAAGAAAAAGTAGAGCGGGACCTCCCAAGTCCAGACCGGTGGTTTCACTACCGGCTGCCCGTAGTAGCCCGGTTTGCGCGGGATGGGTCCACCGACAACGTCAACACCGCGACCTGGAACAACGCCTTCCTGCCACGCTTTCTCGCGCAATTGCTCGAGGCGTTGTTCGGACGTCATGAGAAAAACGCGAAACCTAGCAGCGTTGCAATGATTGATGCGATTGCCGTCGCAAAAGCAGCCGTCCATGCGGACTTCAAATAAATGGTTGGCACCTGCGGTTTCGGCGGGAGCCCATAAGCTTCCGGTTCGCCAAGGATCAAAAAGAATGCATGGATTCCGCGCACCGACGTCTCCGTCGGATCGTACACTTGCGCGTCGCCGTAACCATTCTGTTTTAGATGTTGGACACGCTCATTCGCACGCGCGCGCAAATCGTCGAGCCGCCCGAAAACGATCGATTCGGTTGGACAAACCTTCGCGCAAGCCGGTGTGAGGCCGCTCTTTTGTCGATCGTAACAGAAGGTGCATTTGAATGCGCCGCCTGCATCCGGCAGCGGCGACGGTCGCCGATCAATCACCCCAAACGGACACGACACGACGCAGTAGCCGCAGCCATTGCAAACGTCGTTCTGCACCAGGACCGAACCAATCTCGGTCCGCACAATTGATCCGGTTGGACACGCTTCCAGGCAACCGGCTTCTTCGCAATGTTTGCAGACATCGGACAGAAATACCCAACGAAACGGATCTTCCGCCTTCGCCGCGGCTACGGCGGACAAGTCGGGTTGCGGATTGCGCAGACCCATTGGGCCCGTGATTTGATTTCCTTTTTGTCGATCTTGTTCGAGAAACATGACGTGCCGCCAGGTCGACGCGCCGAGGTGGCCGGTGTTGTCGTAAGAATTTCCGGACCAGGTGAAACCGTCATCCGGGACCTGGTTCCATTCCTTGCATGCGACTTCGCAGGCCTTGCAGCCGATGCAAACGCTCGGGTCGGTAAAAAACCCGACCTCGACGTGATCCTGCACGTAGGAATGTTTTCGCTGATTGGTGCTTTTAATTCCTTCGCCGATCATAACAGCATTGGAGTAGTGGAGCGTTGGAGTGGAGAAATAATGGATTGCTGAGGCCGAGGTGTTCGCGCTGTTATCACCCCTTCATTATTCCAGGACTTCATCACTCCTGTTTCGACACTCATTCCGGTCTTCCTTGCAACGAATAGCCAGACTTAATTTCTTTGACGGGTGCTGCTTTCTCGGGCGGCGGTTGCTCGGGATGCAAATTCGGCGGGCCACCCGGCGGCACGTATTTTTTGAGCCACTCCTCGAACATGGGTCCGCGAGGCAATCGCCCCGGCACGATGTTGCAAGCGAGCGCTTTCGCTTCCATGATCGTGACGTTCGGCTCGCCCGACATCGGCACTAAATCATTCGTGGCGTCGCCACGCACCGGTCCGGCGGAACCGAAATGAAACGGCATGGCAATTTGATGGACTGTCTTTCCGTTAAGATGCATCGGCCGAATACGACGACTAACGAGCGCTCGCGCTTCGATCGCGCCCCGCAAACTGACGACCGAAATGTAATCGCCATTGTCGATCTTAAGTTCGCGCGCAAGCTCGGGAGACATTTCCGCGAACAATTCCGGTTGCAACTCTGCGAGATGACTGAGGAAGCGTGACATGCCGCCAGCGGTATGGTGCTCGGTCAGTCGATAGGTTGTTAAGACAAAAGGAAATCGCGGGTCACCGGGCGGTGCGAACCGGTTTTCCTGGCGAGTAAACCAATTGACCACCGGATTCGTGTCGCGCGAATAGAGCGCGTTGTGCACCGGCGACTCGAGCGGTTCGTAGTGGGTCGGCATCGGTCCATCCTGCAACCCTTTTGGAACGTGCAACCAGCCGAGCCCGTCCTCGTGCAATATGAAAGGCGCATCGCCGGGAATCGCATCAAGTCCGCTCTCGTTCCCGACCGGCCGAAACTCAGGCGACTTGTCGGCCACGAAATCAGGAATGTCGATACCGCCCCATTTGCGTTGCTCCTGGTCCCACCAGACCAATTTCTTGCCCTCGCTCCAGGGTTCGCCGGTCGGCGCCGCGCTCGCTCTATTATATATGATGCGACGATCTCCCGGCCAGGAGAAGCCCCAGCCGTGGCCGAGATAATCTTTAGACTGGCGCGAGTTCGCCTTGTTAACCTTATCGGGACCGTAGACACCGGAGTAAATCCACCCGCCACATGCCGTTGAACCGTCGGACTTCAGCCGCGGATAACCATCGATCTGTGGGCCATGATGCGGATCGCCGTTGCGAGCGAGACCGCAAACCACTCCGTCAGCGTCCGACTGTGGGTTCGTATACCAGCCGTTGATTTCGGCCAGAATCGCTTCCGTTGGCGGCATGCCCGTTTCATCTTCCGGATACCACCAATCAAGGTTACGCAACGGTTCGTCGATCGGATCGTTCGATTCTTTTGCTTTGGCGATCAAACGGATTGCCAGCTGGTGCATGAACCACTCGTCGGATCGACAATCTCCGGGAGGTGACACCGCCGGCTGACGCCACTGCAAAAGCCGTTGTGTGTTGGTGAATGTGCCGTCGTTTTCGGCGTGCCCAGCCGATGGAAAAAAGAAGACTTCGGTCTCGATCTCCTCCGTTTTCAATTCCCCGCGCTCGATCTCCGGCGAATCGGCCCAAAATGCGGCTGCTTCGATTTCGACCAGATCACGCACGACCAGCCATTTTAACTTTGACAGTGCCTTTCGCTGTAAACGGGAGTTTGCCCCTGCCACCGCCGGATTCTGGCCCATCACAAACATGCCTTCCATTTTTCCGTCAGCCATGTTGGAAACATATTCGAAGAACGAATGGTTCCCCGTGATCTTCGGAACCCAGCTGTAACCGAAGTCGTTTTCCGCCGTCGCGTTCTTACCATAGTACGCCTTCATCAAGCTGATGAAGTAACTGGGATAATTATTCCAGAGACCGGTCGGCTTGGTTTGATGCGCGAGGTAATCGCGCAACGTTTCTTCCGTGCCGTCCCCTTTCGGCATCGAGAGATAACCGGGCAAAATATCGTAGAGCGTCGGAATGTCGGTCGAACCCTGAATGGAAGCGTGACCACGCAACGCAAGAATTCCCCCGCCGGGCCGACCGATGTTGCCTAACAAGAGCTGCAGGATCGCCGCGGTGCGAATGATCTGAACGCCTTTGGAGTGTTGCGTCCAACCAAGCGCGTAGCAAATCGCCGCGGTCTTGTCCGGACCCGAGGCGGCGACCAGCGCATCCGCAACTTTTTGAAACAGCGCCGGCGGAATCCCGCAAATCTTTTCGACCATTTCCGGTGTGTAGCGCCCGAAGTGACGGCGCAGGGATTGGAAGGCACAGCGCGGATGTTGCAAGGTCAGATCGCGCTCGGGAAAACTTAGGCCGCTATCGCCTTGGTAACCCCAGCTCTTATTGTCGTAGGCGCGCCGCTGCTCGTTCCAGCCCGAGAAAAAGCCGGTGGCACCTTCTTCCGCATCGCGAAAATCTTCGCGCAAAATGCAGGAGGCATTCGTGTAGTGCACCACGTAATCGCGGAAGAAGAGATTGTTCTCGATAATGTGCCTGATGAGCCCGCCCAGAAAAGCAATGTCACCCCCGGCGCGGATTGGCACCCAGATATCGGCCAACGCACTGGTGCGCGAAAATCTTGGATCAACATGAATAATGGTCGCGCCGCGCTCTTTTGCTTTCATGACCCAGCGGAAACCTACCGGGTGTGCTTCGGCCATAGACGAGCCCTCGATCAGAATGCAATCGGCGTTAGCGAGATCTTGTTGCGCAGTCGTAGCTCCGCCCCGGCCGAAGGAGGTGCCCAGACCGGGCACCGTGCTGCTATGTCATATCCGTGCCTGGTTGGATATGCAGACCATTCCCAGGCCGAGAGTGAAAAGTTTTCGGATAAGATAGTTCTCTTCGATATCGAGCGTGGCGCCGCCAAGATGACAGATCGCGGTCGTGTGATTGATCGTGATCCCGTCCTTTTTGTGCACGAATGTGCGCTTGCGCGATTCCCAAACGCGATCGGCCAGCATGTCCAGCGCGCGATCCATTGAAATGTGCGTCCACTCTTTCGCGCGCGGCGCGCGATATTTCATTTTCGTCTCTCGGCGATTGTGGGTGAGTAATTGAAAAGAAGCGGCGCCTTTCGGACAAAGGTTCCCCTGGCTGATTGGACTCTCGGGATCGCCTTCGATCGAAATCAGTTTGCCATCCTTGTGAAAAACAAGTTGGCCGCAGCCAACTCCGCAGTACGGGCAAACCGAGCGCGCCACTTGCGCACCGTCGATCCGCGCGTGCATCGCGCGCGTTTTATCGGACATCGATTCGAGCCCGGTTCCGTTTTTACCTTCACGAATTTGGCGGACGAGCGGCCATTTCGAGAGCAAAGCACCAAGCGAGGTCATGGCAGAATTCTGCTGTTTCAATCTCTAGGTGGCGCCAGATGAGGGGTCAAACCAAATGTTCGCGGGTCTTCACGACGAGGTGGCGAGATGGTGTCTGGCTGGAATCACTCATATTTTTCGAAGCTTGCTCTGGTGCTCACGTCCTTTCCTTCTCGAAATGCACCGAATTGTGAAAATGTTGAGGCAGGTGCCTCGCGCAGCTAGACCACATTAAGCTTTGACGACGAGCGTGATCCTAGTGATTTTGCGACGCCTCGTTCGGTCTTAGCGCCGCGGCTCCGAAATTCACGCTGAATCGTTTGCACCATATGGACACTGCCCGGTATTTCGCCAGGTCCAAGTCGCTACCAAGCTTGTAGTTCTGGTCGCCGATGTTGCCCTTGAGGACTCCCAGATCAATGAATCCAGCGTTTTGCACTGTCGCTACGTCCTTTGCATCGTCGGCGGCGACCATGTAGACGTGTACATCAGGACCGTTTGATGTGCTGAAGCTCGCAAGGCGAAGAAGACGAGTGCCATCTCCCATCTGGAAGATGGTTGCGGTACCTTCCGTGGGGTGCAAAATGCTGTAGAACCGTCCGGATTCCAGAGGCTGCGCCGACGGGCCGCCTTGTGTGGCCGGCAATCCTTCGTCAACACGGCGATTGACCACAAGCCGCTCCGGCCGAAATGCATACCAGGCGACTAAAGCCGCGACCGCGGCAACTGGAATCACAAGTTTTGTCCACCTTTTCATTTTCGTATCTCCTCGCTCTAAATAGCCTTCGTTTCGCCGCCGTCCATAATAAGATGATCATTTCCAACTCAGCAGGTCCCATAAACCAAGCGTTAGACCGTGGACGCTCTTTCGCGCGGGTCTTCGGCGGCGAGATAAAATGGGTGCAGCGTGTGCGGTGTACCGGGCATGTGCTGTCGAGATCTGCGATCGGTCTCGAAAATGATGTGCGCGCTGGCGCGATTTGTGGAGCACCGATGAACCGGTCTGAGTTACTTGCGCTGGTCGATTCAGCACTTGTGGGATCTCTATATATAGTACGCCTATTGTCGGTGGCTTGGTGGATATCCTTGGATGCTGTTGTTTGCGCAAATCCCGACGGTGTTCAGGCTCCGATGCCAGTGTCAAAAAGGTATCAAACGAGGGTCCGTAACCTCTCTCTGGGAGTCCCGTCAGTGTCAAAAAGTGAAAGCGAGTAACATCTTTTCTAAGTCTGATGTTGCTGCCAGAACGTTGAAGCCGACTGAATGAGATACCCCAATAAAAAGGCGAGGGCGGTCACTTTCAATTCTTGGCGAACAAACGCCGGCGTGCATCTGAAGTGATCGCAGCTACGGCAGGATGGGTGAGCTTGCGTTCTGGCGTGATGGCGTAGAATCGTTGTCGGCAGGCACCCGTTCGCCCAATGACACCAAAACCAAAGCGAGTCGCTGCTTCTTTCGCCACGAGGGTTGCCACTGGGATGAAACCGACGCCATGGAACGCGAGAACATGGAGCAATGCAGGATCTTCGAACTCGCCGACCAACCGAGGTCGAATGCCGCTGGCGTGAAACCACTTCTCGAGCGACCGGCGCAGCCCGCTGTTCGCCATCGGTAACAAGGCCGGCGCGCCATTCAGCGACTTGGGAAAACAGCGCTTAAGCTCTCGCGCCAGTTTTGCCTCCGCACAGAACGTCACCCCGCATTCGCCTAGGAGATGGTTGAATACTTTTGCGTTGACGCCACTGGAGGCCGGCTCATCCGCGAGCACGACGTCCAGCCGATACGCGGCGAGTTCGACCAGCATATCAGATACTTTGGTTTCCCAACAGGAAACCTGTACCGGGTGTTGCAGTCGAAAAATCGGCTCGATGATCCGGTAAGCGACCAGCTTGGGCAAGGCGTCTGCAACGCCAAGGTGCAGCCGCAGGGGACGTGAAGTTGGCCGCTGCTTCATCGAGCTCAGCAAATCCGCGCCGATGGAGAAAATCTCTTCAGCATAGCTCAACACGTGCTGACCG
>Ga0207697_10000830_pt1 | contig 17509 bp, 35 predicted proteins | sample KBSSwiS5withPhiX_FD_184293 | JGI IMG/M metagenome (GOLD analysis project Ga0207697, IMG submission 184293) | Switchgrass rhizosphere microbial communities from Kellogg Biological Station, Michigan, USA, with PhiX - S5 (SPAdes) (version 2) | ecosystem: Host-associated > Plants > Roots >... | reverse complement strand
ATGCATAGGGGGGGTATCTTCTGCGACCCCTCCCCCCCTACAACTTCAGAGATCCGGAAGTACAATATATTATACAACGACTTCGCCTTGGCGGTTTACTTTGCGATGCATTCCTGAAACATTCTCTTCAATGATCTCGTCGATCGCATGGTTGATAGCTTCCACTCGATCGGAGTCCGACAACTCAAGAGAAAAGTTACAGATCCTAGCCAGGAGCCCAGGTGTGTGGTACCCACGGGCATCATCAAAAGAATACCACTCTTCCCACTGAGTGAAAGGATTGAAAGGATTGTCAAATGTTGTAAGCATTACTTCTTGATCCACTTTTCAATCCTTTCTACTCAGTTGGAAGTGTAGCATCGTCAAGCGTTGTTAGTGATACACCTAGTGCTCGAGCTACCTCAGCACGTGTAGCACCGGAGTCCAGCATTGCTTTAGCTCTTGCTGTCTTAGCAGATGTCATCAAGTGAGGCTCACGGGGGGTGGCCAACTTACGTATAGTATCAATGTCAGCGTGCTTAAGAATGTCTCTAAGCTTCTGATCACTGATAGCACCGGCTTGAATAGCCTGCCATTCATCATCACTAATTAGAATGCGGTCTTTCTTGGCACCGGCTCTACGACGGCCCGTATCTAACGCTCTTCCTTTTTCTTTCTTGATAGTTTCCTGTGCCATGTGAGGATTGGCATCACGCTTCATCTGATAGATGGCACCCCCAATAATCTGGGCTTGTCTTTCACGGGGGGCGTTTCTTTCAGCTAATTTCAAAGCAGCAGTCAATCGTTTTACCTGGGGGGCATAAGTTGTAGCAGCTGCAGGATTATACTTTGCACGGGGGATGTTAACTGATTCCTTACGTGCTTCATTAGCAAGTGCTTTCAACTTATTGGAATGATCTGCATAGAGCCTCTCCATACGAGTGCCGACACCATCACCAGACAATAAGGTATGCGCATCATCTGTGTTTGCCAACTTGGCCACTTTAACCATACGGGGTTTTCCAGTACGGAAATCAGTTTCACCAGTGGGTACAAATACACGCTTACCTGTTTCCCTGTCAATAGCGCCGCCTTGTCCAGCAGGGCGGGCTTTTCTGGCAGGCACTTCTGTCTTGGCGGTAGCTCTAGAAATAAGAGTGCCAGCTCCAGCTCTAGGGCCGCCTTGATACTCCTCTTTCAGTTTCGCAATCCCATTATCAATGGCTGATTGTTTGTAATTAAGGTCATGCTTTTGTGCATCAATAACAACCATTGAATGACGAACGGCTCTCACTAGGTGCTCTCGAGATGCACCTTTCAGAGTCATGTCAGTAATCAGATTGGAGATATCACCCATCTGAATACCCTTTTCAAGATCTGTCATCTTCTTCATTCCTTCATACCCCTTGTATTGGGTACGAGGATTAAAGTCACGAAGACCTTCAAGGGCAGGAGTAGATTTGATTTTACCAGTACCATTTGGAATAACAAGAACCGTGTCACCGTCAAAGTCGGCTCCAGAGAGACGCTCTGCTACAGAGTGGTGAATACCCACTGCATCTCGAGCGGATCCAAGAAGACGCTTTGCTTCGGGTTGATTATTGTTAACCGTTAGTTCTGGAATTTCGAAGGTACCAGCATGGGGGAAACGAATAAGGACAACTCGTTCACCATTCTGGTAGCCAGGTGCATAAACTTGATTTGGCGACATTGAGCTAATTGGTAATATGGCGTGCCAGCCTTGATTGGTGTTGAGGGCAGCTGCTTCCAAATGAACTGCTGAAGAATCGGTTTCATCACCAAACTTCTCAAGAAGCGACTTCTTAATGGTTGGGTTAGTCAACGATTTAAGTTCTTTGAATTCCTTCAACTTCTGTTGGTATGTCACATCTAATTGTTGTCTGGCCAAAGCAGGACTCTGTTTAGACAACATCTGTGTAGATATGGTTTTAGACCAACCTCTCCAATCGCCTTGTTCATGAACGATATTCATTGCTGAAGAGATCTTTCCTGTTCTAGGATTGATCAAAGGCTTACCTTGAATATCGGTTGAAGGATGAACAGTCGCACCAAAGGGTCGATCTGGATCATCTTCGATTTTCTTCAAAGCATCAAGTTTATTGCCAGTGCTTTCTTTGTTGGTATTGAACTGCAAATCAATACCTTCAGGAAGATTATCCTTATACATGGCCATACCTTTAAGGTAATGACCATTACCAACCGCAATCCTGACTTGAGCATATTGAGACTTTCCCATAGAAACATCAGGAACGCCAGGACGAACGTAAATAACGCCATCTGCTTTGGACCCACCTTGAGATCCATAAACAACGTCTACTCTTTTTGGATTGATCTTGATTGGGGGTTCATTTCCAGTAATTCCATTGTACGTCTTACCACCATCATCAGAATATTCCATAATCTGACGAATTTGGTGTTTGTTACGTACAGCATCACCCCATTGAGTGCCAGGAGGATATAAAGCCTTGACCTTAGTAACCTCGCCAGTACCCAATTGAGTTACTGGAATATTGTGAACTTGATATCCTTCTTCTCTCAACATTGCAACAGCAGTATTGAGTTTAGTGTCGGAAACGCCAAGATGATTGGAAACACCCTTACCTACGTCAACACCCCAAGGCTTTTCAGCAACGTGGGCTTTGAGCATCTTTGCTGTACCAATCAGTTCTTCATTTCTTTCCTTAACTCCATCCGCAAGAAGCGCTCGAACTTGGGATTCGCCAATTCCAAGTTGTTGTCCAATAGCAACTTTACCCATACCCTTAGCTCTAAGTTTTTCAACATTAGAAATAAGAGCGGCACGTTGTTCATTTCGTGCAATAGATCTAGCTGCTCTCAAAGCGGTAGTTGAGGTTTTACCGAATTCATTACGAATATCAAATGCTTCACAGATCTGCACATCAGTGAAACCTTTACGCTTCAAATCATCTACATGATCAAGAAACGATTTGTTTCGCTGATTTTGCGTTTTTCCGGAACCCCAAGGATATCGACCACTCTTACGAAGAATGCCATAGTGTGCCAAATATTCAGATTCGTCAATTATCATTTAACACCCTCCTCACGCACGGCGAACGAAATAGAAGATAAGAACAATCACTAGAATAAGTAGTGCAAGTCCGAGCCAACTCATAATACACCTCCTTATGAATCTTCCTTCATCATCTCAATCTGTTGATCGAAATAAATGATTTTGTCCATGATATACAAGATCCGTTCAGGATCAGGATGTGAAACTCGTACTTCATCGTTTTGGTAAATGCGAAGCTCGATTTCAATATCATAGGGAGATACACCATACTCTAAACAGAATAAAGCGGCGTAAACCTCAAGTTGTTTGTCTGACGTTTGGGTAAGACCAGTTTTAAGGTCGTGAATTCTAAGAGTCTTTCTTCGGAACGAGATTGTGTCTGCAGTACCAAAAGCATTGTCAGAATAAAACAGAGGTTGTTCAACTTCCATCTTATAACCAATGCCATCAGTCACATACATACTCAATGTTTTGTTAGCAGTAGAAAGTTTCACTCCAAGACGAATTGCTTGATGCGCCAATTCATGAAGTGAAGTACCTCTGGCTGCAGCACGGGCAGCTGTCCATCTAGCTTCTAACTTTGCTTCGTCGTAGTTGATCCAATGATAACTACTTGGACTTAAGAATGCGTGTTTACCTTCTAGGGCAGAGTGTCTGTTGAAGATCATAGAATATCACGTCCTCATTGTCTGGATAAATGAAAGCGCAATAGGACATGTTGTCAAACATCTCTACATAGTAAGACTGATTAGGTTCAGTAGCTGCATCAGCAGACAACTTTACTTCTAATCCTGCCCATTGGGTCTCGTAGAGAATCAATAGATCTGGATATCCTTGCACATAGCGGGGGTCTAGGCGAATAACAACGCAACCGGGGAACTCATTTGCTAAACGTCTTATTACGGATGCTTGGTATTTTGTTTCTGCCTTCATTATAACCTCCAAAATGCAAGAATTAAATGCCGTGTTTAAACGGCACTCTCCTCTATTACATCATGTGTTTTGCGTGCGGTGGTGTACTTATTCGTGAAAAGCGAACACGTTGCGTGTTGGCCAGCACTCTTCTTTGGACATAATCGATCGCATGATGTCTTTTACTAACAGAACATTCGATACTGCTGCATCGATCACAGTGTCATGCCATTGTTGTGTAGTAAGATCATACACTGGTCCACGTTTATTGTTCGTGCTAGCTTCGATGAACTGCTTTCTGTATGCATAAGCAAACCATCGAGGACGCCAAATCAAATTATCCCTTCTGTTGTTGTGTGGATCTCCGTCAATATGAACAGGTGTGTCCATCATCTCACTACGTCCCGGCACGAATGCTTCTGCAACCAACACGGCTACACTTCTTGTATGTTGAACTCCTCCGAACATTAATCCAACTTTGACAATACCTCTTGCGTTAATACTCGTCTTCAACGAGCGATAAGTTTCCGTGTTCCTGACTCGCCCATGTGTACTAATAGCGTATGTCGGAAACTCGGGAATTTGGCTCCATAATTCTTGCATTGATCATCCTCTCTAAAAACAAGTACACGCCTTGCGAAAACCGCAAAAAAGTTTTTTAAAAAAACATACTTGGTACTTATTATTTATTTTGATCGCGCGTAGGGTTGTAATCTGTAAATTAGGTACCAAGTGTACTTATTTAAAAAAGTTTTTTCGAGTTTTCGTCAAGGGTGTACTTGTTTCTTCAGCTTCGTCTCAAAATTATCTCCACAAGGCCTCAATATTACTATCGCCCCAGCTCAGAGCCATAAGTAAGTACACCCTCGTTTTCTAATTATGACATCCAAGTAGTCTGAAAAAACAAGTACACCATACCAAAATTTTAATCAATTCCAATTTTCTTTGTACCACTCGAGCTCATTGAAGCTCTTTTTGTTACCCAAAACCGACCTAATGGCACGGTCAATTATCGAGTTAGACCACAGCACATAGTAGTACAAATCTTTGAATGGTGTGTCCATTCTGTCAATTCTGCCTTGCGCTTGTATGAAATTCTTGTAAGAATAGGTCAAAGAATAGAAACACATAGCATTAGTTTCAGTGCAATTCCACCCCTCTGCGCCTGACTGATACTGAACTAAATATACCCATTTGTCGGCGTTGGGGATTAGTTCGTGGCGGTGACCATTCCATTCCGCAACTTGCACACCTAGTTGGCCCAGGGATCGCAATATCTCCAACTCGTAGTCGAAGTTGTAAAAGACAACTAAACGAGAGGTCTCTTGTAGAAGAGAAGTGACAGCAGTTAACCGTGATGCATCCGTGTTGACAAGCTTTCTCATTATCCGGAAAAGATCGCTTACATCCTTGACTGGTCTCTTCTCGAATGGGTTCCATCTATCTACAACCACCTTTCTAAATAATTCATGATCGTAATTTACTTCTTGCCATTTAATATGTCTTTCTGCCGGACTGATGTATGGCATCTCTACCAGAATCATGTTCCGGTATTTCTCCAAAGTAGGTATGTCAAGATATCGCACGACTCTTGGGAAGCGTGAGAATGGCGCATACATGACATGCTCAACCTTGAACTGGGTAATGTTCTTGTACAGATTGTTGGCAATGAATACAGGAGCGTAATCCAACCACGTGTCGCCTGGCGTAGCACTAAGTAGGAGCCAATGGTTCTTCTTAGCAATCTTCAAGAAGGCTTTGACCCACGACCCATATCCGACCACTCGTTGCTCATCGAAGATGAAAAAGGCGTCTTCGATATCCACATACTTGCCAATATTATTCCACGAATCGACGTTGAGGACGCCAGCAGTTGTTGTATCTCTACTGGTACCGACGGCGACACGCATCGCTTCTTTTTCCCAGTCGAGGGAATCTCGTTTCTTTGCTGTTGTGATGACGTAGACATTTCTAGGTGCCTCCTTCTCAATATAGTAGTGCATCACCGTAGCTGACTTCCCACTACCGACTCCACCCCATAATATCTTTCCATTACTTAACTGGTCGATAGCTCTTCTCTGATGGTCCATCAGCTCCATTACTCACCTCCTAGATTATGTGTATCGCAATTCAGCCAATAATTTTGCCTCACTAGCCACCATATGACATTCTAAACAATAACCGCCTTCGGTCCTAGGACATACCTTAAGATCACATAGTTTCTGTCCATTTGGCCACGCCCAAGCAAGCTCGAGAATAACGTACGAGTCATTAACAACAAGCGGATAATGAGCAACTAAATCATTGTCGTTTCTATCTTTGAACTTTACACACATATTACACATTAGTTTCTCCTAGAGTACATTCGGTAACCAAGTCTTAAAAGCTTGATTAATTGCTTTAGCTCCTTCCGTTGCTTGATACTTAGACAACGTTGGTCGTACCAGAAGTTCTTTCATGTCGTATTGAACTACAACAAGATCGAATCTTCCAGTTCCACCGTGCCGTACTCGAGCGAATGAAACATTCCGTTGTTCTGGAATAACTTCGACTATTTGCTCCAAATGGTTATACATTATCCTCCTAAATTATGTTGTTGAAACCACTGTTCCTTTTCTTCGTCAGTTACCCAACAGTCAACTCCGTCGCTGTGTGCACCAATATGGTTCAGACGTCGTGTGCATGTAAGCACATCGCAACCTTTGGTTACTTTTTGATTGAGACACAGAGGCGCCTCCATTGTCCCCCTTAAAAATAGAAAAGTTGAAATCCATGTAGGACTTCAACTCTTTTGACTACCTTGCGACTTTCTCGACGTGGTACTTCTTCCCAGTGATGCCGATGAAATACAAGTTGTTTTCTGCGTCCCAGACAGGCTTTACCATCTTGAAATCGTATTGACTGCACGCCCATGTGTAGGCGCCAATCGCAAACAATTCAATTGCGGCGTAGCCTGCGATTTCGAGCAGGGGCTTCTTGTTTTTCTTGGCAAACTTCTTGATTCGGTCCATTATGAATCCTTTCGGTAGGTTCTATTACAACCCTTGTTTTACCTGCGATTCTCCATTATGACCACCTTTTCACTTTCAACTCACCAAGAGCGAATCTGCAATCACGACATGTAACTGCAGACTCGGTCTCAGTGGTCTGTATTTCGCCTTTAGCGCCGCACACGGCTAGATTGCCGATGATCTTGTAGTTCCTGTACAAATAACCGTGAAACCAGTGCACAGGCTTTTCCATCATTCAGCTCCGTTACACCAATAAATCTTACCCTTTTCGCCCCACTCATGTGCCTTGTGCTTGCCGAATATGTTCGGGCATGGCATACGTTGCAACTCAGGACGAGGTTGATCCTCATTACCGGTCAGTTGTTCGATTCCTTCAATTCCCATGATTTATTCCTTTCCAATATATTGTTGGTCTAAGATGCCACGGATCCGGACAAATAACTTTAACTCCCGGAACCACGTAACAAGTCGGACAATATTCGTGTAGATGTTGTATTGCAGTCATTTCCAGAGTTGGTCCACACGGGACACCCCACCGCATGTTATGTAGTTCCATAGCCCAACGCCAATCCAATTCGAATTGCAATCGGCCAAAGAGCCATTGCTCAATTTCTCTGTGCGCTTGTTGATCTTCTTCCATTAGAATTCACTCCATCTTGTTGCTAGATATACGATGATGACCAACAACACAGCGCCTAGTACGAGGTAATACCATTTGAGAAAGCTCAATAAATCAATTATGATGTGCATCTCAACCCACCACGTCGTATTCCGCTTTCAAGGCTGCGTCGCTCATTACGTAGAAGTCGCCCTCAGCACGTTGTACAACCCACTCACCTTGATGCACTACTATCCAGATATGCCCGCCACCTTGATTCTGAGGAAGAACTCCATTTGGGAATTCCATAGTGGTCGACGTAGCGTCTCGGAATATGATTCCACCCACCCAATCAGTCACATCCTGTAGCTTGTCGTCAGTGCCCTGGAAGCGCATTGCCTGTTGTGTAGCGCTCTTCATTGTAATTGTCTTTGGTATTGCCATTACTTCCTCTCAATTCTGGTGCAAAGTTCTCTGATCATGTAAGCGATAGCCATTGAATCTTCGTGACCAACCAATATATCTGCTGCATCTAAAGCCGTGTTGATGAGGTTTTCGTCACTCATCAGAGGAAGACCATCACGAAGCGTCGCTTTATCCATTTTTTGTTCTTTAGTCCGCATTATTTCTCCTCTTTCGATCTTGACGATGTATTGAAATTGCCAGCATCAAATTGACTACAAACACAAATAGTGCCCAGCCAATTAAAATCTCCCATTTGATTTCATTACTAAGCGCTATCATGTAACACCTTTAATCAAATTAATGCAAGTAGGACAAGTAACTTCATCTGTTTGATCGGTCGAAAAACCAGGCTCAAATGATAAGCACAGAGAGGCCTTCATGTCCGCTGCCAAAAAGTGAATATCTGGCTCTGGTTGACGTTGTACCAATCCTGGTGATTCATCAGAATCCGTAGCTCTGAAGTGAGACTTATCAACGCTGGGGAACAATGCCTCAATGATGATCTGATTTGCAGCATCAATCAACCATTCAGTGTTACCTGTCTCCAGATACATCAGAATTCGTTCATTGGCTGAGTCAAGAGAATTTACCTTGTGTGGGTAATTATTCTCTAGTGGTCCGTACTTCTGCTCGGAGACGCCCATGCGGTTGGCCATCTTCTGAATGGCCTCCCAATAGTCTTCCCGAGGATATACGTATGTCCTAACATTAGGTCCTTGTGGCATTATTCCTCATTCTCATGTAGAAGCGCTGATGAAGCATCAACAAGTCCAATAGTTGTATACAATGATTGTTCCATCGGATCTAGAACCAGCAAGTCTTCCCAATTGTGAACGTTGGTGTGGGTGATAAGTAGTACCAGACTGTTCAGAAACATGGGTGAATCTGGGTCGAAATAAGGGTATCCATCTTCTTGTTCCCCAAATTCCTCAGGGTTTTCCTGATACTTACGGAAGATATAGGTGCCAAGATTAGGATACTTACCGATCAATTCCCGCAGATCAGCAAAGAAATTATCCCTCTGGTCCTTCGATTCCCAAATCCGGATCACTGTTACCACCTCCAGCGGTCATTCGCACCAGCATCCATGTGGGATCCGGCTCATAAGGAAATACCTCGATTTTGTAGCTGAGATGCATGGCTAGAAGATCCAACTGCGGAACAAGGTCTGGATGCTCGTATTCCTGATGCATATATGGTTGCATCTTTAGGATCATGTCCCATTTGGCAAACCGAGCTCCAGCAACGAAAGATTCGTCATGATATGGACCACCATGTGATTCTGTTACTACAAACGGCATGACCATTCCGAATTCGGATTCTCCGTTTTCAGACATTAGCCTTCTCCACCCGTTCCACCAATTCTCTCACGAGTTCAGCGTTTCCAGGCTGTCCTTGTTTTGTCAAATTATGAGCCAGCTCTCGTCCATGTCTACAGATCTGAGCCGTAGTCAAACCTCGCATAGCCAACTTAACGCCGGCCATAGTGATGAACTCTTGATTGTTTCCCATTATCGTTTCCTAGCTGAAGGGAGCAACATGCCAGATGCTGCGTTGATGAATCGGATCTTTTCCTCGAATTGAACCTGCACTTCATGTGCAGTCAGATTCTGCTGAGGTGCTTCATTGGCAAGCCACTGCAAAACTTCGTTGCGAATGTTGATTTGCTCAACTGCTCGGCGCTGAAGATCTGCAATCTTTGTTTCTTGAATATCCTTCATCAGAATGTACGTAGCAATCGCACTACCAATGGCGACGCCAGCGCACACAATTGCGAAACCTTTTTGCTCTTCTGTATTCATTATGACTCCTTTACAGGGTTGCGACTTTCATGAATTTGGCTTTGAATTCCTCGACCCAAGCAATGGGTCCATGTACTTTGTAGATCACGACGTTTTCAATCGGATCATAGATCTCTTCAAGAGAGGTACCGCCGTTGTTCTCATCCCAAAAAGCTTTCTTCAAGAATTCGTAACATTCCTCGACGTCTTTACGATCAGCTTTCTCGAGTTGAGCAGTGCCCCATTGAATTCGTGCAGATTTCGTTTCCATGAATTCTCCTTATGAAAAATATAAATCCCATGTAGGGACAGGAGGTTTCTCCTATTATATAGCGTGTTAAAACTGCGAATTTTTTATGAGATGTAAAAGGGCCTAGGCGGTGGGGGTACACCTAGACCCTTTTACGATTTTACGACTGTTGATTACCGTTAATTCGATTTCTAACGATATCAAGCGCCGTTACTTCTGCTTCGTTGGTCCGTTGAATAAACGGATTGTCCCCAACCTTATGAATCGGGTGTGTGCCAGGATATCGACAAGCGGCGTAGAAGTAATCAACGTCGAAGTCTCCGATGTTTTTGCACAAAGCTCCGGCGGTTGCAACAACAGCGTCTTTGATAGCCGCAGTGTATGCATCTTTAACCGTAGGATTATCTTGAACGTGTTGATTTTCAAGATAAACGAACTGTGCTTCAAATGCGTCTGAAATATCCTTGACAAGATTCTTTAGCGCAGGTGTGTACAACACGTTGGTTGTCCTTTCATTATTGATTAAGAAACTCATTACTTGGACTCGATCACAATCCAGTCAATATCAACCTTACCGTCGACCTTTTGCAGCGTACCGCTACCATTGATCGGCTCGGTCTCACACTGAATCACCAAACGCATTGGATGCTTCGGGACTCGTGAAGTCTCGTTGAGCTGCAATTGTCCATCAAGCCAGTTCTTGAAGCTGACCCCAGCAACCCACTCGATTGTGCTCGTGTGCCACTTACCATCAGCAATTGGAACTCCACTGTTGCGTGAAGCTTGATCATTACCCATGGTTGCGTCTTGACGATGCATGAACGTCTTTGCAGTACTCGTACCGTTCAGCCCACCCTCGAGGAAATCGATTTCTCCATCGTGGGGCCAGGAAGTACCAGCAACAGACGGCCATAACAACCAAGCGAATTTACGAGTTGGCATAGGAGTTCTACACCGCCAACGAATGCTCACTCGACAATTCGAGGCCGGACCGTACTTACCAAGAGCCTTTGTCGGGTCCAGATATGGAATCGGTGCACAAACCAATCGACGTGTGCCATCCGCAGAATCTCGGAAATGCATGGTCATCATGCTGTCAGCAACACTGATGATCCTCGGTTCATAACTACCAAAGTCCAGAGGAGCAGATCGATATGTACCACGAGTGTCATGGTAAGGAACAGGATATGCCGTGAACTTACTACCGTACACATTAAAGAACTGATTCTCAGGAGCATCCTGCATGAAGTCCTCACGGAGTACCGTCTTCGGGAAATTGGTCGGTGCTGTAAACGGCATCATCATTCCACTCGGATTTGGGTTCGGCGACGGTGTTGGCGTTGGAGTCGGCGTAGGTGTCGGAGTCGGCGTCGGTACTGGCTCTGGAGTAGGAGTCGGCGTAGGCTCTGGTACAGGCTCAGGCTCAACTGTCGGCTCATAGACTGTATTGTCTCCCACCTTGATTGGATTGGTAAATCCTGCTGGGAATTGGACTGGGTCATTCATGACTCTCCTTTTTGGATCTTAGCTTTGTCTTCTTCATAAAGTCGATATGCTTCGGCAACGCTAACTTCTTCCCCCTTATACGTCACCCGATGACTATCATTCTCAAAGTAGATTGTGATTACAGATCCATCCGACAACGTAAGTGAGCTTCTTCTGATTTGTGATGGGCGCTCATCCATGTTGCTTCACCACCCGAGCGTAGTATTCCTCTGTGGCTTGCGCTCTACTTTTTGGTGCCTGCCAAGCATTCTCGAATTTCCAATCGTTTCCTTCGCCTTCACGCCGCTTGTACAACTCAACGAGAAAGCACATAGGAATTTGATTTTGAAATTCGGAACGGGCAAGATACATGTCTTTGTTGAGCATCTCGTACTGATACTCATTGAAATTATTGACAAATATAACACGGTATTTACCAATGCTTGGATGCAAATCTTCATAGTACTTGAAGATGAACATGTGTTCCATGGTGGGATTTGCTTCAGTCATTATTACTCCTTAGATTATAGGTTGAATGGAGAGCGCATTGAAACTGTGTTAGGACAACCAGCCCATTTATATGGCGCAATAGTTGTCAGTTGGATTGTGGTGTGTTGCATGTTGCAATGATTGAATGTTGTCGTCACTACTACGCCTTTTCGTACACTTGGTGAAATGACAATCGTCGGAATATGATTCCCGGCTGATCCATCATTCTCATCGAATGTCACGAATATAGCAGTGCGTCCAGCCATGTACTCGGGCGAGTTGAGCAACTTCGGAATGAAGCCAGCGGCCCAAGCATCTCCAGTACTTACTGAACAATCGTGCATTGAATTGCACATGTTTGGTTCAATCATTGTGAATTTGGCAGAGAGATTCGGCGTTGATGTCAACGGAACATCTCTTGTTGCGCATGATGTCAAATCAGTGAAATATGCAGCAGGATTGTGCTTTACTGCATACTGACCAGAATTCCCTTTGTAGCAATTGGACGGCATCGATTCTTGCAATGATCGCCAATCTCCTACAATTGAGAATATAGTTGGTCCTGTTAGCTTGTGAGCCGACGGAGGACCATCATCAGTAACGCCTTTACTTGAACCCGCAGTCATCCAAATATAATTCGGTAGACTCGGATGTGTCTCAGCCACCATACCTTTAGCGTTACCGCACTTAGCGGCAAGACTAGTCAAATATGGCGCACTGGCTGATCCGATGACAGAATTGTATGTCTTGTTCTCGAATACAAGCCAAATGACATGATCGTATTTCGCCGGCGCTGTCGATACAACTCCACAAGGTGTAGTAGAATTGGGTACAGCAAAAACTTTACCGGGGAAAAATATGAGGTTGAAAAGAAGAACTAAACTAATCAATGTCTTTTTCATTTTCACTCCTTTGAGAAATAGCCCAGCAAGATGTGACTAGCATCTGCCTTACTGTTTAGTCCGTCAGTCAAACGGGTTTATCAGTCAATAGCGCCTCCGGGTCAGAGGACGATTTTACGAAATGAGAGTTCTACGTTTTTAAGGCAAGAGCTCACAACCAACCTTTTTTGAGGGTTCCTCGTTTCCGAACTGTCACCCACAACCGTACTTAAAACCACTACCATTACGTATTTCTCCCTGGAGTGGTAGCAGGGTACGCCCTCGCTGTATTTACTCACCAGCCGGATGTGAGGGATATCGCACGTGTAGATATCCATGTTGAGCATGTCGAGGTTTCCCTATCCCAACTTTATCCCGTTAATATCAAGCCATGAGCAAACGGTGATCGAAACTCTTTGGCAGGTATATCACTCTTCGCTTTCTGCGTCGCTCGGAGGAAGCTCCGGTTCTGGCGCAGGAGCAGGTTGAGGATCCTGATTCGGCTCAGGCTGTGGCTGCGGTACCGGTTGTGGTTCCGGCTGCGGAGCAGGCTGAGGATCTGGAGCATCAACGAACCCTGGATTCGGTTGATCTGACATGTTGTCACCCCCTCTCCATCGTTAAAGCATTGCGGCGATTGCCTTACTGATTTCCTTCTTGATCTCCTTGCACAACTCGTATGCACGAGCGTACTGAGGATGATTACCGTTGTTAATCGGCAGATTACGTAGCAGCCAATTGACATCGTCGTACCGCAACTCTGGCACATCCATCGTACTGAGAAGGTTGTGGAGTTCCGTCCAACGGCTTTGCTGTTTCTCGAAATTCAGGTGTTTGGTGATAATTGCCATTATGAAACTCCTTTGATTCGTCGCTCGAGTAAATTAAGCATTGCTGCAACGTCTGCAATTGCGCTGTCTTTTTGGAGTCCTGCTCCTAGACGACTTGCACTCAACGTTCCCTCACAGTAAACACAAAGCCAATGAGCTCCAACGTTCCCTCCGTAATGACGAGAATAGTTCTTCAACTCAGTGGTTTCGAATTGACAGTGAGAACAACTTCCAGGATTGGTTTCCCGTTCCTGTCGAAGCCGCTCCACTTTTGCTGTGAAGTCTTCCATTTCTTCCTCTAAATGCTGTTGGAAATTAGACATTAAATATCTCCTTCAGTTAACGTTGATCTCGGTTTTTCAGTGAACGCCTATTCCAAATAAGAATCAGAATGCCAGCCGTAATAAGAATCAATCCCCATCCGAAGGTGGAGATGTCAATTCCTGTAGCTGGCAAAGCAGGTCCATTAGGAGGAGCCGGCGGTTGGACAGTATTTGTAGTTGCTGTTGGGGGGTTCGTGGTTGTTGGGATAGGCGGCGTGTCGATGTCCGTAAGTACCGTTGTAGTACTTTCCTCTGCCATGGGTACAGTGCTTGGAAGAACTGTCGTAGTGGTTGTGGTACTACTGGTACTTGTTGTGGTTGAAGGGGAGGTGGGTGGGCTGACACAGCTGTCTACCGAACCTTCCTGCTTCCGATCACCCTTGGACCCGTCTGATCCATCCCAGACGACTTTCCACGTGTGTGGCTTGGTTTTGTCGGGGTTGGGAACTGTGCCTTCAATAGAAGGTCCAAACGATTTAGGAAACCCCTGCAAACGCTTGCCGTCAATGTAAGCGGTAACAGTACTACTTCCATCCCTTGGGTAATCGTGCCCTTCATAATATAACCCTCCTTGACAGGTCATGTGAGCTTGCGATGGATTGGCAAAGACAATTCGGAAACTACCTAGAAGCCCAAGAGTGGTTGCTGCCACAATAGCAAGAATAACGATTAGTAGTTTTTGCTTCATGGCTTGACTTCCGCTGCTTCCAGATCTTGAAGAAGTTGACCGTAATTGAAATCCCTAGGCAAACCTGCCATGGAATTCAAGATCCGCTCCTTGACCGTCTCAAATTCATTGCGTCGAAAGACGATGAACTCATCGGACTCGAATGTTGAATGACGAATTTCTTCCTCAAGGTTCTTTGTCGCTCGTTCAGCGTTGTACTTCGAGTCGAAGTCTTGTCCACCAGTAGCGATGATCTGACCATTGCCGGTCTCGACAATATGCCAATACCACTTGTCTGGATTATCGTCCGATTGGAATGGTTCGATTTTGATTCCCATCATTGCTCCTTTGTTTGATTGTTATTGAGAAATATAGTGGGCTGGGGGGATTAGTCCTCACTTTTTACGAGCGCTCAATCCACGAACGCTAACCCACTAAGAAAGTGCCCTGCGTACTATACATTTCTGCACTTACGCAACCAGTCCGGGTCCAGACCGTCTCATCGACTAATGGGGCCGATTATGTGCCCCCGACGAGTTTTTATTTAATGAGAAAGTTCCCAGCCCTGACCCTATCTATCGATCGGGGGATCCCAGTTTCGTCCGCCTGTTGCAGACTTATCAGGTTAAAAGTTTCACTTGCACCGGGAACAGAGCAAGTACATATGAAGTAAGATCCTCAACCCAATCAGTATGGCATTTGAGTAATCTTACTATGAAAAAGATCTTGCAAGGATACCGAATATAGTGATCGCCTTCCTTCGCTAATCACAGTAGCACCCAATGGATGCTTCCTATCAGTATCCCTGCGTCGTTCGTCTTCCATAGCTTTCATAAGATGGACAATTCTTGCATACTACTACGCAGTATGGGGTGTCCTGGTTACCCTGGGCCTCCAAAGACAGGGATCTCCTATGGATGTTCGCCATCACGAGGTAAAGCTCTCGCTACACTATGCCGACCTTTTCAGGATAAGGCACGAACCGGTTTTTTGTTAACGATATATAGGTCATGACTCCTATATAACTTCCGTGTTATCCTTCACGTTCTATATGTGGGTTCCGCCGGGACCAGCTATCCTGCCACTACATTTAAAGTGATCAGCACCCTTGGATTTTCAGTCAACCCACATCGCTCTGAGCCAAAAGCCTATTTAACGTCGCTCAGACGACGCTCCGGTAATCATATCCTATATAGTGTCATCACCCAGGACTTGGCCCAACCAGTCCCTTGCGTATGGCGGAATATGATCTTTACCGACACTTGACCGGAGTGGGAGGCTGTCAATGATCTCGCTCTATGACAATTAATCTCGTGCCACGCTCTCAGCGCAATTCGAGAACCTCACCACGGTGAATTCAAATAACGCACCAAGGCATCAGTCGTGTAACCAGGAACCGTGACAGGATCGGCAGTTGCAACAACGGTCTTGACCTCGGGCACCTTGTACTCGATGACCGGCTGAGCGAACCCAATCGGATCGGGATTGACGTACCCAACCACTTCGGGCTGCGGAACATCAGGAGCACAACCGGAAACATCGCCCGCCTGAAATTCTCCAGTCGTAGCGTTGCCGGCTGCCCAATGATGCTTGTCCATGGTATATGGATTCAAATTTGCGTCCACACCACCGGCGAAGAAATGAGCTGTGCTTGTTGCACCATTCGAGACTTCCATCGGAGGCTCAGCGTCGACGGAGAAGATGATCCTCTCGCCAACAGGAGCTGTGACGGTGATGACGTTGCAATCAGCTTGGACTTGTGCCGGCTGAGCAAAGACGTTGGTAGCGGACGGGGCAATTGTGATAATGCCTGCTGTGATGAACAGGGCTGTGATAATGCGCTTCATTTTGGTTCTTCTTTCTGTGTTTGTTTGATTATTGATTATGGGTTGTTTGGTTGTATTACTTACTAAATCAAATCGTAAGAACGATAGTAAATCCCTGGAGTACCGGCACAGGAAGCCCACGATGTGGAACCTCGACCAACCCAAGGACCTCTAACTTCTTTAACGATTCCGCCAATATCATCTCCGCAATAGAGATGAACTCGCTGCAAATTCAAACCGCCGTTGTTGATAACGGTATGGCAATCTGAATATGCAACAAATGCCGTTACTGGAACGACAAAGCACAGTGACAAATATGCGTCCGCCTCTTCGACGTTTGTCACATGATGTGTGTCTGGTTGTACTGCTACTACTGCTGCTGTGACTGGAAGTGCAAGACCAATCGCTAGCAGAACTACGAGTAGGATCCTCTTCATCAGCTCTCCTTTTCAGGCGACGTCGACAGGTGCCGGGTCGCTGCTGTTGATCAAGCGAAGACCTGCGTCCTCACTTGAAAGGTTTCCTCCCTCAGTGATTCGGCCGTATTCACCGACCTTGATTTCACTGAATTGCTCGAAGAACACCTTCGGTGCATAGCATCGGAAGTTTTCTCCGAGGCGAGTAACCCACCATCCAACATATGCTTTTCCAACGTTGGGGATGATTTGCCGATTGAGCTGAATATAATCAACGCTAGAATCATCTTCGGTCTTGATTCGACCGCCGATCATTTCGGCAATTTCAGCCATGTTCTCCGGTGTGATCTCCACCGCTTCCACTTGGAAGGGTTTACGGACGAACGTCTTGAATTCCATTAATTTACTCCTCTAAGGGTTTGGTGGTATGCTTTTCCATTGCTGGTTTCTCCCACAAAAGTCGATCACCATCAAACACCCCGACAATTTCATTGCCGTCGAAGACTAGATGATTATCCATCCATGCGTAGACTTCTTCCGCTGT
>Ga0207697_10000829_pt1 | contig 17515 bp, 15 predicted proteins | sample KBSSwiS5withPhiX_FD_184293 | JGI IMG/M metagenome (GOLD analysis project Ga0207697, IMG submission 184293) | Switchgrass rhizosphere microbial communities from Kellogg Biological Station, Michigan, USA, with PhiX - S5 (SPAdes) (version 2) | ecosystem: Host-associated > Plants > Roots >... | reverse complement strand
AATCCGGTCGAGCTCCTCGACGCTGAGCCGCTGCCCGGGTGCGTCGGTAACGCGGCGGCCGGAGCCGCCGTCGTGCGCGTCCGCCTCCGCGAACAGCGCCCGGTCCAGACCGTGGGGCACGGCGTAGCGGCCGGTGCCCTCGAGGAGGGCGGCAAGCCGGAGCGGCACCGCGGCGGCATCCTCAACGAAAACGTTCGCCTTGTAGTCGAGGAGCCGGTCCGTCAGCAGTTCGATGAGCTCCTCCTCGCCCAGCTCGGAGGAGCGCCGGTAGTCGCGGGGCACCTCCGGTACTGCCGGGGCGTCCCGGAGGGCGGAGCGGATCCGGTCCAGTATGTCTGCGCGCGCGTTCACGGGTTCTCCTCTGTTCCGGCTGATCCCGGGCCGGCGGACTCCGGGCCGGGGGCGTCGGTGCCGGCAGCCGGGGCTGCATCGGGTCCGGCGGCCCGGTGTTCCTTGTTCCACCATTGCCGGAAGGACTGCCCCGGCGGTGCGGGGATGTCCCGGCTCTGGGTCCAGCCGGCGGCGATGCCCGGCAGTTTGGTGATTTTCCGGTCCGGCCCAGCGGCAAGCCGGCCCAGGGGCAACGCCTTCTCCACGAGGCCCAGGTTCTTTCCTGAGGACAGCGCCCAGGAGGCCGCCTTCATGCCGACGTCCATCTGGCTCGGCATCGCCCTCTTCCTGCGGTTCTTGCCGCGTTTGCTGTCCACGTCCTCGCCCCGCAGGTGCACCAGGATGTCCGGGATGTTGATCTTCACCGGGCAGGCGTCGTAGCAGGCGCCGCACAGGGACGAGGCGTAGGGCAGGGAGTTGTTCTCCTCGGCCGTGATCCCGGTCAGCAGCGGCGACAGGATCGCGCCGATCGGTCCCGGGTAGGTGGATCCGTAGGCGTGCCCGCCGGTGCGTTCGTAGACGGGGCAGACGTTCATGCAGGCGCTGCAACGGATGCAGTGCAGCGCGGAGCGGCCCATTTCGTCGGCCAGGGCGGCGCTGCGCCCGTTGTCCAGCAGGACCAGATGGACGTTCTGCGGCCCGTCGTCGGGCGTGACGCCGGTCCACAGCGAGGTGTAGGGGTTCATCCGCTCGCCGGTGGAGGACCGCGGGAGCAGCTGCATGAACACTTCGAGGTCCTCCCAGCCCGGCAGCAGTTTTTCGACGCCCATGACGGTGATGAGCGTTTCCGGCAGCGTCAGGCACATGCGCCCGTTGCCTTCGGATTCGACGACGGCGAGGGTCCCGGAATCTGCGAGGGCGAAGTTCGCGCCGGACACGGCCACCTTGGCGCTGAGGAACTTGCGGCGCAGGTGTGCCCGGGCGGCCGCGGCGAGGCGGGCCGGCTCGTTGGTGAGCTCCGGATCCACCCCCTCCATTTCGCGCAGGAAGATGTCCCGGACCTGGCTGCGGTTCTTGTGGATGGCCGGGACCAGGATGTGGCTGGGCTTGTCGTGGTCCAGTTGGACGATGAGCTCGGCGAGGTCGGTCTCGTAAGCCGCGATGCCCTGTTCTTCGAGGTATTCGTTGAGGCCGATTTCCTGCGTGGCCATGGACTTGACCTTGACCACCTCGGTGGCGTCCTGGTCCCGGATGAGGGCGGCGACAATGCTGTTGGCTTCGCCGGCGTCCCGGGCCCAGTGGATGGTCCCGCCGCAGGCGGTGAAGTTCGCCTCGAACTCTTCGAGCAGCTCCGGCAGGCGGGCCATGACGGATTCCTTGATCGCCCGGCCCGCCTCGCGCAGCTCCTCCCAGTCGGGGAGTTCGGACACGACGGCCAGCCGCTTGTCCCGGATGGTCCGGGTGGCATGGCCAAGATTGGCCCGCAGCTGGGGGTTGCTGAGCTCGCGGCGGGCGGCTTTCGGGAAGGGCTCGTGTTCGTGCAGGTTGCCGATGCCGAAGACCGGCAGGGACGGCATCCCCAGGAATGTGCCGCTCATCGTGCGGTCCTTCCGGTGGTGAGGCGGACGTCGCCGGAGACGGCGGCGGGATTCTCGAGGGTGCTGGCCAGGATCTCGGCGAAGTGCATCGTGGTGACGCCGCTGCCCTGCCGGGACAGTCCGCCGCCTATGTGCATCAGGCAGGATGCGTCGCCTCCGGCGCAAAGGTCGGCGCCCGTGCCGCAGATGTTGGCGGTCTTGTCCGCCAGCATCGCCGAGGACACGTCCGCGTTCTTCATCGAGAAGGTGCCGCCGAAGCCGCAGCACTGGTCCGCCTCGGGCAGTTCGGCCACTTCGATGCCGCCGACCGAGCGCAGCAGGTCCAGTTGGCGGTCGCCGAGCCGGAGCAGACGCATGCCGTGGCAGCTGGGGTGGTAGGTGATCCGGTGCGGGAAGTACGAGCCCAGCTGCGCCGCTGCGTCGGTGACGCCCAGGACATCCACCAGGAGCTGGGAGAGCTCGTAGGTTTTGGCTCCGACGGCGGCGGCCCGGGCTTCCAGCCCGGCGTCCCCGCAGCGGCGGGCGACCATGGGGTGCTGGTGCTTCACGGAGGCGACGCAGGAGCCGGACGGTGCGACGGCGACGTCGTACTCATCGTCTTCGAAGGCCTTCACATGGTTGGCGACGACGGGCAGGGCCTCCTTGAAGTAGCCGCTGTTGACGTGCATTTGCCCGCAGCAGGCCTGGCCGGCCGGAAAGATAACCTCGTGGCCGAGGCGTTCCAGGATGGACACCGTGGCGCGGGCCGTGGCCGGGTACATGGCGTCAACGATGCATGTGGCGAAAAGCGCGATCCTCACTGGGCACCTCCGCTGGGGACGACGCTCTGGTGTGCGGCCCGGGCTGAGGGCACGTACTCTGCCGGGTGCTGGGAGGCACGCACCACGGCGCGCAGCTCCCCCAGCCCGCCGCTGAGCACGCCGGCGGCGCGGGCCTGGACCAGGACGTTGCCCAGGGCCGTGGCTTCCACGGGTCCGGCGATCACGCGTTTGCCGGTGGCGTCGGCGGTGAGCTGGCACAGGAGCCGGTTCTGGGATCCGCCGCCCACAATGTGCACGACGCCGGCCCGGACGTCCGCGAGCCGTTCGGCGTCGGCGATGGTCCGGGCGTAGCCGGCGGCGAGGCTGTCCAGGATGCACCGCACGATGTGCGCGGGATGCTCCGGCAAGACAGCGCCGGTGTTCCGGACCGCGGCCCGGATCCGTTCGGGCATGTTGTCCGGGGCGATGAAACAGGGGTCGTCGGCGTTGATGACCGGGCCGCCGGGCGGAAGAGTCGCGGCCGCGTCGAGCAGTTCCTCGAGGCCCGGCCGGTAGCCTTCGGCGGCCCAGGTGCGCTGGCATTCGCTGAGCAGCCAGAGGCCGCCGACGTTGCGCAGGTAGCGGATGGTGCCGTCCACGCCGCGTTCGTTGGTGAAGTTCGCGGTCCTGCTGGCCTCGGTCAGGACCGGGTGGGACAGTTCGACGCCGACCAGGGACCACGTGCCGGAGGAAACGTAGGCGAAATTCTCGTTAGCACCTCCGGCGCCAGCACCTCCGGCGTCCGCCGGGACGGCGGCGACGGCCGAGGCGGTGTCGTGCGAGCCGACAGCTACCACCGCGGTGGTTTCGGGAAGTCCCAGGCGTGCCGCGATGTCCTTGGTGAGGGTGCCGACGGTCTCGCCGGGCTGGATCAGCGGCGGGAACAGGTTCGTGGGGAGGTCCAGGGCGGTGAGGAACTCCGTGGCCCACTCCCCCGCGACGGCGTCGAAGAGCCCGGTGGTGGAGGCGTTGGTGGCCTCTGTGCGGCGCTGGCCGGTGAGCAGGAACCCGATGAGGTCCGGAATGAGCAGCGCCTGCAGCCCCTCCAGCGCCGGCTCCGTGGCGAGCTGGTAGATCGTGTTGAACGGCAGGAACTGCAGCCCGGTGGTGGCGTAGAGCCGGGCCGGATCGAGTTTTTCGTGGACCCGGGAGATGGCGGCACGGGACCGGTCGTCGCGGTAGCTGAACGGCGCCGCGACCAGGTCACCGGCGTCGTTGACCAGCCCGTAGTCCACGGCCCAGGTGTCGATCCCGATGCTGGCGATGCTCTCGCCGCGGGCCGCTGCCGCCGTGGCGGCGGCCGCGAGCCCGGCGAGGACCTCGGCGAACAGCGCGTCGAAGTCCCAGCGGAGGCCGCCGTCGAGCTCCTTGACCCCGTTGGGGAACCGGTGCACGGTCTCCAGCTCGGCCCTCGCCCCACCGGGACTGCCCGCGACCCGGCCCAGGATGACCCGGCCCGAGGACGCACCGATGTCGATTGCGGCAAAAGCACTGCCGGCAACGACATTCCCGGCGAACGGGCCGCCGCTGGGTGCGGTATCCGCTGGTGGCGCAGTGTTCAGCGCAGGAAGGTTCATCCTAGGAAGGCTCATCGCAGGAAGGCCGCGGCCACGCCGGCGTCCACGGGGATGTGGAGCCCCGTGGTGTGGGAGAGCTCGCTGCCGGTGAGCACGGCGGCGGCGTTGGCCACGTTTTCGGGCAGCACTTCGCGCTTGAGCAGGGTGCGCTGGGCGTAGTACTTGCCCAGTTCCTCTTCCTGAACGCCGTAGACGGCGGCGCGCTTGGCGCCCCAGCCGCCGGCGAAGATCCCGGAGCCGCGGACCACGCCGTCGGGGTTGATGCCGTTGACCCGGATCCCGTACTCGCCCAGTTCCGCGGCGAGGAGCCTGACCTGGTGGGCCTGGTCTGCCTTGGTGGCGGAGTAGGCGATGTTGTTCGGGCCGGCGAACACGGAGTTCTTGGAGGAGATGTAGATGATGTCCCCGCCCATCTCCTGGCCGATCATCACCTGCGCGGCCGCCTTGGCCACCAGGAACGAGCCCTTGGCCATGACGTTGTGCTGGAGGTCCCAGTCCTTTTCTGTGGTTTCCAGCAGCGGCTTGGAGATGGAGAGCCCGGCGTTGTTGACCACCAGGTCCAGTCCGCCGAAGGCCAGGACGGCTTCCTGGATGGCGGCGGCGATCTGGGCTTCGTCGGTGACGTCGGCCTGGACCCCGATCGCGACGTCGGCGCCGCCGAGTTCCGCGGCCACGGCCCGGGCGTTGTCCAGGTTCAGGTCCGCGATGACCACGCACGCGCCGTCGGCGGCGAAGCGGGTGGCGATCGCCTTGCCGATGCCCGACGCCGCCCCGGTCACCAGGGCGATCCGGCCTGCATGGGATTTCGGCTTGGGCATCCGGGCCAGTTTGGCCTCTTCCAGGGCCCAGTATTCGATCCGGAACTTCTCGGCTTCCTCGATCGGGGCATAGGTGGAGACGGCTTCGGCGCCGCGCATGACGTTGATGGCGTTGAGGTAGAACTCCCCGGCCACCCGGGCGGTCTGCTTGTTCGCGCCGAAGGAGAACATGCCCACGCCGGGCACCAGCACAATCGCCGGGTCCGCGCCGCGCAGGGCGGGGCTGTCCGGGGTTGCGTGCCGGTCGTAGTACCCCTGGTAGTCCTCGCGGTAGGCGGCGTGGAGTTCCTTCAGCCGGGCCACGGAGTCCTCGACCGGGGCGTCGGCGGGCAGGTCCAGGACCAGCGGCTTGACCTTGGTGCGCAGGAAGTGGTCCGGGCAGGACGTGCCCAGGGCCCCGAGCCGCGGGTGTTCGGCGCTTTCCAGGAACGCCAGGACGGCGGGGTCGTCGCTGAAGTGCCCCAGCTGCGGCTTGTCGGTGGAGGCGAGTCCGCGGATCACGGGTGCCAGGGCGGCGGCCTTCGCGCGGCGCTCGGTTTCCGGGAGGGCGGCGTAGCCGTCCAGCTTGGGACCGAACGGTTCGTTCTTGCCGTGGTCCTTGATGTACTGCTCGGCCTGTTCGATGATCCATAGCGAGTTGGCTTCGGCTTCCTCGCTGGTGGCGCCCCAGGCGGTGATGCCGTGGCCGCCCAGGATGGTGCCGACCGCGTGCGGGTTGGCGTCCTTGATCGCGGCGATGTCCAGGCCGAGCTGGAAGCCGGGGCGCCGCCACGGCACCCACGCCACCTTCTCGCCGAAGATCTCCTTGGTCAGGGCCTCGCCGTCGGCGGCCGTGGCGATGGCGATCCCGGAGTCCGGGTGCAGGTGGTCCACGTGGGCGGCATCGACCAGGCCATGCATGGCGGTATCGATCGACGGCGCGGCGCCGCCTTTGCCGTGCAGGCAGTAATCGAACGCGGCGACCATTTCGTCTTCACGCTCGACGCCGGGGTACACGTTCTTGAGCGCCTGCAGCCGGTCCAGCCGCAGCACGGCAAGACCCTCGGCCTTCAGCGTGCCCAGATCCCCGCCGGAGCCCTTGACCCACAGGAGCTCGACGTCGTCGCCGGTCACGGGGTCCTTTTCGGTGCCCTTGGCGGAGGTGTTGCCGCCGGCGAAGTTGGTGTTCCGCTTGTCCGCGCCGAGGCGGTTGGAACGGGAGATCAGTTCTTCAACAGTCTTATTGGTCATTATTTAAGCGCCCCATCCGGCCTGGTGGCCGCCGACGCGGTCCTCGTTGATCTTCTTCTGGTAACCGCTGGCCTTGAAGGCGGCCATCGGGTCCGCGGGCAGGCCGCGGGATTCACGCCAATGCGCCAGCGCGGGGCGGACATCGGTGTAAAAGGCATCGTTGAAGATGCCGTTGGCGGCCAGGACGTCGCCGCTGCGCTGGGCCTCGGCCAGCGCGTCGGTGTCGATCAGCAGGGCGCGGGCGGTCATTTCCTGGACATTGAGCACAGACCGGATCTGGCCCGGGATCTTTTCCTCCAGGTTGTGGCACTGGTCCAGCATCAGGGCGACGGCTGAATTCTCTCCTGCGGACTTGCCGAACCCGCCGCCGCGGATGACCTCGTGCATGATCCGGAAGAGCTGGAAGGGATCCGCCGCACCGACGATCAGGTCATCGTCCGCGTAGAAGCGGGAGTTGAAGTCGAAGGAGCCGAGCTTGCCCAGGCGCAGCAGCTGCATGACGATGAACTCGATGTTGGTGCCGGGGGCGTGGTGGCCGGTGTCGAGGCAGACGAAGGCTTTCTCGCCCAGGGCCAGGGTCTGGGCGTAGGAGGTACCCCAGTCCGGAACATCGGTGTGGTAGAAAGCCGGCTCGAAGAACTTGTACTCCAGCACCAGGCGCTGCTCGTCGCCCAGGGCCGCGTAGATTTCCTGCAGCGACTCGGCCAGGCGGTCCTGCCGGCCGCGCATGTCGTCCTGGCCCGGGTAGTTGGTGCCGTCCGCGAGCCAGATCTTCAGATCCCGCGAGCCCGTGGCGTTCATGATCTCCAGGCACTCGAGGTGGTGGTCGATCGCTCGGCGGCGGACCGCAGGGTTCGAGGAGGTCAGGGAACCAAACTTGTACTCGTCGTCCTGGAAGGTGTTGGAGTTAATGGTGCCGAGTCCCACGCCGAGCTCCGCCGCGAACTCCTTCAGGGCCGCGTAATCATCCACCTTGTCCCAGGGGATGTGCAGCGCCACGGTGGGCGCGAGTCCGGTGAGTTCGTGGACCTTCGCGGCATCGGCCAGCTTCTCGTGGACCGTGCGCGGGGTGCCGGGCGTGCCGAACACCTTGAAGCGGGTGCCGGAGTTGCCGTAGGCCCAGGACGGGACCTCGATGGCGAGTTCCCCGAGGCGGCCCAGGGCCGTTTCTGTGGTGTTCATGGTTGTTCCTTCTGCGGTTGGTGGTTGTCCCCGGCGGCGTTGGCCGCGGACAACTGGTCCTCGAGATTGAAGATTTCGGTGAGCTGGAGGAAGCCTTGGTCCGGCGCTCCGGCGAGGTCGTCGAAGAAGCCGGCCATCTCGGCCTGCCAGTGGGCGTTGACGTCAGTGGCTGCCATCCGGGCCTGGGCTTCGGTCAGGCTGTCCGTTTCGAAGTAGCCGATCAGGAGCCCGTCGGTCCGGAGGAAGAGTGAGTAGTTGTTCCAGCCCGAGGCCTTGAGGGCCCGGAGCATCTCCGGCCAGACGGCGGCGTGCCGGCGGGTGTATTCCCCGATCAGCGCGGGCTTGACCTGGAGCTGGAAGCAGACGCGTTGCGTGCTCATGAGAGCACCACGTGGCGGTGTTCGATGCCCAGCAGGGATGCGGCGGCCTTGATGTCGGCGGCGCGGTGGCCGACGCACAGGGCCCAGTGGTGGCCGATTCCGGTCTGGCTCCAGACGTCCACCCAGAGCCCGGGGTCCCCGCCGAAGTCCACCCGGGAGGTCGTGTTGCCGATCTGCAGGAGCGGGCCGGGAACCACCTCGCCCTCGGAGGTGACGAACACGTAGCTTCCGTCCGGGTCCTGGCCGAGGCCGAAGGTGGTGACGGGGCCGCGGCGAACGTCGAATTCGACCGAGACGCCCCAGCCGCGTTTGCCGTGGTAGATGCCGAGTCCGCGCAGGAGCGGGTCCTGGGCGGACACGGCCAGGTGGGCCGGGCCGTCGTGTCCCATTTCGACCACGTTGTCGAGGAAGTTCAGGGCCTGGATCTCGGTAAATGATCCCCCGGCGCCGATCGCCTGGGCCGCCAGCATGGCGATGGAGGTCCGCAGCTCGAACTCGCCGGCCATCGGGATGCCCCGGGCCGTCAGGATGGAGGAGCCCAGAATCATCCCGGCGCCGAGCCGTTCGTGCTGTTCGCCGGCCAGTCCGCGGTGATAGTAGGCCACGGAGTCCAGGTCAAAGTCCTCCACAAGGCGGTCCAGGCCGACGGACACCTTCGCGCCCCATGCGAAGTCGTCGTCGTTCACGGAGTCATCCACAACGAAGAGTTCGCGGGCGAGCCCGAGCCGTTCGGTCACCTCCGCCTCCGTGACGGCGTTGACCCGTTCGCGGAGGTCATCGAATTCGAGCACCTCCACGTGGGAGCCGAAGGTGGTGGACACGGTGGTGAGGTCGGTGGCGACATCGAGCATGCCCGGATAGAGGTGGCCCATGAGTCCGTGCCGGGCATTGCGGAGCCGGGCGCGGACGCCGGCGGCGTGGACCCACGCGGTGATCCGCTCCCAAGCGGACTCCTGCTTGAGGTGCCCCGAGACTGAGCGGAAGTCGATTCCGGCCCGGCGGAAGACGTTGGCGACCTCCGGCACCGGGCACTGGCCGCAGTAGGCCAGCCACTTGCCGGTGTCAAAGTTGGCGTGGTCCATCGCTTCGGTTGGCTGCAGGTCGATCACCAGGACGGGGGTTTTCGCGCGCTGGGCGATGGGCAGGACCATGGAGGACGTCAGGTACGTGGTGAGGAAGATGACGATGAGGTCGCAGTCGGCGACGCGGAGTTTTTCGCCTGCCGCGGCGGCTTCCTGCGCGTCGGAGATGAAGCCGGTGTCGATGACGTCGGCGTCGAGTTCCTGGAAGCGGCCGGTGACGTAGCGGACGGACTCCCGCAGCTGCGGCAGCAGCTCCGGAAACTGGGGCCAGTAGGCGCCGAGGCCGCCGGAGACCAGCCCGATGCGGGTGGGGCGGCGCCGATGCGGTTGCAGCAGCCGGTCTGCCGGTTGTTTCTGGTTCATGTGGGGGCCTTCCGGCATGAAAAAGGGGAACTGGGGCTCCGGAACGTGGTTTCCGGGCACGGCTGTGGAGCAGGCGCCGTGGGCCCGGTGCTGTGGCACCGGTGAAGCGGAACGGAGTGAAGTGGTGAGGTGCCGGGCGGGCTGTCGGCGGCCCGCCCGGCCGCTCGGGATGGGTCAGGTAAGGATTAGAAGTTGTACTTGTCGATGTTCTCGGCGTTGAAGACCGTCGGCGGGCCGACGATCACCAGGCCGCCCTTTTCGACCTTGCGTTCGCCCAGTTCGCCGGCGGTGAAGGTGTCCCCTTCGGCGCCGGTGATCTTGCCGTCCTTGAGGGCCTTGCCGGCGAACGCCGCAACGTAGCCGAGCTGTGCCGGATCCCAGAGGGCGAACTCCTTGACGGTGCCGTCCTTCACGAAGGGCCGCATTTCATTCGGCAGTCCGAGCCCGGTGAGGGCAACCTTGCCCTTGTAGGCGGACGTTGAGAGGTACCGGGCGGTAGCGGCGATGCCCACTGTGGTGGGCGAGATGATGCCCTTCAGGTTCGGGTGGGCCTGCATGAGGCCCTGGGCTTCCTGGAAGGACTTGGTGTCGTTGTCATCGCCGTAGACCTTGGCCACAAGCTTGATGTCCTTGTACGCGGGGTTGGAGGCGAGCTCCTCCTCCATGTACTTAATCCACTCGTTCTGGTTGGTGGCGTTGGCGGTGGCGGACAGGATGGCGATCTCGCCGCTGCCGCCGATCTGCTCGGAAATCAGCTTGGTCTGGATCAAGGCAACGTCCTTGGCGACGACCTGGCTGATGAAGATGTCGCGGCAGTCGGGATTGGTATCCGAGTCGAACGCGACGATCTTGGCGCCGGCGGAACGGGCTTCGCCGAGGGCCGTGCAGACGGCGTCGGGGTCATTGGCGGCAATCGCGATGACGTTCGTGCCGGCCTGAGTCTCGGCGTTGATGAACGAAACCTGGCTGGAGGCGGAGGCTTCCAGCGGTCCTACGACCTGCGAGGAAGCGAATCCTGCCTCGGTGGCGCCCTTCTTGCCGCCGCCCAGAACAACGTCCGTGTACGGGTTGTTCAGCTGCTTGGGGATGAAGGTGATCTTCTGGTCCCCGCCGCCTGCCGATGGGCTGCTGGTATCGGTTGAGGATGCAGAGCCGCTGTTGCAGGCTGTCAGCGCCAGTGCGGCCACGGCGGTGATGGCCACCATGCTTCCCAGTCGGCCGGTCCGGCCCTTGTTCTTGCGGTTCAACATCATTGTTCTTCCCTTTTCCTTCGTGCGGTCGGTACAGCCGGTCCCAGGCGGGCGCGGTTTGTTGTGGTGTGCAGATTTCAGGTGGCCTTGCGGGTGAAACTTCGGCGGACGCGGCGGGTGTGCCGCCATTGCCTGATGGCGGAGCCGATGCTCGGCGCCACCACTGAGAGGATCAGCAGCAGTCCGGTCACCGTGATGAGGACGACGTCGGACACCCGGGCCAGGCGGAGGGCGTAGTTGAGCGTGCCGATCAGCAGGACGCCGGCGATGACGCCGGGGATGGAGCCCTTGCCGCCGAAGATCGACACGCCGCCGAGCAGGACGGCGGCGATGACGGCCAGTTCCAGGCCGGAGGCGTTGTCGCTGCGGGCGCTTGTGTAGCGCAGCGTCCAGTAGATGCCGGCGAGAGCCGAAACGGCGCCGGACCCGACGTAGAGCCAGAACTTGCTGCGGGCGACGTTGATCCCGACGAAGCTGGCGGCTTCCTTGCTGTAGCCCATCGCATAGAGGCCGCGTCCGAACGGTGTGAAGTGCAGCAGCACGCCGAAGAAGACCATCACCACGACGACGCCGATCATCACCGTGGGGATGCCGGTGCCGCCGATTTTGGAGGTGAAGAAGGCGGTCAGCGCCTTGGGGAAGTTGGCCACGGCGTTGTCGCCGATGATGACCAGGGCCAGGCCGCGGAACAACGCCAGGGTGCCGATGGTGACCGCCAGGGAGGGCAGTCCGAGGACCGCGATCAGGAAGCCGTTGAACATGCCGGCGGCAATTCCTGCCAGCAGGCTGATTGCCAGGGCCAGCCAGATGTCCGTCCCGCCGGCCCAGAGGACGCCCATCAGGGCGCTGGTCAGGCCGGCGGTGCTGGCCACGGACAAGTCGATTTCGCCCGTGATGATGATCAGTGTCATCGGCATGGCAATCAGCAGGACCGGGATGACGTCCAGGAGCAGGAAGCCGGTGGTGACCGGCGAGGCGAAGCGCGGGATGGCGATGGCGGCGTAGATCAGGAAAGCAATCAGGGCGTAGATGGTGATGGCGTCACGGCCGGTCAGGATCCGTGCGGCGCCGGTCCGGCCCTTCGGTTCGCTGGCCAGCGGCTTGGTGTTGTCAGCCACGGGAGCCGGCGCCGTGCTGGTGGTGGACGTGGTTTCAGACATTGCGAGCCTCGCTAATCCGCAGTTTCTTGGCTGTGCGCAGGCTGGCCACGCGGTCGATGATGATGGCGGTGAGGATCAGCACGCCGACGATCGCCTGCTGCCAGAATTTGTCCACCCGCAGGGCGGTCAGGGAGCTGGTGATGGTGGTCAGGAGGACGGCGCCGAGCGCGGCCCCGGTCACCGATCCGCTGCCGCCGAAGATGGCCACACCACCGACGACGGCGGCCGCCACCACGGTCAGTTCCATCCCGGTGCCGGTGGTGGCGCCGACGGAGTTGAAGCGGCTGGCGTAAAGCACACCGGCCAGGCCGGCGAGCGCGCCGTTGGCCAGGAACGCGAGGAACACGCGCTTGGAGACCTTGATGCCGAACGCGGTGGCCGCGTCCGGGTCCGAGCCGATGGCGTACAGGTCACGGCCCGGGCGGGTGCCGGACATGTAGATGGCGACGGCGATCACGACGACGATGGCCAGCAGCGTGATGACGGGGAACCCCAGAAAGGTGTTCACCGAGAGGGCGCCGAACTCCTCCGGACGGTCGCCGGCGAAGTACTGCTTGCCGCCGGCCCAGGCGTTGTTCAGGCCGCGGTACACGTAGAGCGTCCCGAGGGTGATGACCAGGGCGGGCACTTTGGCCAGGGTGACCAGGGCGCCGTTGACGGCGCCCAGCAGCGCCCCGAAGGCCATGCCGATCACAAAGACTGCGATGATCGGCACGTCGGGCATGGCCGAGAAGAGTGAGCCGGTGCCGAAGGCGACCAGCCCCAGCATGGAGCCGACGGAAAGGTCGATGTTCCTGGTGATGATCAGCAGGGTCTGCCCCACCGCCAGAATCATGATGATCGTGGCGTTGAGCAGCAGGTCCTTCACGCCCTGCGCGGTGAGGAACAGCGGGTTGATCAGGTAGGTGATGAGTACCAGCAGTGCCAGTGCGATCAGCACGGGGAGTTCGCGCATCCGCAGCAGCGAGGCGACGGCGCCCCGGGCGCCGGCGTCGGGTGCCGGCGTCGTTGCGTTCTTGTGGTCCAGAGCTGAGCTCACAGGGTTCCTCCTGCGGAAGACGTGGCGGCGTGCATGACCGATTCGGGGTTCGCATCGGCACGGTCGAGTTCGGCGGTGATCCGGCCTTCGCGCATGACCAGGACGCGGTCCGCCATGCCCAGGACCTCGGGCAGTTCGGAGGAGATCATCAGGATCGCGATCCCGCGCCCGGCGAGGTCCGAAATGAGCCGGTGGACCTCGCTCTTGGTGCCGACGTCGATGCCGCGGGTGGGCTCGTCGATGATCAGCAGCCGCGGGTCCGTGGCCAGCCACTTGGCGAGCACCACCTTTTGCTGGTTGCCGCCGGAGAGCGTGGAGACGGCGTACTCCTGCGAGCCGGTCTTGACCTGGAGCCGTTTGCTCCATTCCTGGGCCGCGCGCCGCTCGGCGCCCCCGTTGATCAGGCCCGCCGTCGTGTACTTGTTGCGCAGCGTGAGCGTGACGTTCCGGGCCACGGACAGGTCCATCACGAGGCCCTGTTTGCGGCGGTCCTCCGGCACGAAGCCCATGCCGGCGGTGATGGCCACCTGGGGATTCCGCGGCCTGAGCTTGCGTCCGTCGAAGGTGATATCGCCGGCGTCGTAGGGGTCGATGCCGAATACGGCACGGGCCACCTCGGTGCGGCCGGCGCCGACGAGGCCGGCCAAGGCAACGATTTCCCCGGCGCGGACCTCGAAGCTGATATCGCGGAACACCCCGGCGCGGCTGAGGCCGTCCACTTTCAGGACCACGTCGCCGATCTCGGCAGGGGTCTTGGGGAACAGGGCGCCAATGTCGCGGCCCACCATCTCGCGAACGATCTGCTCAACGGTGACGTCTGCCGTGCGGTGGGTGGAGATATACCGGCCGTCCCGCATCACGGTGATGCGGTCGCACAGGTCAAAGACCTCGTCGAAACGGTGCGAAATGAAGAGGATGCCGGTCCCGCGGTCCCGGAGGCTCCGGGCCACGGCGAACAGCCGTTCCACCTCGACGCCGCTGAGGGCTGCCGTGGGCTCGTCCATCACCAGGACTTTGGCGTCCAGCGAAATGGCCTTGGCGATTTCAATGATCTGCTGGTCCGCGATGGACAGGCCTTCGGCGATGCGGGTCGGGTCGATCGGAACGCCAAGGCGCTCGAACAGCTTGCGCGCCTCCCTGACCATGGTCGCCTTGCTGATGAGCCCGAAGCGGCCCTTGGGCTGGCGGCCGATGAAAATGTTCTCCGCGACGCTCAGGTCCGGGAAGAGCGTGGGTTCCTGGTAGATGACCGAGATTCCGGCGTCCTTGCTCTCGGCAACATTGCGGAACTGGACGCTCTGGCCTGCCACCTGGAAGTCGCCGGAATCGGGGTGGTGCAGGCCTGCGAGGATTTTCACCAGCGTGGACTTGCCGGCGCCGTTCTCGCCGACGAGTGCGTGGATTTCGCCAGCCTCGATGTGGATGGTGCCGTCGGCCAGGGCGACCACCGGGCCGAAGGTCTTGGCTGCGTGGGAGAGCGTGAGAACCGGAACTTGCTCCCCCTCAGCGGGGCCGGACCGGGAACTGTGTGTCTGCTGCATAAAATTGACCGCACCTTTGGGGCTTAGTGAACTGTGCCTAGTGAACATGCAATGAATCGTTTCATAACGAGTTGTGATTTGAATCATAAGGTCTTCAAATCAACACGTCAACTGACGCCAGGCATTCGTGACGCAGCTTTTGATTCGTTTCAATGAAAGGGTTCAAAGTGGACCCTGGACGGGTATCCTGAAGTGACTATTTTGCGTATGCGCCGCCTGGCCCCAGGGGCTGCGGCGTCCACCTTCAGGAGCACAGGAAATGGTTTCAGCGAGCGTCAAGGACGTCGCGGCACTGGCCGGCGTCTCGGTGGGGACGGTCTCCAATGTGCTGAACCGGCCGCAGAAGGTTTCCGCGGAAGTTACCCTGAGGGTCCAGTCCGCCATCGACAAGCTCGGCTTCGTCCGGAACGACGCCGCGCGCCAGTTGCGCGCGGGCATGAGCCACAGCATCGGTCTGGTGGTCCTGGACGCCGCCAACCCCTTCTTCTCGGACCTGGCCCGGGGCGCGGAGGACCGCGCTTCCGCCGAGAACTTCACCGTCCTCGTCGGCAACAGCAACGAGGACGAGGGCCGGGAATCCGCGTATCTGGACCTTTTTGAGCAGCAGCGCGTGCGGGGCGTGCTGCTGTCCCCGGTAGGAAATGTGATTCCCCGGTTGGAGCAGCTCCGGCGCCGGGGCATCCCTACAGTGCTCGTGGACCGGCAGACAGAGAACACGAGCTTCTCCTCGGTGGCCGTGGACGACCTGGCCGGCGGGGAGATGGCTGCGGCCCACCTGTTGTCGCTGGGCAGGCGGCGGATCGCGTTTATCGGCGGCCCGGCAAGCATCCGGCAGGTGGCGGACCGTTTGGCAGGGGCGCGGAAGGCCATCGACGCCGTTGCGGGTGCAACGCTCGAGGTCATCGCCACGGAATCCCTGACCGTACTTTCGGGCAGGGCGGCCGGCGAGTCCATCCGGTCCCGGCCCGAAGCCGAACGCCCGGACGCGATCTTTGCAGCCAACGACCTGCTTGCAGTGGGTGCCCTGCAGGGCCTGATGCTCATGGGCGGCGTCAAGGTGCCGCAGGAGATAGCCCTGATCGGCTACGACGACATAGAGTTCGCCGCCGCCGCCGTCGTGCCGCTGTCCTCCATCCGGCAGCCCAGCGCCCTCATCGGCTCCACCGCACTGGAACTGTTGCTCCGGGAGGCGGCATCGGAGGACGGCTTTGCACCCACCCAGGTGGTCTTTCCGCCCGAATTGATAGTGAGGGCATCCACGCAGGGCTGAAAGGAGGCCCCGATGGGCAGCACAGATTATGAGTTCCGGACCGTCTGGCGCGTGGCGGGCACGCCGGAGGAGGTCGCGGCCGTCCTGGGCGACGCCACGGCCATGCCCCGCTGGTGGCCTTCCGTCTATCTCAGCGTCGAGCCCGTGGCCGGCGGCCCGGAGCCCGGGCCCGGAATGCACAGACCCGTACGCCTCTACACGAAGGGATGGCTGCCCTATACGCTCGGCTGGACCCTCACGGTTACGGAGCCCGTCACGGCCCGCGGCTTCGCCCTCACCGCGGCAGGCGATCTGAACGGCACCGGCCGCTGGACCTTTGAGCCGGACGGGCCGGAAACGGTCATCACCTACGACTGGCGCGTCAGCGCCGCCAAGCCCCTGTTGCGGCGGCTGAGCTGGCTGCTGAAGCCGGCCTTCGCCGCCAACCACCGCTGGGCGATGGCCCGCGGCCAGGAGAGCCTCGCCCTGGAACTGCGCCGGCGCCGCGCGGCAGCGGGGGGCACCTCGGGGCGCACGGCGGCCGGGTCAGCGGCTGTCCCGCCGCCCCCTCCGCCCACCTTTGCCTGGCTGACCCGCCGCGCAGCCCGCGCGGACACGTAGGCGGCCGCCTAGCGTCCGGAGTTCTGCCCGGAGTTCTGCCCGGGGGCTCCGGCCCTGGACTTCTGCCCCTGGACTTGTGCACAACAGTAAGTCGGTGTCTCATTCACTTGACCATTGAGACGGGAGGCCATTTCGCGGTTAGCTGGGTCACATCCTCGTTTCCCCGTGACCGTTCAGGACTCCTCATGACCTTGCAGAAAAACCGGCCTTCCGGCAGCGCCGCCCATTGGGACGACGTCGAGATCGGCGACGCCGTCCACCTCCACCGTGGCGGCCGCCTTGAGCACGCGGGCCTGGTCGATAACCGCACGCCCGACGGCGACGTCGTATGGGTGCTCTCCGACGGCGGGCACCGGCAGCTGTTCCACGTTGCCGACGGCTTTGAACTGAGCGTGGCAGACCCCGAAGGAGCCGGGCATGCTGGCAACTGACCGGCCAACCGCGCTGGCACGGCAGCCGGAAATCCTGTCCGGGTCCGCGGCCGGGACGGACCCCTGGGCCGCTTCCTGCCCCGACGACTGCCACTACTGCTCGGGGCCCGAGACCGACTAGGGCAGCTGCTCGCCGGCTCCGGGAAGCAGCACGCGGCGCAGTTGACCTCGGCCGATGCCGGGAAATCACAATCCGGACATCAATCGGGCTCCGTCGCAGTGGCATCGTTGACTAAGGCAACGGCGGGGATAATGGTTGAGCCATGAGGTCTCAGCGAATGAAGCACGCACTGGTTGTGACAACGGCTGCCGCGGCGGCCCTCCTCTTCAGCGGCTGCGGGGGCAGCTCGACGCAGGCCCAGTCGGCCACGTCCCCGCCCAGCCCGTCTGCCACGGAGACCAGCCAGCCGCCGGCGACGTCCGCCACCGCGCCGGAATCCTCTGCCGCCGCCGCACCGTCCACCGCCAAGGCAGGCCCCCAGCTGTGCAAGGCCGCAAGCCTGACCGGCACCACCGATGCCACCGGCGGCGGCGCGGCCGGCAGCATCTACATGCAGCTGATCCTGACCAACTCCGGCACCGAACCGTGCCTGCTGAAGGGCTTCGCGGGCGTCTCCCTCACAGCAGGGGCCGACGGTGAGCCGATCGGCGCCGCCGCCACCCGCGACGACTCGGGCCCGGTCACCGACGTCACGCTTGCCCCGGGCAAGGCCGGCACAGCCACCCTGCGCTACACCCAGGCCGCCAACTACCCGGACTGCACCAAGACACCGGCGGCAGGATTCCGGGTCTACCCGCCCAACGACACCGCGTCGCTGTTCATTCCGCAGCAACTGGACGCCTGCACCAACACGGAGATCAACC
>Ga0207697_10000823_pt1 | contig 17581 bp, 16 predicted proteins | sample KBSSwiS5withPhiX_FD_184293 | JGI IMG/M metagenome (GOLD analysis project Ga0207697, IMG submission 184293) | Switchgrass rhizosphere microbial communities from Kellogg Biological Station, Michigan, USA, with PhiX - S5 (SPAdes) (version 2) | ecosystem: Host-associated > Plants > Roots >... | reverse complement strand
GCGTCGCAAGACCGGCAACAAAATCGTGATCAGCGTCGAGAAACTCGAGCGCCGCGTCGCCCTGCTCGAGGATGGACGGCTCGAGGAATATAGCGTCGAACGCGATAGCTCCCGCAACATCGCGGGCAGCGTTTACAAGGGGCGGGTCAAAAATATCGAGCCTGGTCTCAAGGCGATGTTTGTCGACATCGGCCTGGAGAAGAATGCCTTCCTCCATTTCTGGGACGCCATTCCCGCGGCACTCGACAGCGGGGTGGAGGAAATCGAGCGACCCGAGCGACCCGACAGGAAACGACCGAAAAGGCGCCTGACGGCCAAGGACATTCCGACCATTTATCCGGTCGGCTCCGAGGTCATCGTGCAGGTGACGAAGGGCCCAATCGGGACGAAAGGACCGCGCGTCTCGACCAATCTGAGCTTCGCCGGTCGCTACCTGGTGTTGATGCCATTTAGCGATCGCAGCGGCATCTCGCGCAAGATAGAAGATCCGAAGGAACGCGCGCGTCTGCGCAAGATCCTGCGCGATCTCGATATTCCTGAGGGAATTGGCGTCATCATCCGCACCGTCGGCGAGGGGCAGCGTGCCCGTTATTTCGTCCGCGACCTGCGTTTTCTTCTGGAGCAATGGGCAAAGATCGAACAACAGATCAAGGACCTGCCCGCGCCTGCTCGCGTCTTTGAAGAACCTAATCTTGTGGATCGCACGGTGCGTGATTTCCTTACCGAGGACATCGACGAAGTCATTTGCGACGAGCACCCCGCGGTCGAGAGGATGGTGCAAATGGTCGGCGAAATTTCGCGGCGCGCGAAAAACCGAATCAAGTTTTACGACGGCACCATCCCGATTTTCGAGACCTTCGGCGTGCAGAAGCAAATCGACGATGCTTTTCATCGTCAGGTTTGGCTGAAATGTGGCGGCTATATCGTAATCGACGAGACCGAAGCGCTGGTCGCGGTGGATGTAAACACCGGTCGCAACAAAGGTGGGCGCGATGTCGAGAAGACAATTCTGCAAACCAATCTCGAAGCCGCCGACGAGATTGCGCGCCAACTTCGGCTGCGCAATATCGGAGGTCTGATCATCGGCGATTTCATCGACATGAAGAACCGCAAGGACCAGCAGATGGTCTATAGCCGGATGCGGGAACGGTTGAAGCGCGACAAGGCCAAAACACATGTCCTGCCGATTTCGTCGTTAGGGCTGATGGAGATGACGCGGCAGCGCGCGCAGGAAAGCCTGAGCGATTCGATCTATCAGAATTGCCCCTACTGCGAAGGTCGCGGCATGGTCAAAACCACCATGAGCACGAGCGTGGAAGTACATCGCGCCTTGAACGCGGTAATGCGCAAATACCAGGACACAATTCACGACATCCGAGTGATCCTGAATCCCGAAGTCCTGAAACGCCTGAAAGAGGAGGACGAGGAACTGCTCATCGAATTGGAACGGCGCTACGCCGGCCGACTCATGTTCCGGGCGGATCCGACCTTCCATCACGAAAAATTCGTCGTCACCGACGCGAATACCGGCACCGAACTCAGTTCGTAAGTTTTTGGCGCTCTAAGCCAAGAGCATGTGTCTCAGGGGTTGCGTCGGCTTTTGGCCCTGGCCGGGATCAATGCATCTCCTTAGTGTCCGTGCGATTTTCCAGAGCCTGCGCGTTGTGGCAGCGGAGCGTTGACCCGGCTACACCTTTATTAGCCGATAAACGAACTGATCTCGGACAGCGGCTTGCGTTGGATGTCGGGCACACGAGCGCCTGCCGCAGGGTGACCCACGACGAGGAGGAGAAACGGTTTTTCGTGTGCCGGTCGGTGAAGGAGTTTGTTCAGAAATCCCATCGGGCTCGGGGTGTGGGTTAGCGAGGCCAGGCCGGCCTGGTGAATTGCCGCGACGAGGAAGCCAGTGGCGATTCCGACCGATTCGGTCGCGTAATAATGTTTGAGGCGGCGCCCGTCGGACAGGATGCGATAAGGCTGAGAAAAAATCGCAATCAGCCAGGGTGCGGTTTCGAGAAAGGGCTTTTGCGCGTCGGTCCCGAGTGCAGCCAGCGCCTCCAGCCATTCGTTAGGCGCGCGATGCTCATAGAACTCCCGCTCCTCTGCTTCCGCCGCGACGCGAATTTCACGCTTCAATTGCGGCTCACTCACCGCCACGAAATGCCACGGTTGGAGGTTTGCTCCGTTAGGTGCGCTCCCCGCCGTGCTCAGGCAGTGCTCGATTATGTCCCGCGGGACCGCTCGATCGGAAAAGTCGCGCACGGTTCGGCGCCGGGCCATTGCAGCGTGAAAACTCGCTGCGCGCTCTAACAATTCATTGTCCGCCAGAGTTTCGCGCGGGGGCAACAGAACAAAATTCGGTTTGGTCACGAAGAAATCCTACAATCTCGCGTGTGCAATTGCGATTCGCGCCTGAGTTGCGAAATTACCGGAATGTCTTTCGCTACGATTCTCGATCGACTCCCGGCTCAATCACCATTGGTCCGGCGTTTTGCGGCCCTCCTTGCACCCGTCGATGACGTTCGCTTCGAGGAGATGGCACAAAAGGCGCGCGCTCTGACTCGGCAAAACTTCGGTCGCACCATGCGGATGTTCGCGCCGCTTTATTTGAGCAACGAGTGTATCAACAATTGCCGTTACTGCGGATTTTCACGCGACAACGCCATTCTGCGGGTCACTCTCACCGTCGAAGAAGTAGTCGAGGAGGCCCGTCATCTGGCGGCTCAGGGATTTCGCCAGGTGCTTCTGGTGGCCGGGGAACATCCGAAATTTGTCAATGGTGGCTACCTTTCTGACTGCCTCCGCGCGCTTAGGCCGCATTTCTCGTCAATCTCACTCGAGCTCGGGCCGATGGAGACGGCGGAATATGAACCGCTGGTCGAAGCCGGCGCGGAAGGTCTGGTGGTTTATCAGGAGACCTACGATCGCGGCGTCTATGCCGAGATGCACACTTCGGGTCCAAAGCGCGATTTCAATTGGCGGCTCGATTGTCCCGAGCGCGCCTACGCCGCTGGTTTTCGGCGAATCGGTGTTGGTGCGCTGTTTGGTCTGGCTGCCTGGCGCACCGAGGCCCTCGCGCTCGCCGCGCACGTGGAATATTTGCTCAAACGCTGCTGGCGCTCCGACCTCACCGTCAGCCTGCCCCGCCTCCGTCCGGCGGCGGGAGAATTCGTCCCTCCCTTTTCGTTAGGCGACCGGGCGTTGGGCCAAATGATTTGTGCCTTCCGCATTTGTTTCCCGCGGGTCGGCATTGTTCTGAGCACCCGCGAACCGGCACCGCTCCGGGACGCGCTAGCGTCGTTGGGCGTAACCATAATGAGTTCCGGCAGCCATACCGAGCCGGGTGGTTACACGGGCCAGGGACGCGCTGCGGTGCACCGGACGATTCGCGGCCGCATCATGCCGCCGGATGAAAGCGTAGACTCAATCGCGACCGGCCAATTCGAGATCAGCGACGACCGTTCACCAGGTGAAGTCGCCAGCGTCTTGCGAAGTCGTGGGTTCGAGCCGGTCTGGAAAGATTGGGAGCAGGCGCTGGTCACGCGATGAGAATTTTCGTGAACGGCGAGGCCACCGATTGCGAGAACGGCACGGTCGAGAAGTTGATTCAGCGTCACGGACTCTCGCCGGAAGCGACGCTGGTGGAGCATAACGGCAGCGCATTGCGTCGGCGGGAATGGGCGACGCAAAAATTGGAAGAGAACGATCGGGTAGAAATTCTGCGGGTGGCGGCCGGCGGCTAGGCAACGTTATCCCGAGCGCAATCGAGGGATCCCGTGCAATAGCTGCAAGCTCGTCAGCTACAGGCCGGTTTCCCTGTGTAGAAGGACTCGGCTTCCTCGTCCTCTCGGCCGTTTGGTGAATGCCTGAACACTCGATCCATCATCCGCCCGGCTTCCGCTCGCGCCGTGGTTTGAACTGGGCTTGCATCGGCTTGCTCTACACGTCGTTCTACATGTGCCGCTACAATTTTTCGATCGCGAATGGCGCGATCAGCGAAGAGTTCGGATTCAGCAAGGCAGACATGGGCGCGATCATCACGACCGCGTTGCTCGCTTACGCGTGTGGCCAGATAATCAACGGTTTGCTCGCCGATCGTCTCGGCGGCAAACACGCCATGCTCATCGGTGCCGCCGGCACGGTGGTGATGAATGTAGTCTTCGGCTTCGCGTCGTTTTGGGGACTGCTCTGGATGTTCGTCACCATTCGCGGCATTGACGGTTACCTCCAAGCTTTCGGCGCCCCCGGCATGGTGAAAATCAACGCTGCCTGGTTCGGCCAGCGCGAGCGCGGACGGTTCGCTGGCATTTTCGGGTTCATGATTAATCTCGGGCGCTTCGGGATTTTCAAACTCGGCCCGGCCTTGCTCGCCGGGTTCGTCTTTCTTGGCCTCTGGCAGATTCCGCCGCTGCATTGGCGCTGGCTTTTTTGGGTGCCGGCTGGGATCACGACGGTCATGGCGATTTGCATGGCCTTCATCGTCAAGGACACCCCGGAAGAGACTGGCTTCCTGAGCCCAAATCCGGAGGAGACTGGTGGCGACGCTCGCCCCGGCTTCAAAGCGGTACTTTTCACCATCGCCTCAAACCCGGTCGTGTGGGTCGTGGCCTGCGCCTATGCCTGTACCGGAGCCGTTAGGCAGGGAATCGATCAATGGTTTCCCCGGTTCATGAGCGAGGCTTACCAGGTCGACTTCCAGTCCGCGCAATTTCAATTGGTTGGATTTCTCATTCCATTTGTCGCCTCGGCCGGGTCACTTGTTTCCGGTTACGTCTCCGATACGCTTTTCCGAGGTCGCCGGGCTCCAGTCGCAGCCAGCCTTTATTTTGTCGAGACCGCCATCATTCTGCTGGCGGCACAATTCCACACTGTGAACGCCGCCGTCGTTTTTTTGCTCCTCATTTCATTCACAGCAAATGCGACCCACTCCATTCTTGGAACTGCAGCCGCGATGGATATTGGCGGTGCGAAAATGGCCGGTTTCGCGACTGGCGTGATCGATTCATTTCAGTACTTCGGCGGGAGTTTGGCCGGTTACTTTCTTGGCGCGCTGCTCGACAAGGGCTGGAACGGTTACTTTTATTTCATGGCGCCGTTTGGCGTCGCAGGCGGAATGTTGATGCTCTCGATTCTCGGTCGGGTGACGCTGGCAAAACCAAGCTCGTCATCGCGAGCATGCGGCGCTACTTCCGGCCCTTGATCTCGAGCTTGCGGTAGAGTGTCGCCATGCTGATACCGAGCACGCTGGCGGCTTTCTCGCGGGCGCCTTTGAACTTCGCGAGAGTCGCTTCGATGTATTCCCGTTCCTGTTCCTGGATGAATTCATCGAGGGACTTGCCTACCGGCAGCGCCGCGCGCGCCTTTTTGGCCGCGTCTTCGTTTGCAAATTCAACAATCTGCGGCGGCAAATCGCCCGGCATGATCATGTCGTCCTCGCACAACGCGCTGGCCCGTTCGATCGCATTTTCCAGCTCTCGGACGTTACCCGGATAATCGTAACGGCAGAGCAAATCGATTGCTTGCGGGTCGATCTTCTTCAATCCACCGCCGGTCGGGCTCGCCTGTTTTTGCAGGAAGTGATTTACCAATAGCGGCACGTCTTCGAGTCGCTCACGGAGCGGTGGAATCTCCACCGGGATGACCGCCAATCGATAATAAAGATCTTCGCGAAAGGAACCATCGCGGATTTTCGGCTGCAGCGCCTCATTAGTGGCGCCGACGACGCGCACGTTGACCTGCACACTCTTGTTGTCGCCTACCCGGCGCACTTCGCGCTCCTGCAGCACGCGCAGGAGTTTCGTCTGGAGCGAGGTTGCCATCGAGTTCACTTCGTCGAGAAAAATGGTCCCGAGGTTCGCTTCCTCGAAGAGCCCGTGTTTGTCTGAGACTGCGCCGGTAAAGGCGCCTTTTTTGTGCCCGAATAATTCGGACTCGAGCAGATTCTCAGGCAGCGCGCTGCAATTTATTGCGACGAAAGGATGATGTTGCCGGTTGCTGTTGAAGTGCAGCCCGCGTGCAACCAACTCTTTCCCCGTGCCGCTTTCGCCTTGAATCAAGACCGTACTGTCAGTATCGGCGACTTTGTTGATCAGGTTGTAAACCAACTGCATCTTGCGGCTCGAGCCGATGATGTTCTCGAACTTGTATTTATTCTTGAGCTCCTTGCGCAGATAGGTGTTTTCCTGGCGCGCGGATTGAAATTCGAGCGCGCGTTGCACGGTCATCTGCAACTCGTCGATCTTGAATGGCTTCGGCACGTAGCCGTGAGCGCCCATCTTCATCGCTTCGATTGCAGTATCGACCGAGGCGTAGGCCGTAATGAGAATGACGAGCGCCTGGCGATGGTTTTCCTTCACATGCCGCAGAACATCGAAGCCGCTCATCGTCTCCATCTTCACGTCGGTGATGACGATCTGCGGGTCGATCGAGGCCATCTGCTCGACTGCCTTGGCCGCGGAGCTGAAGGGGAAAACCTGATGCCCCTTTTCCCGGCAGAGGGTGACGATCACCTCCACCATCGCTGGCTCGTCGTCTATGATGATGATCTTGGCCATATTCTCAGCGCGGAGACTATTTCAAGGATGAGAAAAGAAAAGGCAAATATGAGAATAATCTCAATTATGCGAGCGGCCTCGGAACGCCCGCGACGAGCATCCACGGCACCGGCTCGCTCCACGCGATAATCTTTTCGAAAATGTCTCTGCGCCCATTTTCGATCGGTAGCGCGATCAGATCGGCCTGAAAGCCAGGACGAATTTTCCCGAGGACGTCTTTTTGATCCAGAGCGCGGGCACTGTTCGACGTAACCATTTCCAGAATCCGCTCCGGCTCCAGCCATCGGTGGGCATCCCGCACAGTTTGCATTTCTGCGAAAAGGCTGAGCGAAGAATTGCTCGCGAGGCTGTCTGTCCCAAGACAGATGTTGAAGCGCAGCTCGCGCAACTTTTGCATCGCAAAAGGCCGGTGCCGAAAATATCGGCTGCTGCGCGGGCAATGGGCGATGTGAAAGCGCGGTCCGCTTTCGAGGCGGACGAGATCTTCTTCGGCGAGTTCGTTCAGATGAACCACGATCCATCGATCATTAATGGCCTCGCGTTCGAGCATCACCGCCAGCGGCGTTTTTCCCGCGCCGCAATCGTCCATTGGGCGACCGAGACTTTCCAGCAGGTCAAACAGCCGACCCCGGCCATGACGGAACATCTCCATCTCCTCGTTCGACTCAGCGAGGTGTGTCGTGAGCAGCATTTTGTGCCGATTCGCGGTTTCCGCCGCGAGGCGGGTTAACCTCGGAGAAGCAGTATAAGGCGCGTGCGGACTGAGGCCCACGCTGCCCGGCCAGGATTCCTTGTTCAGAAGGAACGAAAGCGAATCCTCAATCATTTCTTCTGCCGACAAGCCTGGTCGCACGTCGATTAGTTCGGCAAACCACCAGGTTCGCAGCGGAGGTGGCGCCATTCTCTCCAGGAGCGCGGGCATTGACTCGATATTCGCGATTGTCGTCGTTCCCCAGCGTCTCGCCTCCGCGAATCCGAGGGCGATAGAAACGAGAAAATCTTCATCGGAGAGGTCGCGACGCAGCCTGTTGATCTGAAGGATCCAATCGGCAAACGACCGCCGCGGCCGGATGCCGCCGCGCAACGATGTGAAATCGAGATGGCAGTGGGCATTGATCAGGCCGGGCAGGATTATTACTTCGCCAAGATCAATCACCGGACCGCCCAGCGCCCGTATCTCTTCAAAGCGGCCCACTGCTGCAATCCGATCGCCCGCGACTGCAACCGCGCCATCGTCGATCGGCGGACCATCCATCGTGACGACGGTCCTGGCGCGGTACGTAAGCCCGAGCGAAGTTGAGGGACCCCGGGGCGCAAAATTCAGGCTCACACCACTGAATCCCTCGACTCCGCTCGGGCTGACTCTTTCACGACGTTGCGCGCTTCTGCCACGAGCAGGTTGCATGCTTCCTGGCAAAGCAACGGCATGACGTTTTCGCCGCGACCGGTCTGGTCTAGCGGGGCAATGAACTTGTCGAGCGGGAGCCGCAGCGAAGGCCGCGCCTTGGTCTCGTCGCGGGCCCAAAGAATTGTGCGCAAACATCCAGGCGAGCCGCCTTGCGATCCGCAGAAACACCCCACCAATCCATCCACTTCGTTATCGGAGATTTTCGCCGCTGCGCGGTACATCCCCGATTGGCGGCGAAGCGTTTCGCGCAACGGCGTTGTCTCCAGCCGATGCGCTTCCCAGGCCGCGAGCGCGGTTAGCCGACCCGGATAAAATCCATCGAGCGCCAAACGAAGCTCCGTGAGACCTGCCAGCTCCAGGCGCCAGCCGTGGCGCAAATTTGGGGCCGTCTTGAGGGCGCGATATTGCCCCGCATCGTCCAGCCGTGCGATTTCGATCGCGTCGTTAGGCAAACGAAAAATCTCCAGTTCGACGCCGGCTTCGTCCTCGCGATGACAGAGGACGAAACCGGTGTCGGTTTTGACGATCAGAATTTGCCCAATACCGCGGGCGCCGGACGCGAGCCACTCGCTCAGGACGCGCTCAATGCGCGAGAGCATTCTTCTTCTTCGCCGTGCAGAGCTTTCTCGCCATAAGCACGGCGACGTGTTCGAGAAAATCCCGATCGTCTTCGGTGAAGGCGTTCAACTCTTCACTCTCCACGTCGATCATTCCGAGAACGCGGCCGTTCGACTCGCTCGTGATTGGGACCACAATCTCCGATTTGGTCGTGAAGAAAGCCGGCAACCAGCGGGCGTCCTTGCGTACGTCGCCAACGATGAGGGTCTCGCGCGTTTCTGCCGCCACCCCGCAGAGTCCCTGCGTCGTCGGAAATCGCGCGTAAGTCGGCGGCGTGTTGCCCGTTCCTGCTACGATCACGAAATCTCCCCGCACGATCTTATAAACGCCAACCCAGCGATATTTGCGCTCGGCCCGGACCATCTCTGCAGCGCGCTTCACGGTGGCGGGGGTCTTCCGCGCAGCCAAAAGATAAGCCGCCAGATCCTGTAAGAGCCTAGTCGAGTTCGTCTTCAAAATTCCGTTGCTACCAACAGTTTACGCAATCGGGCTGAGATCAAGGGCCGCGATGTCGAAAGCTCTCGCCTGCGCCACGATGATTTCGGCGAATTGCGGTTCGGTTCCAATGGCGCTGGCATAATAAAGAGCGCGACCGTGGAGCTGATGCGGGTTGCGCCGAAAAATTGTGCGCTCACTCGCCGTTGCCGTCGGCCCGGGCTCGATCCCGAGCATCATCGGGATGTCCTGGTAACTGTGCAGCCCGTCGGAAATGAAAAACGGCACGACCACAACATTTGGCGTAGTCGTTAGGCGCGCCCAATCGGAAATCAGCGGCGTTTCCTCCATGTAGGCGTTCTGCACCGAGGCGTAACCTCCGAGCGCGCGGATCTTCTCGACCTCGCGCTTCGCGGCGATTGCGCTGTTGTCATTCAGCGCCGTTCCGTGGCCGACGACCAGCAGTGTCGTCTCAGCCGGCGGGATGTCGGGCGCGATTTCGCGCGCTCGCCGCAGGAGCAACTCCGTCATGGCTGGATGATTTCCGACCGGTTCGCAATACTTCCAAATCTGCCCGTTAGGGCGAATCGTTAGGCGGCCTTTCAGCTCGAGCTCACGAGGAATGACCGTCTGGGTGAAATAACCTTCGCTGATAAAATTCGGCACGACATAGACTTCCTGAATCTCCGGCTCGTCAAAGAAAAGCAAGGCATCGCGCAGACTCGGCTCCTCTTTCCAAAAACAGCAGTCGATTTCACGAAAAATCTTGCGTTCACGGACTGCCGTCCCCTGATCGAGAGTCGGCCTGCTGGAATCCGGATTGACTGTCGATCCGTGGCCAACAATCAGGAGGGCAGCATCCAATCGCGAAGGCATCATCGCTTTTCACCGTATGCCACGCAGGTGTGCGAGGAAAGGGCTGCAAATTGCCTTTCGTTTCCGAGACGCTCTATCAACCCGAGCCTCGTGTCACGGGTCGGGCGGAACACAAGCCAGCGTCCGGTTACCCAACCGTGTGTTGGCGCGCTCGTTGCCCGCAATGGCGCAATTCGCTCGCCGCTTGCGAGGTCCCTCTCCATTCTTCGGCGGATCGGGATAGACAAAAGGGCGGGAGCGCGTCGTTAGTCCGAAGTATCCTCCTCCGACTCGGCCGGCTTCTCGTTCCCGTCGCCTCGCTCCCCGTAAATCTGGCGCAGGATCCTCCCGATCATTGGCGCAGCCGCGGATCCTCCGTGCACCTTGCTTCCGACATCGCCCTCATAAAGCGCAGCGAAGGCGTATTGCGGGTGCTCCGCCGGAACGAAGCCTGCAAACCAGGCTGCGGTTCGCTCCCTTTCCTTCGGGCCCCACTGCGCCGTCCCGGTCTTTCCCGCCACCGAAACTTTTTCCAGACTCGCTTGATGCGCTGTCCCGGCCGGTGCGTTCACCGCGTCGACCATGGCGGTGTGAATCTGCCCCAATGCAATGGAGGAAGCGTACAGCGTTTTTTTGGCTCGCACCGAATAGGCTGCCACGATCTCATTGCTGACCGTCTGAACCTGCTCCACGAGACGGGTCTGATAAAACGTTCCGCCGTTCCCCACGATGGCCATCGACTGCGCCATCTGCAGCGGAGTGGACAGCAGATCGCCCTGGCCGATCGACATGTTGGCGATATCTCCGTTGAGAATCTTCCGACCGTGGGTCGCCTTCATGTATTTGTCGCTAGGCATGCGCCCCTCCGCCTCGCCCTTCAGCGGAATTCCGCACTTCGCGCCGAATCCTAGTTTGGCCGCCCAGCCGAGAATTGGATCCGCGCCCATCTTGATTCCGACTTGGTAAAACCAGGTGTCGCAAGACTCGGTCAACGCTTGGACAAAGTTGAGAGAGCCGCGGTCACCCTTCTTCCAGTTGTGAAAGGTTGTGTTGCCGACATCGATGGCTGGCACGCATTCATACTGGTCCTGGGGGTTGATCGTGCCGCTCTGAAACGCGGCCAGGCCAACTGCTACCTTGAAGGTGGAACCCGGGGGATATGCGGAACGATAGGCGCGCGGCAGAAGTGGGATGTTGGGATCGTCCTGCAACTCCTTGAACTTGGCCGCCGAAATGGAGGGAACGAATTCGTTAGGATCGAAGGTCGGCCAGGAGGCCATCGCGAGGATGTCGCCCGTATTCGGATCGATGATGACAATCGCACCGCGCTTGGCTTTGGCAGCGAGCGCTTTTTCTGCCATTTCCTGCAGGCGCAGGTCGAGCGTGGTAACGATGTTGTAGCCGGGTACGGGTGGCTCCACGACTCGCTCAGACGTTTTGCGGCCGTCTGGGTCGAACGTCACCTTGTATTTCCCATGCCGGCCCGTCAGCATACTATTGAAGCTCTGCTCCAGACCCTCGCGGCCTTCAGATTCCGGCCAGAGCACCTGACCATTTTGGATGATGCCGTCGGCGTTGCGACTTGTTCGCCCGGTGTAGCCGATGATCTGCCCGGCTATGCTCTTGTTCGGATAGAACCGGATGTAAATCGGCTTGAGCGAAAGGCCGCCCGGTAAATTTTCCTGCAGTTCGGCGCGCTCGGACTCTTTTAGGTTCTGCGCGACCTCAAACGGGAGAAATCCGCGATTGTGGTAATGCTTGAGAATCGCGGCATCGGGAATCCCCAGGGAACGCCCTAGCGTTTTCTCTGCGACACCTATGCGCTGGCGCACGAAATCCAGCACCTCGGGATCAGAGAAATCAAGCGGGGTCGGGAAATCAATCGTTAGGTTGTAGCTCAGTTTGTTTTGGGCCAGAGGCACGCCATTGCGGTCGGTGATCTGGCCGCGCGGGGCGGGTACGTCGAGAAGGTAAGTGCGCGCCTGCTTTTGCGTTTCCCAGGTTGGTTTGATCGTTTCCTCAAAAGGCGTCGCGACGGCCCCGGGCACCGGGTTTGGGATTTCCTGCTGGGCGATCGCGAATGACGCCCAGAAGGAGAAAATGATCCCCAGATGACGCAGATTTCCGCGAATTTTGGGAAGGTTTGAAGTCATCAAGAAAATAAGAAATCTGCGAATCCGCGCAATCGGTGATTGAACTCCTGAAAATCAGTGCCGCTCAAAAAAGCGCCGCACTTCCTCCGCCAACTTCTGGCCTATCCCTTCGGTCGACGCAATTTCTTCGACGCTCGCTTTGCGCAGACGCTGCACAGAACCGAATTTGCGCAGAAGGAGATTCTTGCGGTTCTGGCTCACGCCGGGACAATCGTCGAGGATGCTTTCGCCGATCCGCTTTTTCATCAGGAGTTGGTGATAAGTATTGGCGAAGCGATGCGCCTCATCGCGGATGCGCTGAAGCAAACGCAACGCACCCGAATTGGTCGGGAGCTGCAGCGGCATCGCGCGGCCGGGTCGATAAATCTCCTCGAACTCTTTTGCCAGACCTATGATGGGCAACTCGTGCAGCCCGAGGCGCTGGAGTTCGCGGCAGGCAGAGGATAGCTGGCCCTTGCCGCCGTCGACGATGATCAGGTTGGGCAGACGGACGGCGACAAACCGGTCATCCCGAACCGAGTCTAGGGAACCCGCAGGTGACGTCGGGGGATCCTCCGACTCCGCTACGCTCCGTTCGGGATGACGGAGAAGAGAGGATTTCGTAGCACTTGCCCGATTTAGCGTTTCCACTGGGTTTTCCTGAGAAAATTCCGCCGCCTCCCGATTTTCCGCACGAGCCTGGAGCAGCACCCGCGCATAACGCCGCCTAACGACCTCAGCCATGCTCGCGAAGTCATCCTGTCCCTCCACCGTCCGGATGCGATAACGCCGGTAGTTGTTCTTATCGGGCACGCCGTCGCGAAACGAAACCATCGAAGCGACCACGTGCGTCGTGGAAATGTTGGAGATGTCGAAGCACTCCATCACCCTGGGCAAATGGGGCAGCCGTAGTGCGTCGGCCAGGGCCTGGACGTCGGCCTGCGGATCGATCGCGCTTGGCAGGCTGTGCCGGGTGAAACGTCGCATCGGTTTCGTCGTGCGGCGCAGATCTTCCAGCATGTTGCGCAGCTCGGCGGCTTTTTCAAAATCGAGTTTCGCTGCTGCTTTCTGCATCTCTTCCTCCAGCGCGTTGATCATTTCGCGCGAATGCCCTTCTAAAAATTCCGCGGCTTGCGCGACACGCCGGCGATACGTTTCGGCGTCGATTTCGCTCAGGCGCATCGGCACTTGATAGGTTGACGATTTCAATTCGCGCTCCGTCGGCGCCCCCCGGCCGAAAGTCAACACACCGAATTTTTTTCGCATGAAATTGAGCGTCTGTCGCAGTGCCCCGGCATGCGCATACGGTCCGAAGTAGCGCGCGCCGTCGTCCTTCTTGAAGCGCGCCAGGCGAAAACGCGGCCATTCCTCGGTCGGATCGACTTTCACGACGAGAAAGCGCTTGTCGTCGCGAAACGAAATGTTGTAGCGCGGCCGATATTCCTTGATCAGCTTTCCTTCGAGCAGGAGCGATTCCGCTTCGCTCGCCACCGTGTGCGTTTCGAAGTCCCAGACGGCCTCAAGCAGGGCACGCGTCTTAAGGTCGGCCACCGCCATCCTCGAGGGCATGAAATAGGAGCCGACCCGTTTGCGCAGGTCGCGCGCTTTGCCCACGTAGATGACGCGGCCGAACCGATCGCGCATCAAATACACGCCCGGTTTGTGCGGCACCTCGTGCACTTTCTTGTTCAGATCTGGCTTTTCCTTCGACAGCGGCACGGAGGTGAGAGAGTGACTGGTGTAGCGGCGGCCGTGTCGGCCGCAACTTTGCAGAGTACTCGAAAATGTGGGATGTCGCCATCGTGGGAAGCGGCCCGGCCGGGGCGAGTTGTGCGGCATTCTGTGCCGCCGCGGGCCTGCGGACGCTCGTCTTGGAGCGGGCCAACTTTCCACGGGAAAAGGTTTGCGGCGATTGTTTGAATCCAACCTGCTGGCCGGTTCTGGAGCGGCTGGGCGTTGCCGCCGAAGTGCGCGCTGCGCCCCACGGAAAATTGTCGAGGGTCGAATTCATTGGCTCGGATGGCCAATCAATGACAGCGCCGTTGCCCTTCGGTGACCAGGCCGAAATTGCGATCAGGCGCAGCCTTTTCGATCAAATCCTGCTGCGTCGGGCACGGTCGTTTGGGGCGGAAGTGCGGGAAGGTCAGACGCTCCTTTCTGCCCGGCGCAACGAGCATTGGCAGATCTCGACGGCTCAGAGCAAAGAGTCCGCGCGGATTCTGGTCGCCGCGGATGGGCGCAACTCGACAGTGGCGCGCTTGTGCCACCTGATGCCGAGCAAAGGACCCGATCGGGTGGCCCTGCAAACGCACGTGCCGCTACCGAACGGCTTTGGCGATCGCGTCGTCCTGCAACTCTTGCGCGAGGGCTATTCCGGCCAGGCGCCGGTTGGCGACGGCTTGCTCAACCTTTGCCTGGTTAGTCGCCCTAACGATCTCGCCACGGTAAAACGCTGGGCGGAACGTGAATTCTCCATCCCGATCGATCATCCCTGGCGAACAATCGCGCCACTGGCCCGCACGGCGTTGCCCGCGGGCCAGCCCGGACTTTATTTGGTGGGGGACGCGGCGCGGGTTGTTGAGCCATTTACCGGAGAGGGAATTTACTACGCTCTGTGCTCGGGCGAGCTGGCCGCGGATGCCATCGTGTCAAACCAGAGCCAGGGCTACAGAGCGGCGCACCGGAAGCTTTATGCCGGCCGGCTTTGGATCAACCGGCTTGCCCGCACCGCGGTGCTGCATCCGCGCCTCACGAGCAACCTGTTAGGCGTTGTCCCTAACCAACAGTGGATGCTCCGGAAGTTGACGAAGAAAGTCGTGCGGCTTTGACCGTATTTGCCATCAACATGGCGATCGTCATCGGACCGACCCCACCGGGCACCGGAGTAATCGCGGCCGTTTTCGGCGCGACCTCTTCAAAGGCCACGTCGCCAACCAGCCGATAACCCCGCGGCGCAGCTGCGTCATCGACCCGGTTGATGCCAACGTCGATTACGACGGCGCCCTCCCGCACATGTTCTGTCCGAACAAACCCGGGCTGACCGATCGCCGCGATGATCACGTCAGCCGTGCGCGTGATGGCGGCGAGGTTGCGTGTGCGGGAATGCACTACCGTTACGGTCGCATCGTTTCCCTTTTGCATAAGGAGAAGCGCGAGGGGCTTGCCCACGATCATGCTGCGACCGAGCACGACGACATGCGCGCCGCTAATCGCGACGCCGCTTTCCCTGAGCAATCGCAAACAACCCAGCGGCGTGCACGGAACGAAGCCCGTGAGGTCACCGAGCGCGAGCTTCGCGATATTGATGGGATGAAAGCCGTCGACGTCTTTCGCCGGATCGAGCGCGCGAATGATGACCCCTTCATCGATTTGTTTGGGCGGCGGTGACTGGACGAGAATGCCATGGATTGCGGGATCTCGATTCAACTCCTCGACTTGCCCCAGCAGATCGTCTTGTGTCGTATTTGCGGGCAGCTCAAGTTTCACCGAGTGCAGCTCGAGCTCCCGGCACATCTTGTCTTTCGATCGAACGTAGGCGCGCGAAGCGGGATCGTCGCCAACCAGAACGACCGCGAGTCCAGGCGTCGTCCCGCTTGCCTTCAGCAAAGCGATTTCGCCACGCAACTCGGCGTAGACCTTTTCAGCCACCGCGCGGCCGTCGATTAATTTATGTGGGTCGGCCAAGGTAAGCGTTTTGTAATGGTGGTTTGAGGCAACCGCAAATTCTCGCTGGGTCACGGTCATTTGCCGATCCGACGAAGCGCGGAGAGAGAACTCGCGAGTGCAGGCAGAGCCTGCGCGTGGGAGAAACCGTGAACTGTAAGAGTGAGGTCCTTCGTCCCAAAGCGTTCGGGGCTCTGGATGAAAGGCCCGGGATTACCACGCTTGCTAACGCATCTCTACAAGCTGCAGCATGGCCTCCTGCAAACGCTTCCTTTCGCGCTCGAATTCTTCGTCCGTCGTGGTGGCCGTCACGCGGTGTGGAGAGCCGAAGATGACGCGCACCGTTGAAAACGGCCGAGGAAGAATGAACCGGTCCCAGCTCCGAATCCTCCAAGAGTTCGAATATTCCATATTAATCGGCACGACTTCCGCGCCCGATTGCTGGGCGAGAAAAACGATGCCTTGCCCGAGTTCATAGGCCGGACCGCGCGGTCCGTCGGGCGTGATGACGACGTCCCGGCCGTTCGCGATCACCTCTGCGAGCTGTCTAATGGCACTGGCGCCTTTGCGGGAACTGGAACCCCTGACGACTTCGAAATGGAAGCGCTCCACCAGACCGGCGAGCAACGCACCGTCGCGGCTGGAACTGATGAGGGCCGCGCCTTGCCGCTCCGGCAGAAAGCGTTTGATGACGAAAGGCAGGAGGAGTAGGCGATTGTGCCAGAGGGCCCCGATGTAGCGCTCGTTAGGTGGGGAGTTGATGACATTCGCGCGGTCGTCGATCCGGAAGCGCAAGGTGCGCGCCCAGATTTGCAGCAAGCGATGTGCGAATGCGACCAGCCACCGCGCGCGCCAGCCGTCGATTTTCAAGGCGGAGAAGGTTGGGCGCTTTCGTCTTTCCAGCGATAAGCGCGCGGATTTGGCAGACCGATTTGATCGAGAATCCGCCAGACGACAGTGTCGACGACGGCGTCCACACTCTGCGGCCGGCTGTAGTAGGAGGGGATCGCCGGTAGCACGACCGCGCCGGCTTCGAGCAGAATGACGACGTTGCGCGCATGGATTAGGCTCCAAGGCGTCTCACGCGGGACGACGATTAACTTGCGGCGCTCTTTTAGAAAAACATCGGCCGCGCGGAGCAATGCACTATCGCTCACGCCGGAGGCGATCCGGCCTAACGTTGCCATGGAACAGGGGACGATGACCATTGCGTCGAAGCGGGCGGAGCCGCTGACGAACGGAACATTGAGATCATTTTCCGCATGTTGGACCACGCCTTGGGGCACAGCGAGGTGTTCGACTTCCTGTGCCGCGACCTGCTTTGCGTGAGCGCTCATGACGAGATGTACCTCGTTCGCTGTCGCGTCGATCTGATCGAGCAAACGCTGGAGGTAGATCGTGCCGCTGGCGCCAGTCGCGGCGATGACGAGTTTCATTACACAATACAGAACCACAGGACCCGCTCGCACTCTAGATCGGATTGGCACTCGACGCGTTTCTCAACACGGGATGTCCCAGTCGAGGAGCTCCCGCATCTGTTCGGTGACGACCGCGAGGTTCACCGTTTAGCTCTAAGGCAGCCAGTGGCCGGTGCCGTCGCGGAAGCCGGCGATTTCGCCTTGCGAGTCAACCACCGGTTGCTCCGAAAATGCGCAGATCATGCCGGAAGTGCGGAGGCTGACCGTGACGGCGCCTGCAGGAATTTTGCCGGTGCCGATTGCCCTCATCATGTTGCCTCCGCTGCCGGCACTGACGAGGGCATCTTCGGCCAGCATAACGAAGAGATTTTCTCGCCGGCCCGAATTTGAAATTATGCGTCGTTGGGCGCAATAAGATAACGATGATCAAGAAGCTTTTGCATACACGCTATCGCGTGACGGACTTGGAAAAGACGGTTTCGTTCTATCGGGATGTAC
>Ga0207697_10000817_pt1 | contig 17617 bp, 14 predicted proteins | sample KBSSwiS5withPhiX_FD_184293 | JGI IMG/M metagenome (GOLD analysis project Ga0207697, IMG submission 184293) | Switchgrass rhizosphere microbial communities from Kellogg Biological Station, Michigan, USA, with PhiX - S5 (SPAdes) (version 2) | ecosystem: Host-associated > Plants > Roots >... | reverse complement strand
GAACGCCTTTCCCATGGTCTTTGCCGCCGGTAGCCTCGCGCCTTTACCAGCTCCCACTCACGAACTCAATCTCGGGCGGAACTTGCCAGCTCAGGCAGATCCTTCATGAGGACGCTGATGCAACTCGGCTGCGTCGCACAAAAATCAGCGGGCGCATCCTAGTTTCGCCATTTCAGCTTCAAGGCACTCGGGGCAAACGCCATGGCTGAATTCCGATCCGGTTTGCTGCTTGATGTAGGTTTCGAAACGCTGCCAGTACTCCTCGGCGGTGTGTATTTTGTGACAATAGGCACAAATCGGGATCAATTGCTTGAGCTGGTGAACTTCTCTCGTAAACCAAAGAATTCGATCCGCCACGCGCAGTCGCATTCGAATAGCGGTGGCATCAAGCGGCTTCGTTAGGAAATCGTCAATGCCGGCTTCAGTGGTGAGGTCGTAGTTTTCCGCACCCGTATTCAAGGCGGTGAGAAGAATGAAATAAGTATACGGTGTGTTCCGACGCGCCCGCACTCGGTGACAAAACTCCAAGCCATCTATCCCCGGCATCATCCAATCGCTTACGACAACACGCACAGGAGCGCGATCGAACGTTTCCCACGCTTCGGTTCCAGTGCGCGTCACCACCACTTCGTGGCCCATACGCTCGAGGGTTAATTGTAGGATTTGCGAAGCAACAGCGTCGTCTTCGGCGATGAGGATTTTCATCTCGCTGACGATCTGCGGCGCACCTTCGGCGCGCCATGACCCGCGGCGAGTTGCGATTCGTGACCACCCGCTTTGGTCGGAACGGCACTTTGCACGCTTGCGATTGGAAGTGGCTGTGGGCCTTCCTTAAAAAACCAGGTGAGCGTTTTCAAGGCTAGCTCAACCAGCAGGAACGGTTTCGCAATGAAATCATTTCCTCCACTTAAAGTCGATTGCGCCCGACTTCCGAAATCAGAATGCGAAGTGACAAAAACGATCGGAGTAGTCCGATTAGGCTCCATCCCGCGGATCTTGACGCACAGCTCGAGACCAGTTTGCCCCGGCATCTCGACATCGAGAAAAATGAGGTCGAAATGTTCCCGCTCCAGGAGACGTTGCGCGGCGAGCGGATCATCAAGGCTTGTGGGCTGAAGGCTGGCCCTTCCCAAGGCGGAGCAGATCGTTTCGCGCGAAATAACTTCGTCGTCCACTACTAGGATCTTTGGCGAGGTTATTACTTCGTCTTGAGAATTCGCGGCGCGATCGACTAATAATGCCAATGTCTCAATAGAGTGCGCGACCGTTCGTACGACTGACGGCGAGATTTTTGCCGGCTCGGTGTACAATTCAACGAGCAAAGCCTCCAAAGCTGTGCTCATCCGCGCAATCTTGGGGAAAGCAAGCGCGCTGGCGCCCCCCGCCAGCAAACGAAGGTGACGGTGCATCTGGACAAGTGCAGTACGACGCAAATCTTCCCGTTCCGTCCGGGTGAAATTCTGATAACTGGCGCGCAGCTTCGCGAGTGTCTCGGGCCGGTTAATCGAAAGCTTCGACGCTAGCTTTTCCTGATTCGCCTCCGGTGTTCCAATCATGCCGCTACCGCCGACCCTGGAAGTCGCGCTCCCGCTCACTCCGAGCTCACGCAAAAGTTCGATCATTTGTTCCGGTGTGTTGTCGATTTTTGCGACGAATTTCGTCGCCCCCTCTTCCACAGCGGCACGCGTCAAGTTGCCGAGATAAGGATTTGAAAAAACGATGATTGGTAAGGAGTGCGTGGCGGACTCCGAACGAATATTCTTGATCAGCTCGACCACGTTTATTCCGGGCAGGCACAGGTCGAGGATCAGAAGGTCAAAAAACTCTTTCTTCAGGGTCTGCAATGTACTGTCAAAGTCGCGAGTGACCTCAACCTTGAATCCCTGCGCCTCGAGTTTTTCGCGGTAGATCTGAGTGGCATAGGGATCGTCATCCACGATCAGGATCGATTTCTTTTTGGAAGGCGTGAAAATTCTTTTCATCGGTTATGAATTGGAGGTCGGCAATGTTTGGACAGGTTGCGTGAAGACGCTCTGGACGCGCGGAACTTTCTGGCGAATATCGGTAAGCAACGCGTGTGCCCCGGGAGGTCGCCTGCGAGCGAGTCGTTCCAATTCACCCAACGGTCGGGTAAACGCTTCAGCTCCCCAACAGAGACCCGACTGGGAAAGCTGCGAATCACAATTTGTTACCCTCGCCATTGATTTTTGCCTAAGGCGAGCATTTACGGGGCCACCGGGAACAACTGACTGCGGCATCGACCTGCCGCCCCACCGAGAGGACAGTCTTCGCCAAAAGCCGCACCGAATATTTCTCTCGGGCGCATTCAGTTACGCAGAAGACAGTCTCTTTTCACCCTACGTCGGTTTCCCGACAATAGTGGACAAGAGGCGGTTCACCACAACGGTACACTTTCTGCATTGTGAGTCGGCTTCCAAAGGCTCGAAATGGATATCCTCGTCGCAGATGACGACCGTACTGCCAGATTTTTGCTCAGATCTACCCTGATCGAATTGGGACACAGCGTCACCGAAGCCACAAATGGGTGTGAAGCGTGGGAGGCTTGGAAACGCGAGCACCACCAGCTCGTTATCTCCGATTGGATGATGCCGGGTGTCGATGGGTTGGAGCTTTGCCGAAGAATTCGCGCAGAAGAAGAACCGGGCTTCGCCTATATCATCCTGATTACGGCGCGCGCGGGAAAGGCCAATTATCTGGACGCGATGGATTCAGGCGTTGACGATTTCCTGGGCAAACCATTCGAACGAGACCGGCTCCTCGCGCGCGTCCGCGTGGCAATGCGCATCCTTGATCTGCATCAACGCTTGCGCCTCGCCAATACCGATTTGGAGCGTCGGGTTGAAGAGCGTACTGCTGAACTGGAAAAGGCGCTTCAGGTGAAACGTGAATTTCTTTCCCGCGCCAGTCACGAGCTACTTACCCCAATGAATCACATCCTGGGGTTTGCTCAGCTTCTCTCGTTAAAGAAGGGGCTAACCGAGAAACAAGAAGCCAGTGTCCGACAAATTTTAGAAAGTGGCCGGAGGCTCTTGACGCTGATCGATCACATCCTCGGAATTTCAAAGGCGGATCCAAACGAGCTAACTTTTGAGGGGAGCGGCGCCCCACGACTGGGCAATAGCTAAGTCTTTTAAGATTTTTTTGTCGAGGTGACCCGATCAGCTTGCCGCCGCAGGCGTGGGATGAGTTGGTTTGCCGCCAAACTCGTGCTCGTGAAAGTGGGCGCTGCGCAGGAAGGGCACGCGATCGAGGACGTGTTCCTGGAACCATTCTAACCAGAGATAGATTACCGGCGTGATGTAGAGGGTAAGCAGTTGCGAAACGATGAGGCCGCCGACGATAACGAGACCAAGTGGGCGCCGTGATGATCCGTCCGCGCCCACGCCAAATGCGATGGGCAATGCGCCCATGAGCGCAGCAAGCGTCGTCATAATGATCGGACGGAAACGTTCAATGCTCGCTTCGTGAATAGCTTCGCGCAATTCGTAACCTTCATCGAGACGATGCAGCGCAAAGTCCACGATCATGATCCCGTTCTTCTTCACGATACCCATCAACAGGAACAATCCGATGACTGAGTAGAGCGACAATGTGCTGTTGAACAGCCAGAGTGTCATGAGGCCACCCACGACAGCGGGAAATAGAGTCGAAAGCACAGTAACGGGATGCACATAGCTCTCGTAGAGAATACCGAGGATCACATACATCACGAATACTGCTGCGATGACCAGAAACGGCAGCGCCCGAAAGAGTTGCTGGAGAACCAAACCTTCACCTTGTAGCTCGCCTGTGACCGTCGGCGGCAATACCTCGGCGGCAGATTTCTGGATGTAGTTAATCACATCGCCCAGCGCCACATCGGGTTTAGTATCGAAGCCGAAGGTCACGCTCGTGAATTGATTGAGGTGATTGACCGACTGCAATCCGAGGTTCTCCTGCGCTTTCGTGACAGCGCGAATCGGGATCATCGTGCTGCCGTTGTCCGGTTTCACGTAAACTTCGCTAAGATTTTGCGGGCTGGTCCGCGCCTTATCGTCGGCCTCGACGATGACCTGATATTGGTCGTCGGGCGTTTTAATAAGATAGACGTAGTTTTGCGAGTAGGCGGCGCGCAGCAGGCTCTCGAGCTTGGTGGTCGAGACCCCGTAGGTGCCGGTGCGACCGCGATCGATCTGGATTTCGAGATTGGGGGTGGCGCGAAAGAGATCAGAGCGCGGGGAATTGGCAAAGCCCGGGTAATCACGCAATTTGGCTCCAAGTTTGTCGGCTGCGTCGTAAACCTCCTTAGGATCAATGCCACTGATGACATAAGAATAGCGACCGAACTGACTGCCGGCGGCACCGATATTGATCTGCAACACCGGCTGCGGATTCAGGGTCGGCAGAACGCCGGGAATGGTGCTGCACGCCTTCCGTAGTTGAGCCGCTACGGTTTCGATGTCGGCGCGTTCTTTTTTATCCTTCAAAAACAACGCGGTGAAAACACCGGCGCCTAACCCGGAGCGACCGGCGACAGTGAAGTATTTATCCACAGCGGGATTTGCCTGGAGAATAGGATCGAGCTGGGTTTGGAGTTGCCGCTGCTGCTCGGGTGACGCCCCTTCCTGGACGATGAAGAAACCTCGAATGGTCCCGCTGTCACCGGTCGGCAGCAAAGTAAACGGCAGTTGCTTAAAGAAGAACCAGACACCGATCACGCACGCAATCAGGACCGGCGCGGCGATCCAACCGCGATCGAGAAACCAATGGAGGGTGCGACCATAGGCATCGCGAATCGGGTTGAAGAAGCGCTCGACGAAACGCTCCGTCCACGTCTTGCGATGACCGGCACCGCGCTCTTTGAGAATGCGCGAGCACATTAGCGGCGTGAGCGTGAGTGACACCAAACCTGAGGCGAGAATGGCCACGATAATGGTGATGGCGAATTCGCGGAAAATACGCCCAAGCAATCCCGGCATAAAGGCGAGCGGAATAAACACCGCCGCCAGCGAGAGCGTCATCGACAAAATGGTGAAGGAGATTTCGCCGGCACTGTTCATGGTGGCGCGATAAATGGATTCACCGGCTTCGGCGCGGCGGACGACGTTTTCCAAAAAGACAATCGCGTCATCGACGAGAAAGCCGATGGCGAGCGTGAGCGCCATGAGCGTGAGGTTATTGATGGAATAACCGAGCACCAACATTGCCACGAAAGTGATCAAAAATGACATCGGCAGCGCGACCATGGGGATAAGAGTGTCGCTGGCGCGGCCGAGGAAAACGAAGATGACAAAGATGACGAGGGCGAATGCAAGTACGAGCGTGAATTGCACATCGTGCAATGAATTGACGATCGACTGCGAACGGTCGAATACCGGAATGAGCCGAATCGAGCCCGGCAATTCGCGCTGGAGTCCCGGCAAAAGAGCGCGCACTGATTTCGCCACCTGAACTGCGTTCGCGCCAGCCTGACGGGAAACGGCGAAAACGATGACCGATGCCGGCGGTTGAAAATTGCGAACGAAAAAGTGGCGCGACAGGCGTTCGTTCTCAACGCCATCAACGACACGGGCGACATCGCGCAAATAGACGGGCGTGCCGTTTGGCCCCCGTTTTACGATCAGATCGCGATAGCCTTCCGCCGTCTCGAGCTGCCCCTGCGGCTGCAGCGTAAAGGATTTGTTTTTGCCATCGAACTGGCCCGCGCCGGAGTAGGCAGTCCCCGCCGTAACCGCAGCGGCGAGTTCGTCGAATGTCATGTTACGCGTGGCAAGCTTGCCTGGATCCACTTTGATGCGGATCGCGCCTTTCACGCCGTAGATGTTCACCTGGGAAACGCCCGGCAGGATGTTGACGCGTTGCGCGACTTCGGTCGTGCCGTACCGATATAGTTCGCCATCGGTGAGAGTGTCGCTGGTGAGCGCGACGTACATCACCGGCTGATCATTGGGATTTGCCTTGGTAAATGTCGGAGGGCTGGGCAAATCAGCCGGTAGTTGCCCGCTGGCGCGCTGGATTGCGGATTGCACGTCGCCCGCCGCCCCATCGATGCTTTTGCTGAGATCAAACTGGATGGTTATGCTGGTGTTGCCCTGCGAACTTGCGCTTGTGATCAAACTGATCCCAGGAATCTGCGTGAACTGTTTCTCAAGCGGCGTCGCGATCGTGTTCGCCATTGTCACCGGATCAGCGCCAGGATACGATGCGGTCACGGAAATGACCGGGTAATCGACCGCGGGCAGGTCATTCACCGCGAGCTGATTGTAACTGAGGATGCCGAAGACGAGCACTGATACCGTCAGTAGCATCGTCATTACAGGGCGCTGGATAAACGGTCGGGAGAGACCGGAGGAGAATTGAGTCAGCTTTTGCGCCGCACCGCTAACTCTTTGACGTGGTAACTGAACTTCGCCGCCGTCTCGCCCGTCGGTTTTCATTATTGAGCTGTGGCGGCTTCGCGAGCACCGCCCGCGGGCGATATCTTGTCTTCCTGGGCGGCGACTTTCATTCCAGGGGCAAGTTGAAGTTGACCGCGTGTAACGACACTTTCACCAGGCGTTACTCCCTGCGTGATAACAGTCATTTCGCCCTCCTGCCTTTGCCCTGGCTTTACCTGACGAAGATCGAGCGTGGAATCGGACTTCACTACAAAGACATAGGGTCCGTTTTGGCCGATCTGAACGGCACTGCTCGGCACCAACATCGCATTCTTCAGCGTCTCCAGGATCAGTCGCACGTGCACAAACTGCGCCGCCCACAAAGCGTGGTCGTGATTCTCAGTGGTAGCGCGCGCTCTCACCGTGCCTGCGCCAGGCTGCACCGCATTGTCGATGAACGTAAGCTCGCCAATGCGCGGTGGGTGGTTGTCGTTCTCGACTTCGGTTAAAACTTGCAATGGCGCTCCGTTCAGGTGCTGGCGCACGAGCGGGATGTCAGGCTCGGCAACAGTGAAATCGGTATAAATCGGATCGAGTCGCTGCACGGTAACGAGCGGAGGGCTACTCGGCGCAACGAGATTTCCGACATCCACATTCCGAATGTTTGTGCGGCCATCGATCGGGGATCGGATCGTGCAATAATCGAGATTTACCTGGGCCGATTTGACGGCGGCATCAGCTTTCATCGCGTTCGCCATCGCCACGTCGTAGTCCTGACCGGCGACCACTGCCTTTGTGCGCAACTCCTTTTGTCGCTCAAAGGTAGCATGCGCGAGCGCCGCATCAGCTTGCGCGGAGGCGAGTGCCGCGTCGAATGGACGGGGATCGATTCGGAACAACACATCGCCCTTCTTGACATCGGCGCCGTCCTCGAAATCGCGTGAGAGAATTTGTCCGCTTATCTGTGCCTGCACTTGTACCGTTTCTGCCGCGGTGCACGTGCCGATTTCATCCAGGTACAACGGAACATCTTTGGTGATAACTTTTGACACTGTCACAGACCGCGGCGCTGGTGGCGGCGCTGCTTTCTGCCGGCTTGTAATGACGCGAATGGCCGAAAGAACAACCAGGATCACGACAATACCACTTACGAGATAAACGCGTTTACGGCCATAACGTCGTTCAAGGTGTGTGACACGCTCGCGCATCGCGGTATTTACGTCAGCCAGCGAGCTCATTTTTGTCTCCCTCTGTTTCCATTCGTGCCGGGCGCGCGATCAATCCGTTCGCGCACATGATTCAGTACACGCATGCACACTTCCATGTCGCGTGTTGGAATGTCGTTAATCAACTCGTAACGCAGCTTGAGCGCGGTCGCATTAATCCGATTGATCACGCGCTCGGTCCGAGGTTGCAGATGCACGGTTTTACAACGCCGATCGCTTGCTGAATTCTTGCGCACGACCCACCCTTCTTTTTCCAGGCGGTGAAGCAAACTCACCAGGGTTGGCTCTTCGATGCCGGTGCGTTCCGCGATCTGTGATTGGGTTAGCGGTTCGGGCGCCCGGGAAAGATGAATTAACGTGCGCCACTTTGCCTGGCTCAGGCCCATCGGCTTGAGCCGCTGATCGAGTTTCATTCGCCAGGCTCTGGCCGTGCCGCCGAGAAGGGGCCCAAAGGTCTCGGGATCAAATTTCTTCATGAGATGCGGAAGATCGTTAGCAGGCTAACGATTTAACCTTTTAAGCAAGACCTTTGCCAGCCATTGTCAACCAGGATCAGCGCGAGGATGGAACAGAAAAAATAATCGCCTCGTACTCGCGATAATCAATGATGCGTAAGACCAGCTGGGGCCGGCCGGGCGACCAATGCTTTGTCGTCTCTGCTTCTGTTTCATTCTCGCCCTGCACCAGGAAAAATTTTGTATCGGCCGGTAGTTGCTCAATTTTGCTGACATAGCGAATGGGCGCGTGGACATAGAACAAATACGGCTGGTACTTGGGATTGACAGCGTAGAGCGGAACGCTCTGGGGAATGATGGCATCGATTTGCCGCGCGTGTTGGCGAACCTTTTCGTGTTTGCGCAAAAACGGGACTGCAATCAGGCCATAAACCAACAGCGCAATGCAGGCGATTCCGACGACGATGGCGACAATCTTGTTACGCAAGCGTGGAGGAAACGTTTTGCCGGAGAGCCAAGGCGGCCAATGCAGGTTCTCCTGCGTCAATAATTCGCCGAACCACCATGCCGCTGGACCGAGCGCAGGCATGGCATAACGGGGCAAGGCACCGGGGATTACGTTGACCAGCACGAATGGGACAACGACGCCGAGCAAAAGGGCAAAATGGCGGCGCCGTAATTCCGCTGGCCCATCGAATTGAAGAAATGCGAGCGGCAACCACGGCAGGAAATAAACGACACCGCGTGGAATGTTCATGATCCAGGAAGAAAATTGGAATCCGCTGCCGGAAACGCGGCCGGTATATTGCCGCGACCAGATGGACGCCACGCGCGCTGAATCCGACAGCAGAAAGGCAGGTAGCGCCCAGGCGGCAAACATTCCGAACATGACGACGAGGGCGATGAAATGGTCGCGGGTTGCGAGCAGCGCCAGCTTCCGATCATTCCAGAGCAACGCGACCACCGGCCCGTAAAAGAAGAGTAGATGTGGAAGCGGACCCTTCGCCAGCATGGCCAGTCCGAGGAAAATTGCGGGCAGCAACCACAGTTTTTTTCCTGTTTCTTCCGCGCGATAAGCCGCGATCCAGAAAATAAAGGCAAGCGCAGTTAACGAGACGTAGATGGCTTCGATTTCGATCAAACGACCTTTTTCAATATTCCCGGCGTTAACCAACCAGACCATCGCCGCCAGCAAAGATCCCGTCGTTCCCAGCGCGCGCCGCCCGCGCGTGACGAAAGTGAGCGCGACCGCCAAAATCGCCAGGGCGGAGGGAAGACGCGCCGTCCATTCGCTGCGAACTCCGGTCAGCTTGAAAGAAGCGGCCACGATCCAGTTGACCAACGGCGGTTTGCGAAAGTAGGGCTCGCTTCCAACACGGGGCACAAGGTAATTGCCGGTTTGCAACATGGTAACAGCGGGCAAAATTCGCCGGCCTTCTTCCCCACGAATTTCGAGCGAGCCGAGGCCGGGTAGGTAAATGGCCGCCCAAACCAGCAGGACAAGATGGGTCCGACGGCGTTGCCACCATTTGGCGAGAAAAATCTTTCGCCAGGTCCGGCGTCCGGGTCTGGGTTGATCCATGGCTGCGATTTTCACGGCGGGAGCAGCGGTTGCCAACGGATTTTCACAATCACCTCGTCATCCCGAGCGTAAGTCGAGGGATCCCGCTGTGTAAGCTTTAAGGTAACTTTACGGGATCCCTCGACTTACGCTCGGGATGACGGGCTTCGTGGACGGACTCCGCGCCGACCCCATCACCTTGACGAAAAGCCAGAGTAAATTAAATTAGCTGACTCTAGACCGCGCGACGTTGGAGTGGGAGCTGGTGTCCCACTCTTTTTTGTCTGGCGGTCTCGAGCTGTTTTTATGAACGCGGAATTTATTGCGATGCTGGATTATCTCGAGCGAGAGCGCGGAATTAAGCGCGAGATTTTGCTCGAAGCGGTCTCGAATGCATTGCTGTCCGCTTCCAAGAAAAGCGTGAGCGCTTCGCGGGAACTCCGCATCGATATTAACCCGAAAACAGGTGAGATTCGCGCCCTCGCTAATTTGATCGTGGCGGACAAGGTAACGAATCCGCAGGACGAAATCTCGGAAACAGCAGCCCGTCGAATCAAGCCAGAGGTAAAAGTGGGCGACGTCGTGGAAGTGGAAGTGACACCCAAAAATTTCGGACGCATCGCCGCACAGACGGCCAAGCAGGCGATGATGCAGCGCATTCGCCAGGTCGAAAAGGAGATGATTTACGAGGAGTTCAAGGACCGCGCCGGCGAAATCGTGAGCGGAACGGTGCGCCGTTTCGATCGCTCGGATGTGATTCTCGATCTGGGAAAATTCGAAGCGATTATGCCGCAACGGGAGCGCGTAGTGGTGGAAGATTACAATGTTGGAGACAGATTGCGCGCTTACGTGGTGGCGGTGGACAATGGAATTCGCGGGCCGGAAATTATCGTGTCTCGCAGTCATCCGAATTTTGTGCGGCGTCTGTTCGAACTCGAGGTCAGCGAAATTGCCGATGGCACAGTCGAGATCCGTGGGATTGCGCGGGAAGCGGGTTATCGAACAAAGATCGCGGTCTGGAGCGCCAACGAAAAAGTTGATCCGGTGGGAGCGTGCGTGGGGATGCGTGGATCGCGCGTGAAAAACATCGTGCGCGAGCTCAATAACGAGAAGGTGGACATCATTCGCTGGAGCTCGGACCCGAAGGAATTTGTGCTCGAGGCCTTGAAGCCGGCGAAGGTGAAAAATCTGACCTTCGATACGGAGAAAAAGAGTGTGACGATTGCGGTCGATGAAGATCAGCTTTCTCTCGCGATTGGGAAAAAGGGACAGAATGCGCGCTTGACTTCGCGACTGACCGGCTGGGAAATCAACATTCAAAAGGACACTTCAGCTACCACGGCGGTCGAACAAAAGGTGGCGCAAGCGGCCCAGGCTTTGTCGGCCGCATTACCGATTAGCGGGGAACAGGCGACGACGTTGGTGAAGTCGGGATTTACCAATCTCGAGGGATTGCGTGACGCCGACGTGCAGGATTTGGTAGATATTTTGGGGATCGACGAAGCGAAAGCTCGCGAAATCCACGAAGCGGTGAAGGAACCCGAACCCGCTCAGTAGTTATGGCTCTCCGCTGAGGAGCTCAGAGCCATGAGCAAAAATTTTGAGGAACAAGATGGCAACGAAAAGCACGACGAAATCGCCGGCGCGCAAAGCGACAACGACTGCGCGCAGACCGGCGAAGACTGTTCCTCAGAAAGAAGCGCTGCCCAAAGCTAAAGAATCGAAAGCAAAGGCCGCGGAAAAACCGGCGCGTCCTACAACTCCGGCAAAAGAGGAAGGTGAGCCCACTCGGATCACTGCCGCGGGGCCGGAGAAAACTGACGAAAAGCGTAAGTCAGCGAGCAAGATGGAATCGGTTTCCCTGATCGATAAACCGAAAGCGAAATCCGCAGACGGCGTTCCCAAGGTCAGGACAACAATTTTGCCGCCGATTTCGAAACTGATGGCGAAACCGGGGCCAGTCGCGCCGACAGCGCCGATCGAACCACCATCAGCCCCTCCCGTTCCGGTTGCCGAAGTTGCCGCTGTTCCATCAACTGATGGACCGGCCGCGGAAACTGCTCCTCCAGTCGAGGAAGAACCGAAGAACGTCATCACAATCAAGCCGCCGATCATTGTGAAAGAGTTGGCGACGCAGCTCGGGGTAAAAAATTTCCAGCTGATCAAGGAGCTGATGGTCGATTTCAACATTTTTGTAAACGCCAACCAGACGATCGAGCCCGATGTGGCGACGAAGATTGCGGAGAAGCACGGATTTGTTTTGGAAAAAGAGCGCCGGGAAAAAGGCGGCGGTGTTCATAAGGAAGAAAAGGTTATCGTTGCTCCGCCACCTCCGGAGCCGGCGAAAGAGGAGGAACTCAAGCCCCGCGCGCCCATCATCACGTTCATGGGTCATGTCGATCACGGCAAAACGTCCCTAATGGATGCGATTCGGAAAACGCGGGTAGCTGCCGGCGAAGCGGGCGGGATTACACAGCACATCGGCGCCTACCGCGTGGAGTATAAGGGCCTGTCGATTACTTTTCTCGATACTCCGGGTCACGCCGCATTCACTGCGATGCGCGCGCGAGGTGCATCGGTCACCGACGTTGTGGTGCTGGTGGTTGCAGCTGATGACGGGCTGATGCCGCAGACGATTGAAGCAATCAATCACGCCAAAGCGGCTCCGCACGTCAAAATCATGGTCGCGATAAACAAGATCGACCTGGCTTCGGCCAACATCGATCGAGTGAAGAAGCAACTTCAGGAGCGTGAGCTGACACCGGAAGATTGGGGTGGCGAAACCATCACGGTTCCAGTTTCAGCGACACGCGGGACTAACATCGATCAACTTCTCGAGATGATGACGTTGCAGGCCGAAGTAATGGAGCTGAAGGCATCGCCAACCGCGAAGCCGCGCGGCACTGTTATTGAAGCGCAGGTGGAAGCGGGGCGCGGGCCGACCGCAACCGTCATTGTCCAGACCGGTACCTTACGAGTGGGCGACGCCTTCATTTGCGGCGATTACAGTGGCAAAGTGAAATCGTTGATCGATGATCGCGGCCAACCAGTGAAGGCTGCCGGGCCATCGATGCCGGTGAAGGTTCTTGGGTTCACCGGATTGCCCAACGCTGGCGACGAACTGCTGGTGATGGATTCCGAGCGCGAAGCCAAACAGTTGAGTGAAGAACGGCTGGAATCAAAGCGCGCCGGCAAATTGGCGACTCCGCAGCGCGCCACTCTCGAAACATTGCTGGAAGCGGCCGATGGCAAAAAGGGGTTGCGCATCGTCCTGAAAACGGACGTGCAAGGGTCACTTGAGGCACTGACCGGTGCCCTCAATCAAATCGAGAGCAAGAAAGTCGACCTCGAAATAATCCACGCTGGAGTCGGGCCAATTTCGGAAAACGACATTCTCCTGGCGAGCGCGTCCAACGCCGTCGTCGTCGGCTTCAACGTCAAAGTGGAAAACATGGCGGTAACCGCGGCCAAACACGAAGGCGTGCAGGTCAAACTTTACTCGATCATTTACGAGCTACTCGATCAGATCAAAGAAGCGATGGCGGGCTTGCTCGACCCGGAACATCGCGAATCGGTCATTGGCCATGCCGAAGTGAAACAGATATTCCAGTTGAGCAGAGGGATCGTGGCCGGATGTCTTGTCACCGACGGTCGCATCGCGCGAACAGCACGAGCACGGGTCCTGCGACGTCGTCAACCTGTCTATGATGGCGGGCTTGCTACCCTCCGCCGGTTCCAGGACGACGTAAAAGAAGTGCGCTCGGGACTCGAATGCGGAATCAAGCTGGGAGATTTTAGCGAATACCAGGTGGGCGACATCATCGAGTGTTACGTGCTCGAGCAGATCGCGCAGAAATTGTGAACTGTAGTCACGGCGCTCTGTCGCCGTGGCGATTAAGAAAAACGCCCCGACAGAGTGGAGCGCTACAAATGAAACATCGATTATTGCGCGTAAATGAAGTGCTGAAACGCGAGCTCAGTGGAATTATCACGCGCGAAATGAAATTTGAGAAGGGCCTCGTGACCATCAATCAGGTGAACGTGACCGCCGATCTGAAAAGCGCGCACGTTTTTGTCAGCGTCCTCGGCACGGCGGGCGCGGACGTGATCACTCAACTCGAGGCGCATCGCGCCGCCTTGCAATCCGCCTTGGCAAAACATGTGGTCTTGAAATACACCCCCCACCTTGTTTTCCATCTCGATGATTCCATCGAACGCGGCACCCGTGTCATCGAAATCATGCAGGCGATCGATTCGGCCCGCGAAAACAAGGCGTGAACGAGCGGGACACCAAATTTGCTGAAATTGGTCGCGTCATGCGCGAGCATAATAAATTCGCGGTGCTGAGTCATGTCCGCCCGGATGGAGACGCTCTCGGGAGCACGCTGGCTCTCGCATTGTCGCTGAAAGGACTCGGCAAGGAAGTCCGGGCCTGGAATGAAGAGGGAATGCTGGAGAAATATAATTTTCTGGCGCAGGCCGAGCTGTTAACCCAACCACCAAGCGAGCCGGAAGATTTTGATGTGGTAGTCGCGCTCGATACCGCAGTGCAGAATCGTCTCGGCACCACTACCTCCGCGGTGCGTCATGCCAAACTTTGGATCAATATCGATCATCACCCGAGTAATCCGCGTTACGGTGATCTTGTTTACATCGATCCGACTGCACCTGCGACCGGCCAAATTCTTTTTGAATTCCTAACGAACCAAAATTTCCCGATCACGCCGGAAATCGCGGAAAACCTTTACGCGGCAATCTCGACGGACACCGGTTCGTTTCAGTACCCGAATACAACCGCGCGCACGTTCGAGATCGCGGCGGAGCTGGTTCGTTGCGGAGTCGAGGTCGGGCGAATCAGCCAGTTACTTTACGAAAATTTTCCGCGCCGGCGCATCGAATTACTGCGCGAACTATTGGGCACGATGCAATTCGGCTGCGACGGAAAACTGGCGTGGTTCAGTTTGAGCCAGGCCGCTGCCCTCGCCCTCGGCGTGATTCCGGAAGACAACGAAGGGTTGATCGATCATTTGCGGGCTACTCGTGGCGTGATCGCGGCAATTTTCTTCGAAGAACTGCCCGATGGAAAAGTCCGCGTCAGCATGCGCTCGAAAAACGAAGCGGTCGATGTTTGCGCGATTTGTACCCAGTTTGGTGGTGGCGGTCACGTCCTCGCCGCCGGAACACGCGTTCGCGGGACGTTGCCGGAAGTAGAGAAAAAAATCGTGGAACAAGCTTGTGCAGCAATCGAGCGCAACACCTGACGGCGTTCTGCTCGTGGACAAGGCCGCAGGGATGACATCGCACGATGTCGTCGCGCTGGTGCGGCGGCGTTTGCAAATCCGGAAAGTCGGTCACTGCGGCACGCTCGATCCGATCGCAACCGGCCTCCTCCTCCTCACCCTCGGACGCGGTACAAAAATTCAGGATCTCCTTATGGCTGAGGACAAGGAATATTCGGGGACGATGATGTTTGGAGCAACGACGAGCACACAGGACAAGGAGGGCGAAATCATTGAGCAGCGCGAGGTACCGGCCTTCGATGAAAAAAAAATTCGGCCCGCGTTTGAGAAATTTCGTGGCGATTTTTATCAAACCCCGCCAATGGTCTCCGCCATCAAACACGCCGGTGTTCCACTTTACAAACTCGCGCGCCAGGGAAAAACAGTCGAGCGCGAGCCGCGGTTAGTGCACGTTTACCGCTACTCCATCGATCGGATCGCGCTACCCAAAGTGGATTTCACCGTTGTCTGCAGCAAAGGTTTTTACGTTCGAACCTACGCACACGACATCGGCGCGGAACTCGGTTGCGGCGCCCATCTCTATTCGCTCCGACGAGTGAAATCGGGGCGATTCGATGTCGCGAACGCGGTCTCGGTCGATCAGATCAAAAATGGCGACCCGTCCGAAATTGCCGCACGTGTGCTTTCGTTGCCGCAGGTTTCCCGGATGCGGGGAGCGTAACAAGAATGACGAAGGACGAAGGACGAAATCCGAAGAAGCGCATGAAGATTCGCTTTGGTTGCATGGTGAAACGTTGCTCGTTCGTGAAGAATCAGACACCAAGCCCATCTACGATTTGGGAGAGCGAACAGCGCGTTTCGGGGAAGATGTCATTAATTTCGCAAAGACGATTCCACAGGCCCCAACAACGGACCGCATCATTAGCCAATCGATCGGTGCGACAACAAGTGTCGGCGCGCACTATGTCGGAGCCGATGACTCCGTTTCCAAAAGAGAATTTCTCAAGTGTATTGGTACCTGCAAGAAAGAGGCGCGTGAAACGAAGTATTTTCTGCGTATGGCCGTCCGCGCGGTTCCAAAACTAAAGCTTGAAGCGCGAAAACTCTGGATGGAAGCAAGGGAGTTGCACCTCATCTTTGCGAAAATCTGGCGGAGCGGAAAACAACAAGAACAGGGAAAATGACGAAAATCGAAGCACGAATGTTTCGTCATTCGTCATTTTTCTGATGGAAATCCTCCGTTCCACGACCGGTCTCGCGCAGTTAGACGGTCCGCTTTTCCTCGCGATCGGCGCGTTCGACGGCGTGCACCTCGGTCACCAAGCCGTGATCTCCACTTCTGCGCGGCATGCCCATTCTGAAGATGGAACGCCGGTTGTTGTCACGTTCGATCCACATCCTGCCAAAGTTTTGCGGCCAGAGAATCCGCCTCATCTCATTACTTCCACGCCGCATAAGATCGCGTTGATTCGCGCTCTTGGAGTCGGCCATCTCCTGATAATTCCTTTCGACAAAGATTTCGCCCAAACCGAGGCGGAAGATTTCGTTGCCCAACTGACGGAGAGCGCCAGGGGCCTGGGCGAAATTTGTGTCGGCCATGAATGGTCATTCGGAAAAAATCGGGGCGGCAATCTCGCGCTCCTGCGCAAGCTTGGCACTCGGCATCACTTCAACGTTGTAGGAATCCCGCCAGTGAAAGTGAACGGGGCGGTCGTTAGCAGCACCGCCATTCGCGCCCGGATTGAGCGCGGCGATTTTGCTGGCGCAGCCGTAATGCTCGGCCGCGACTACACCATTCTCGGCACGGTCAGAGAAGGTTCAAAGCTGGGGCGACAAATCGGTTTTCCAACGGCAAATTTGAGTGCACACAGCGAACAATTCCCGCCCAACGGCGTTTACTTTGTCGAGGCCTGGTTCGAAGGCGTACTCCATCACGGTGTCGTCAATGTGGGATTCCGACCGACTGTTTCCGGCGAAAAGGCCGAGCGCACGATCGAAGTTCATCTTCTCGATTTTCATCGCGACATTTATGGCGGTGATATCGAAATAAAATTCGTGCAGTTCCTGCGGCCGGAGAAAAAATTCGAGAACGTCGAAGCGCTCGGAAAGCAAATTGCGGCTGACGTAAAGAAAGCGCGCGAGCTTTGCGCCGCGTAATAACCGTCATTCGGAGCGCAGTCGAGGAATCCCGATGTGAAAGCTTAAAGATACTTCGTCGAGGTCCCTCGACTTCGCTCGGGATGACTTAAACGGTCGTGTCGCGTGTTCGCGTAAGCGCAGCCCAAAGCCCGGCAATGGTCATTCCAGTTCCACAGGCCAGAATCAGAAGAAGCAATTGCACCGGTTTTAGACCCGACATCCGCGCAAACGCATCGTGCACGAACATCCCCTCGCCCGATGCGAAATAGGCGATGACGACCGATACAATCGTTGCCACAAAGATAATGAAAGCGCGCTGCGTGCTCCAGGAGAAACGCCGGCGCGGAAGCTGTTGCATCACTCGGGCGGTAAAGCCCGCGTCGTCGATATAGGGCGTCTCGTCACGCAATCGTGCATCGAGTAAATTATCGAGTGGATCGTTCATTTCAGGTCGCCCAGGCCGCTAGCATTTTCTTCAATTTCTCGCGTCCGCGCAAGACATTCGTCTTCACCGTTCCCAGCGGAATATCGAGAACGCGGGCGGCTTCGTCGTGAGACAACCCATTCTGGCAACAGAGGGTGACGGCGGTCCGCTCGTGCAACGGTAAGGTAGCCAGCG
>Ga0207697_10000810_pt1 | contig 17713 bp, 31 predicted proteins | sample KBSSwiS5withPhiX_FD_184293 | JGI IMG/M metagenome (GOLD analysis project Ga0207697, IMG submission 184293) | Switchgrass rhizosphere microbial communities from Kellogg Biological Station, Michigan, USA, with PhiX - S5 (SPAdes) (version 2) | ecosystem: Host-associated > Plants > Roots >... | reverse complement strand
GATCGACAACGCGCCGGAGGAGAAGGCGCGGGGGATCACGATCAACACGGCGCACGTGGAGTACGAGACGGCGAACCGGCACTACGCGCACGTGGATTGCCCGGGTCACGCGGACTACGTGAAGAACATGATCACGGGTGCAGCACAGATGGACGGCGCGATCCTGGTGGTGAGTGCGGCGGACGGACCGATGCCGCAGACGCGGGAGCACATTCTGCTGGCGCGGCAGGTAGGGGTGCCGTACATCGTGGTGTACCTGAACAAGGCGGACATGGTGGACGACGCGGAGTTGCTGGAGCTGGTGGAGATCGAGGTGCGGGAGCTGCTCTCCAAGTACCAGTTTCCTGGGGATGACACGCCGATCGTGATCGGCAGCGCGAAGATGGCGCTGGAAGGTGACAAGGGCGATATGGGCGAAGGCTCGATCATGAAGCTGGCGGAGGCGCTGGATAGCTACATCCCGCAGCCGAAGCGGCTGATCGACGGCCCGTTCCTGATGCCGGTGGAGGACGTGTTCTCGATTTCGGGTCGTGGGACGGTGGTGACGGGTCGGGTGGAGCGGGGGATCGTGAAGGTGGGGGAGGAGTTGGAGATTGTCGGGTTGAAGCCGACGCTGAAGACGGTGTGCACGGGTGTGGAGATGTTCCGCAAGCTGCTGGACCAGGGTCAGGCGGGTGACAACGTGGGGGTGCTGCTGCGGGGCACGAAGCGGGAAGAGGTGGAGCGGGGTCAGGTGCTGGCGAAGCCGGGGTCGATCACGCCGCACACGAAGTTCAGCTGCGAGGTGTATGTGCTGAGCAAGGAGGAGGGAGGGCGGCACACGCCGTTTTTCAATGGCTATCGGCCGCAGTTCTACTTCCGGACGACGGACGTGACGGGGAGCGTGGTGTTGCCGGAGGGAACGGAGATGGTGATGCCGGGTGACAACATCCAGATGACGGTGACGTTGATTGCGCCGATCGCGATGGAAGACGGCCTGCGGTTCGCGATTCGCGAAGGCGGCCGCACCGTCGGTGCCGGCGTCGTGACGAAAATCCTGGAGTAGATCGCGCAAAGTTTCGCTCGCTTTGCTCGCACGATACTCTGCGCGAGAACGGCGGGCCCGGCATGAAAGCTCGGGACGGCCCTTCGCTTTCGTGACAGAACGACTACGAAAAACCGAGCGCTTTGCGAGCGGTTTTTCAAAAAGGTGATGTATGCAAAACCAGAGAATTCGGATCCGCTTGAAAGCGTACGATTACAAGCTGATCGATCAGTCGGCGCTGGAGATCGTGGATACGGCGAAGCGCTCCGGCGCCGTCGTCAAGGGCCCGGTTCCGCTGCCCACGAGGATCGAACGCTTCGACGTCCTGCGCTCGCCGCACGTCAACAAGACGTCGCGCGATCAGTTCGAAATCCGCACGCACCTGCGGCTGATGGACATCATCGATCCGACCGACAAGACGGTCGATCAGCTGATGAAGCTCGATCTGCCGGCAGGTGTGGACGTCGAAATCAAATTACAGTAGTCGCGAAAAGTAGCGCTTCACGTTTCGCCGTTTATTGATCGGCCAATTGCAGCCGGCACCCGGAGCGATCCGGGTTACTTAAAACAGAGAGATCGATATGAGTCTAGGATTGGTAGGTCGCAAGGTCGGCATGACCCGCGTCTTCGCCGACGATGGCAGCGCGATCCCGGTCACCGTGCTCGACGTGGCGAACAACCGCGTCACGCAGGTCAAGACACCGGACACCGACGGCTACGCCGCGGTGCAGATCACGTTCGGCAAGCGTCGCGCATCGCGCGTGTCCAAGCCGATGGCCGGACACCTCGCGAAAGCGGGCGTCGAGGCCGGTGACATGCTGAAGGAATTTCAGGTCACGACAGACGAGCTCGCGAAGTTCAAGCCGGGCGATGTCGTCGGCGTCGACACGTTCGAGGTCGGCCAGCTGGTCGACGTCACGGGGACGACGAAGGGCCGCGGGTTTTCAGGCGTGATCACGCGCCACAACTTCAGCAGCAATCGCGCATCGCACGGCAATTCGCGCTCGCACAACACGCCGGGCTCGATTTCGATGGCGCAGGATCCGGGTCGCGTGTTTCCGGGCAAGCGGATGGCGGGCCAGTACGGGAACGTGACTCGCACCGTGCAGACGCTGCCGGTGATCCGCGTCGACAAGGAGCGCGGCCTGCTGCTGGTCAAGGGCGCGGTACCCGGCGCCGACGGCGGTCACATCGTCGTGCGTCCTTCCGCCAAGACACCGGCGAAGAAGGGAGCGTAACGATGGATCTGAACCTCATCGACGACAAGGGTCAGAAGGCTTCGACGGTCGCGGGATCGGACGCGCTGTTCGGCCACGACTACAACGAGGCGCTGATCCATCAGATCGTGACGGCCTACCAGGCGAACGCTCGCCAGGGCACGCGCGCTCAGAAGGGTCGCAGCGAGATCAACAAGTCGCACCGCAAGCCGTGGAACCAGAAGGGTACGGGCCGCGCGCGCGCAGGCCAGGCGAACAGTCCGCTGTGGCGTGGCGGCGGCAAGATCTTCCCGAGCTCGCCCGACGAGAATTTCTCGCACAAGGTGAACCGGAAGATGTATCGCGCCGGGATGGCGTCGATCCTGTCGCAACTCGTTCGCGAAGAGCGGCTGTCGGTGATCGACACGCTCGCGCTCGACTCGCCGAAGACGAAGCTCTTCGCGCGGAAGATCAAGGACTACGGCTTCACCGGCACCGTGCTCGTCGTCACCGAGAAGCTCGACGAGAACCTCTTCCTCGGCTCACGCAACCTGCCCAATGTGCTGGTGCTCGAGACGCGCGAAGTCGATCCGGTCAGCCTCGTCCGTTTCAATCACGTGCTGCTGACCAAGGGCGCCGTGACGCAATTCGAGGAGCTTATGGGATGAATGCCCCCGTCAAATACAACTCCGAGCGCCTGATGACCGTGCTGCTCGCGCCGGTCGTGTCCGAAAAGGGCACGCACATCGCGGACAAGTACGAGCAGGTGATCTTTCGCGTCATGCAGAACGCGACGAAGCCCGAAGTCAAGGCGGCAGTCGAGCTGATGTTCAAGGTGCAGGTCGAATCGGTGCAGATCGCGAACGTCAAGGGCAAGCAGAAGCGCTTCGGCACGCATGCGGGCCGGCGCCGGAACTGGAAGAAGGCCTACGTGTGCCTGAAGCCGGGTCAGGAAATCAATTTCGCGGCGGAGGCCTGAAATGGCACTGGTCAAGGTCAAACCCACGTCCAACGGGCGTCGTTCGCTCGTCAAGGTCGTCAACGCGAGCCTGCACAAGGGCCCGCCGATCGCTTCGCTCGTCGAAAGCCAGAAGCGCGGCTCGGGACGCAACAACAATGGCCACATCACCGTCCGGCACAAGGGCGGCGGCCACAAGCAGCACTACCGGATCGTCGACTTCAAGCGCAACAAGGATGGCATTCCGGCGACGGTCGAGCGGCTCGAATACGACCCGAACCGCAGCGCCAACATCGCGCTTCTGCTGTACGCGGATGGCGAGCGTCGCTACATCATTGCGCCGCGCGGCGTCGCCGTCGGCGTGCAGCTGATGTCGGGCGCCGAGGCGTCCATCAAGCCGGGCAATACGCTGCCGCTGCGCAACATTCCGGTGGGCACGACGATCCACTGCATCGAGATGCAACCCGGCAAGGGCGCGCAGATGGCGCGGTCGGCCGGTGCGGGCGTGCAGTTGCTCGCGCGCGAAGGCGTCTATGCGCAGGTGCGGTTGCGCTCCGGCGAAATCCGCCGCGTTCACGTCGACTGTCGCGCGACGATCGGCGAAGTCGGCAACGAGGAGCACAGCCTCCGCTCGATCGGCAAGGCCGGTGCGCAGCGCTGGCGCGGCATCCGGCCGACGGTACGGGGCATTTGCATGAACCCGGTCGATCATCCGCATGGCGGGCGCTCGAACGGCGGTGGCCACCCGGTCTCGCCGTGGGGCACGCCCACCAAGGGCTACAAGACGCGCCGCAACAAGCGCACCGACGTGATGATCGTGCGCCGCCGTCACGCGACCAAGGGATAACGGAACATGGCACGCTCAATCAAGAAGGGACCGTTCGTCGACGGACATCTGCTGAAGAAGGTGGATGCAGCGCGCGCGGTCAACGACAAGAAGCCCATCAAGACCTGGTCGCGCCGCTCGACGATCACGCCCGAGTTCGTGGGCCTGACCATCGCCGTGCACAACGGCAAGCAGCACATCCCGGTCTACGTGTCGGAAAACATGGTCGGCCACAAGCTCGGCGAATTCGCGCTCACGCGCACGTTCAAGGGGCATTCGTCCGACAAGAAAGTCGCCGCGCCGAGCGCGACGAAGCGCAAGTGAGGACATGATGCAAACCACTGCTACGTTGCGCGGCGTACGGCTGTCGGCCCAGAAGGGTCGCGTCGTCGCCGATGCGATCCGCGGCCTGCCGGTCGATCGCGCGCTGAACATCCTCGCGTTCTCCCCGAAGAAGGGGGCGCGGATCATCAAGAAGGTGCTCGAGTCGGCGATCGCCAACGCCGAGCACAACGAGGGTGCCGACATCGACGAGCTCAAGGTCACGACGATCTATGTCGACAAGGCCGACACGCTGCGCCGGTTCACCGCGCGCGCCAAGGGCCGCGGCAACGTCATCGGCAAGCAGAGTTGCCATATCCGCGTCGTCGTCGGCGACGGGAAATAAGGAACCGCCATGGGACAGAAGATTCATCCGACCGGCTTCCGCCTCGCCGTCAACCGCAACTGGGGCTCGAAGTGGTTCGCCAACAAGAAGCACTACGGCCCGACGCTCGCCGAAGACCTGAAGGTGCGCGAGTACCTGAAGAAGAAGCTCGCGCACGCGTCGGTGGCGAAGGTCACGATCGAGCGTCCGGCGAAGAACGCGCGGATCACGATCCACAGCGCGCGCCCCGGTGTCGTCATCGGCAAGAAGGGCGAGGACATCGAGGTGCTGCGCGGCGACCTGCGCAAGATGATGGGCAGCGACGTCGGTCTCAACATCGAGGAGATCCGCAAGCCCGAAATCGACGCGCAGCTGATCTCCGATTCGATCGCGCAACAGCTCGAGAAGCGGATCATGTTCCGCCGCGCGATGAAGCGCGCGATGCAGAACGCGATGCGGCTCGGCGCGCAAGGCATCAAGGTGATGAGCTCCGGACGCCTCAACGGCGTCGAAATCGCGCGGCGCGAGTGGTATCGCGAAGGCCGCGTGCCGCTGCATACGCTGCGTGCCGACATCGATTATGGATTTTCCGAGGCGCGCACGACCTACGGCGTCATCGGCATCAAGGTCTGGGTGTTCAAGGGTGAAGTGATGGCGCACAACGCCGAGCCCGCGGCCGCGCCGGCACCTGCACCCGAAGCACCGAAGCGCCCGCGCCGGTCGGGACCAGCACCAGGAGCGAAGAATGCTGCAACCAGCTAGAAGGAAATACCGCAAGGAGCAGAAGGGCCGGAACAAGGGCGTGGCGACCGTCGGCAACAAGGTCAGCTTCGGCGAGTACGGCCTGAAGGCGACCGATCGCGGCCGTCTGACGTCGCGGCAGATCGAGGCGGCGCGGCGTGCAATGACGCGCCACATCAAGCGCGGCGGCCGGATCTGGATCCGTATCTTCCCGGACAAGCCCGTGTCGAAAAAGCCCGCGGAAGTCCGCATGGGCAACGGCAAGGGCAACCCGGAGTATTACGTCGCCGAGATCCAGCCCGGCAAGGTGCTCTACGAAATGGACGGCGTGGAAGAGGCGCTCGCCCGCGAGGCGTTCGCGCTCGCCGCGGCGAAGCTGCCGCTGCGCACGACGTTCGTCCACCGCCTGATCGGCGGCTGACGGAGAACGCGATGAAACGCACTGACACGAAGAAGGCGCTGGCCGGCAAGAGCCCGGCCGAGTTGCAGACGGAGCTCGAGGCGCTGCTGAAGGAGCAGTTCGGGTTGCGGATGCAGGTCGCCACGCAGCAACTGACGAATACGTCGAAGCTGAAGGACGTGCGCCGGGGCATTGCCCGCGTGCGCACGTTGCTGGGCCAGGGCGCGCGCGCTTCGGGCACCTCCGCGCCGGCCAAGTCCGCGCGCGCGTGAGCGCGAAGGTTTACGGATTACTGAGCGCTGATGCGCAAAGGGTGAAGTGATGAACGTGCAAACCACGAACGACGCGACGGCACAGGCGCCGGCGGCGCGCAAGCCGCTCGTGCAGACGGTGACCGGTCGCGTCACCAGCGACAAGATGGACAAGACGGTCACCGTGCTGGTCGAGCGTCGCTCGAAGCACCCGATCTACGGCAAGGTCGTCATCAAGTCGAACAAGTACCACGCGCACGACGAGGGCAACGAATGCAAGACCGGCGACCTGGTCGAGATCCAGGCGACCCGCAAGCTTTCGAAGCTGAAGGCGTGGCGCGTCGTTCGCGTCGTGGAGAAGGCAAAAGTCGTCTAGAGGCTGGTCCGGGTATTGCCTGACAGCGAAATACCTGCCATACTCGCTGTTTTCCCCGCCGCGACGCCACGGGGCATTCATCAAATGCGCGGGCGCCGCGGCCCATCCCAGCCGGATGCGTGATTTCGCATCCGAGACGGGGTCCAAAACTGGCCGCCGCCTTTTCGCTTCAGCCGGTCCGCAGGTAGTCGATTGAACCTGCACCGGAGGCGGATCAAGTTGGAGAGAACTGAGTCATGATTCAAATGCAGACGGTACTCGACGTCGCCGACAACACGGGCGCGCGCGCCGTGATGTGCATCAAGGTGCTGGGCGGCAGCAAGCGCCGCTATGCGCACATCGGCGACGTGATCAAGGTGTCGGTGAAGGAAGCTGCGCCGCGCGGCCGCGTGAAGAAGGGCGAGATCTACAACGCCGTCGTTGTGCGCACGCGCCATGGCGTGCGCCGCGATGATGGTGCGCTCGTCCGCTTCGACACGAACGCCGCCGTGTTGCTCAACAACAAGCTCGAGCCGATCGGCACCCGCATCTTCGGGCCGGTCACGCGCGAATTGCGCACCGAGCGGTTCATGAAGATCGTCTCGCTGGCGCCGGAAGTCCTCTGACGCCGCTTCAAGTTCGAAGAGACTACACATGCGCAAGATCAAGAAGGGTGACAACGTCGTCGTCATCGCGGGCCGCGACAAAGGCAAGCGTGGTGACGTCGCCCGTGTCGTCGACGACACGCACGTCGTCGTCAACGGCGTAAACCAGGTGAAGCGGCACACGAAGCCCAACCCGATGAAGAACCAGCCGGGAGGCATCGTCACGAAGGAAGTGCCGATTCACGTATCGAACGTCGCGATCTGGAACCCGGTGACGCAGAAGCCGGACCGGATCGGCTTCAAGCTCCTCGAAGACGGCCGCAAGCTCCGCTTCTTCAAGTCCAACGGAGAGCAGATCAATGGCTGACGACAAGAAGGACAAGAAAGGCGACAAGAAGGGAGCCAAGCACGACAAGGCTCCTGCCGCCGACAAGCAGGCGAAGCAGCCGAAGGCCGAAAAGCCGGCGAAGGCTGCGGCGTCCGCGGATCGTGCTCACGACGCCGACCAGCCGCATCAGCCGGCGCGGCTGAAGGACATCTATCGCAAGGAGATCGCGCCTGCGCTGACTGCGCAATTCGGCTACAAGTCGCCGATGGAAGTGCCGCGGATCTCCAAGGTCGTGCTCAACATGGGTGTGGGCGAAGCGACGGCGGACAAGAAGATCCTCGACAACGCCGTGTCCGACATGACGAAGATCAGCGGCCAGAAGCCGGTCATTACCAAGGCGCGCAAGGCAATCGCGGGCTTCAAGATTCGCGAAGGCTATCCGATCGGCTGCATGGTGACGCTGCGCCAGGAACGGATGTACGAGTTCCTCGATCGCCTCGTGACCGTCGCGCTCCCGCGCGTGCGCGACTTTCGCGGCATCTCGGGACGCGGCTTCGACGGGCGCGGCAACTACAACATGGGCGTCAAGGAACAGATCATCTTCCCCGAGATCGAGTACGACAAGATCGACACGATCCGCGGGATGAACATCACGATCACGACGACCGCGAAGACCGACGCCGAAGCGAAGGCGCTGCTCGCCGCGTTCAAGTTTCCGTTCAGGAACTGAGGATTCTCAATGTCGAAGCTGGCACTGATCAACCGCCAATACAAGCGCGAGAAGCTCGTCGCGAAGTACGCGAAGAAGCGCGCGGCACTCGAAGCGATGGTCGCGAACTCGCGGATGTCGGACGAGGACCGCTACGCGGCGCGGCTCAAGCTGCAGGCGCTGCCGCGCAACGCCAACCCGACGCGGCTGCGCAACCGCTGCCTCATCACGGGCCGTCCTCGCGGCGTGTACAGCAAGTTCGGCCTCGGGCGCAACAAGTTGCGCGAATACGCGATGCGCGGCGAAGTGCCGGGCATCGTCAAAGCCAGCTGGTAGGAGTGACGCATGAGCATGAGTGATCCCATCGCCGACATGTTGACGCGCATCCGCAACGCGCAGATGACGGAGCGCGCCGTTGTCGTGATGCCCGCGTCGAACGTCAAGGTCGCGATCGCCCGCGTGCTGAAGGACGAGGGCTACATCGAAGGCTTCAAGATTTCCGGCGAGGAAACGCGCAAGCCGCAGCTCGAGATCGCGCTGCGCTACTACGCGGGCAAGCCGGTCATCGAGAAGATCGAGCGCATCTCGAAGCCCGGCCTGCGCATTTACAAGAGCAAGGACGACATTCCACGCGTGATGAACGGCCTCGGCATCGCCATCGTGTCGACGTCGCACGGCGTGATGACCGACCGCAAGGCGCGCGCGACCGGCGTTGGCGGCGAAGTCATCTGCATCGTCGCCTGACGGGAGATATCGAGATGTCACGCATTGGCAACAATCCGATCAAGCTTCCGCCGAAGGTCGAAGTGACGCTTGGCACCGGCGAGATTTCCGTCAAGGGTCCGCTCGGCACGCTGTCGCGCAGCTACGGCCCCGAAGTTGCCGTCGAGCGCAACGGCGAGGAGCTGGTGTTCAAGGCGACGAACGACGAAGCCGGCGCGCTGCAGGGAACGCTGCGCGCGCTGGTCGCGAACATGGTCAAGGGCGTAACGCAGGGCTTCGAGAAGAAGCTGTCGCTCGTGGGCGTTGGCTATCGCGCGCAAGCGGCGGGCGACAAGATCAACCTGTCGCTCGGGTTCTCGCACCCGGTCGTGCACATGATGCCGAAGGGCGTGACCGTGCAGACGCCGGTGCAGACGGAAATCCTCGTCAAGGGGATCGACAAGCAGCAGGTCGGCCAGGTCGCGGCCGAGATCCGTGCGTATCGTCCGCCCGAGCCGTACAAGGGCAAGGGTGTCCGCTATTCGGACGAGCGCGTCAAGATCAAAGAAACGAAGAAGAAGTAATGCTTCGGCCAAAAGTAAAAACCTACTTTTGGCCGGTCAATTCACCCTCGAATCGCGGGCGGAGCCCGACGATTCAAGGTCGAAAGGGCTAGAGAGGTACCGATGAATAAAAAGGAAGCTCGAGTTCGCCGCGCGCGCAAGACGCGGATCCGCATCGCCGAGCAGCGCGCGACGCGCCTCGTCGTCGGCCGCTCGAACAGCCACATCTACGCGCAGATCGTCGCGCCCACCGGCGACAAGGTGCTCGTCAGCGCTTCGACGCTCGAAGCGGACGTGCGCAAGGATCTGAAGAACGGCGGCAACAAGGCTGCCGCCGCGATGATCGGCAAGCGCATCGCCGAGCGCGCGAAGGCGGCGGGCATCGAGGCGGTCGCGTTCGACCGTGCGGGTTTTCGCTTCCATGGCCGCGTGAAAGCGCTGGCCGACGCCGCCCGCGAGGGCGGTCTCAAGTTCTGAGCAGGGGATTCGACTCATGGCACAGCAACGATCCAACTCCCGCCAGTCGCAGCAGCAGGACGACCGCGGCGACGGGTTGAAAGAGAAGATGATCTCGATCAACCGGGTCACCAAGGTGGTGAAGGGCGGACGGATCCTGGGCTTCGCGGCGCTCACGGTCGTCGGCGATGGCGATGGTCGCATCGGCATGGGCAAAGGCAAGGCGAAGGAAGTGCCCGTTGCCGTGCAGAAGGCGATGGAGCAGGCGCGCCGCAAGATGGTGAAGGTGCGCCTGAAGAAGGGAACGTTGCATCACGCGGTGATCGGCCGGCACGGCTCGACGCGCGTGTACATGCAGCCCGCGTCGGACGGGACGGGCGTGATCGCCGGCGGCGCAATGCGGGCCGTGTTCGACGTCGTCGGCGTGACCAACATCCTCGCCAAGTGCCACGGTCCCACCAACCCGTACAACGTGGTGCGCGCGACGATCAACGCGCTCGAGGCGATCAATGCGCCGGCCGACATTGCCGCCAAGCGCGGCAAGACGGTCGAGGAAATCTTGGAGGCGTGATGGCGGCGGACAAGCGATTGAAGGTGACGCTCGTCAAGGGTGTCGGATGCACGCGCAAGGACCATCGGGCCACCGTGCGCGGCCTGGGGCTGAAGCGCATCCGCCAGGTCGTCGAGCTCGAGGATACGAAGGCCGTCCGCGGCATGATCAACAAGGTCAGCTACCTCGTATCGGTAGTGGGCGAGTGAATTTCCGGAGTCTTTGATGCGTCTCAATACGATCAAGCCCGCATCGGGCAGCAAGAAGGCGCGGCGTCGCGTCGGACGCGGCATCGGCTCGGGCCTCGGCAAGACGGCCGGTCGCGGCCACAAGGGCCAGAAGTCGCGTTCGGGCGGCTTTCACAAGGTCGGCTTCGAAGGCGGCCAGATGCCGCTGCAGCGGCGCCTGCCCAAGCGCGGTTTCGTGTCGCGAACGAAGCTCGACGTCGCGGAAGTGCGTCTGTCGGATCTCGCGCGGCTGCCGGTGACGGACATCGACCTCCTGGCGCTGAAGGCTGCAGGCATGGTCCCGTCGACGGCGAAGTCGGCGAAGGTGATCAAGACCGGCAAGTTGGACAAGGCCGTCAAGCTCATCGGCCTGACGGCCACGCAGGGCGCGAAAGCCGCGATCGAGGCCGCCGGCGGCACGCTCGCCGAAGCCGCTTGAATACGCAACCGGGCGACGCAACCTAGGACAGTCCATTGGCAATAGCAAATCCGGCGCAGAAAAGCGGGAACAAGTATGGCGACCTGAAGCGCCGCTTGTGGTTCCTGCTGGGTGCGCTCGTCGTCTACCGCGTGGGTACGCACATCCCCGTGCCGGGCATCAACGCCTCGGTGCTGGATGAGCTGTTCCGCGGCCAGCAGGGAGGGATTCTCGGCCTGCTGAACGTGTTCTCGGGCGGCGCACTGTCGCGCTTCTCGATCTTCGCCCTCGGGATCATGCCGTACATCTCGGCGTCGATCATCATGCAGCTCTGCACGGTGATCGTGCCGGCGCTCGAGGCGCTGAAGAAGGAAGGGCAGTCGGGGCAACGCAAGATCACGCAGTACACGCGCTACGCAACGCTCGCGCTGTCGTTCTTCCAGGCGTTCGCGATCTCGACGGCGCTGGAAGCACAGGCGGGGCTGGTCCTCGAGCCGGGCGTGATGTTCCGCGTCGTCTCGGCGGTCACGCTGGTGACGGGCACGATGTTCCTGATGTGGCTCGGCGAGCAGATCACCGAGCGGGGTCTTGGCAACGGCATCTCGCTGATCATCTTCGCGGGCATCGCCGCGGGCCTGCCGCGCGCGATCGGCCAGACGCTCGAGCAGGGCCGCACGGGTGCGTATTCGTGGCTGCTGATCATCGGCATCGCCGCGCTCGTCGTGCTCGTGACCGCGTTCGTCGTGTTCATGGAGCGGGCGCTGCGCAAGATCCTGGTCAATTATGCGAAGCGGCAGGTTGGCAACAAGGTTTACCAGGGGCAGAGCTCGCACCTGCCGCTGAAGATCAACATGGCGGGGGTGATCCCACCGATTTTCGCATCGTCGATCATCCTGTTCCCGGCCACGCTCGCGCAGTGGGCGGGCACGGGCGAGAACACGATCTGGATCCGCGACCTGGCGGCGACGCTGGCGCCCGGTCAGCCCGTGCACGAGATCCTGTACGCAGCGGCGATCATTTTCTTCTGCTTTTTCTATACGGCGCTGCAGTACAACCCGAAGGAAACGGCGGACAACCTGAAGAAGAGCGGTGCGTTCATCCCGGGCTACCGGCCGGGCGATCAGACGGCCAAGTACCTGGAGAAGATCACGCTCCGGCTGACGCTCCTCGGCTCGCTGTACCTCGTCGTCGTGTGCTTCATCCCGAATTTCCTGATCGCGTGGAAGAACGTGCCGTTCTATTTCGGAGGCACGTCGCTCCTGATCATCGTGGTCGTGACGATGGATTTCATGACGCAGGTGCAGGCGTACCTGATGTCGCAGCAGTATGAGAGCCTGCTGCGCAAGGCCAATTTCAAGGGTGGAGTGCCGACGCGCTGATGGCGAAGGAAGAGACGATTGCGATGCAGGGCGAGGTGGCGGAAATGCTGCCGAACGCGACGTTCCGCGTAAAGCTCGAAAACGGTCACGTCGTGCTTGCGCACATATCCGGAAAGATGCGCATGCACTACATCAAGATCCTGCCGGGCGACAAGGTCACCGTCGAGCTGACGCCGTACGACCTGTCCCGCGCGCGGATCACTTTCCGGGCGAAGTGACGACTGATCGGGTGGCGAAATGAAAGTACTGGCTTCGGTGAAGAAGATCTGCCGCAACTGCAAGATTGTCCGCCGGCATGGCGTGGTGCGCGTCATCTGCACGGCTGACGCACGGCACAAGCAGCGGCAGGGCTGACCCGCCGGCGACGGCGCAAACGACAGATATAGGTTAATCATGGCGCGTATTGCAGGCGTAAACATTCCGAACCATCAGCATGCGGAGATCGCGCTGACGGCGATCTACGGCATCGGTCGTCCGCGCGCGAAGGCGATCTGCGTGGCGGCAGGCGTCGCGCCGAACGCGAAGATCAAGGACCTCACCGATGCGCAGATGGACAAGCTGCGCGAGCACATCGGCAAGTTCACCGTCGAAGGCGATCTGCGCCGCGAGGTGACGATGAGCATCAAGCGACTGATGGACTTGGGCTGCTATCGCGGCGTCCGTCATCGCAAGGGACTGCCTGTGCGCGGCCAGCGCACGCGCACCAACGCGCGCACGCGCAAGGGTCCGAAGAAGGGCCGCACCGTCGCGCTGTCGAAGGGCGTCACCAAGTAACGCAGGAAACCGGTTAAGGATCATTGATGGCACAGCAACCGTCGCAGAAGGGCGCCACCGCGCGCACCCGCAAGAAGGTCAAGAAGAACGTGTCCGAAGGGATCGCGCACATCCACGCGTCCTTCAACAACACGATCATCACGATCACCGACCGGCAGGGCAATGCGCTGTCGTGGGCGACGTCGGGCGGCGCCGGGTTCAAGGGCTCGCGCAAGTCGACGCCGTTCGCGGCGCAGGTCGCGGCCGAGTCCGCCGGTCGCGCGGCACAGGAATACGGCGTCAAGAACCTCGAGGTGCGCATCAAGGGACCGGGCCCGGGACGCGAGTCCGCGGTGCGCGCGCTCAATGCGCTCGGACTCAAGATCAGCAGCATTTCCGACGTGACGCCGGTGCCGCACAACGGCTGCCGTCCGCCGAAGCGTCGGCGGATATAGGAAAGCGCGGCGATTCACGTTGATTTTTCGTTAGACGTTGAGTCTGAGGATCGTCGGGCTTCGCCCGCGGTCCTCAGGTAACCAAGGAACGGCCAAAAGTAGGTTTGTACTTTTGGCCGAAGGAAATTATGGCGAGATACATCGGACCCAAATGCAAGCTGGCGCGGCGCGAAGGAACGGACCTGTTCCTGAAGAGCGCGCGGCGTTCGCTCGACTCGAAGTGCAAGCTCGACACGAAGCCGGGGCAGCACGGCGTCAAGTCGGGTGCGCGCACGTCGGACTACGGTCATCAGCTGCGCGAGAAGCAGAAGCTGCGTCGCATCTATGGTGTGCTCGAGCGCCAGTTCCGTCGTTATTTCCACGAGGCGACGAAGGGCAAGAGCTCGACCGGCACGAACCTGCTGCAGCTGCTCGAATCGCGGCTCGACAACGTCGTGTACCGGATGGGCCTCGGCTCGACGCGCGCCGAAGCACGGCAGCTCGTGTCGCACTGCTCGATCACCGTCAACGGCAAGGTGCTGAACGTTCCGTCGGCGCTGCTGCGCGCCGGTGACGTCGTCGCCACCACCGACAAGGCCAAGGGACAGCTGCGCATCCAGGATGCGCTGCAACTCGCCGAGAAGGTCGGCTTCCCGTCTTGGGTCGAAGTCGACCCGAAGAAGATGACTGGCAAGTTCAAGGGAGCGCCCGAGCGCTCGGAATTCGGCCAGGACATCAACGAGAGTCTCGTTGTCGAGTTGTACTCGAAGTAAGGATGGGATAGTCGGCCGCTACCGATGCGGCCAATCGAAAGGCACGATCGATCGCCGCGTCGCCGCGGTCGACACTTTGTGATTTTTCGGCGTCTCCGAAAATAAAGGTTCCGCATGCAGAGCAATGTTCTGTTGAAGCCCCGCATCATCGACGTGCAAAGCATGTCGCCGTTCCACGCCAAGGTGGTGATGGAGCCGTTCGAGCGTGGGTACGGCCATACGCTGGGCAACGCGCTGCGGCGCGTTCTGCTTTCGTCGATGCCCGGCTACGCGCCCACCGAAGTGAAGATCACCGGTGTGCTGCACGAGTATTCGGCGCTGGACGGTGTGCAGGAAGACGTCGTCGACGTGCTGCTGAACCTGAAGGGTGTCGTGCTCAAGCTCCACAACCGCGACCACGTGATGCTGAAGCTCGCCAAGACCGGCGAGGGTCCCGTCACGGCTGCCGACATCGAGCCCAATCATGACGTCGAGATCATCAATCCCGAGCACCTGATCGCGCATCTGACGGCAGGCGGCAAGATCGAGATGGAGATCAAGGTCGAGAAGGGCCGCGGCTACCAGCCCGCGACGATGCGCATCAAGCCGGAAGGCGGCCGCACGATCGGGAGCATCCTGCTCGACGCGTCGTTCTCCCCGGTGCGGCGTGTCAGCTACGCCGTCGAATCGGCGCGCGTCGAACAGCGCACCGACCTCGACAAGCTCGTGCTTGACATCGAGACGAATGGCGTCGTCGAGCCCGAGCAGGCGGTTCGCTACGCAGCGAGTGTGCTGGTCGAGCAGTTGTCGGTGTTCGCCGACCTCAAGGGCACGGACCAGCCCTCGGCCGAGCGTGCATCGCCGCAGGTCGACCCCGTGCTGCTGCGCCCGGTCGACGATCTCGAACTCACGGTGCGCTCGGCCAATTGCCTGAAGGCCGAGAACATCTATTACATCGGCGACCTGATCCAGCGTTCGGAAACCGAGCTGCTGAAGACGCCGAACCTCGGACGCAAATCGCTGAACGAGATCAAGGAAGTGCTCGCGTCGCGCGGTTTGTCGCTCGGCATGCGGCTCGAGAACTGGCCGCCGGCGGGGCTCGACCGTCCATGAAAAGTGAACCCCTACTTTTCATGGGGTAGGGCAACCTGAAAATCGCGGGCGGAGCCCGACGATTTTCAGTGGAAAAGACAAGGAAAGAACATGAGACACCGCCACGGACTGCGCAAACTCAATCGCACGAGCTCGCATCGGCTCGCGATGTTGCGCAACATGACGAACTCGCTGTTCACGCACGAGGCGATCAAGACTACGCTGCCGAAGGCGAAGGAACTGCGTCGCGTCGCGGAGCCGCTGATCACGCTCGGGAAGACTCCGACGCTGGCGAATCGCCGGCTGGCGTTCGACCGGTTGCGCGACCGCGACGTCGTCACGAAGCTCTTCAACGAGCTTGGCCCACGCTTCAAGGCCCGTCCCGGAGGCTACCTGCGCATCCTCAAGTTCGGCTTCCGTCAGGGCGACGCGGCGCCGATGGCGCTGATCGAGCTGGTCGACCGGCCGGCGACGGCGAACGAAGAGTCCGAGCAGGCGGCGTAAGCACCGAGCCGCAATGACGATTCGGCCGGGTGCGAACCCGGCCGTTTTCATTTGGCGCTGGCTATCCGCGGTAGATGCAGCGTCAAGGGCTGAACGCGTTTCATTCCTGAAACCGTGTAGCATCAGGTCCCATGCCCGAGACAGTTTTGGTAACCGGCGGCGCCGGGTTCGTAGGCTCCCACATCGTCGTCGAGCTGGCGCGAAGCGGATTTGCTCCGGTCATACTCGACAACTTCAGCAACAGCACGCCGGCGATCCGTACCCGTCTCGAGGCGCTGGCGGGACGCCCCGTACCCTGCGTGACGGCCGACGTCCGCGACGTCGTTGCGTTGCGCGCCGCCTTCCACGACCATCCGATCGCCGCCGTCATCCACTGTGCCGGGCTCGAGAACGTCGCCGAGTCGGAAGCGAGGCCGCTCGCGTACTACGACGCAAACGTCGGCGGCACGCTCTCGTTGATCGAGGTGATGGGCGAGGCGGGCGTCGCCACGCTCGTATTCAGCTCGGCGTCGAGCGTCTACGGCGATGCGACCGATCTGCGCCTGTCGGAACAGACGCCATTGCGCACGTCGAGCGTCTATGGCCGCACGAAGCGCGTCGTCGAGGATCTGCTGCGTGACCTGTCGACCGCGAATGCGAACTGGCGGATGGCCGTCGTACGCAAGTTCAACCCGGCGGGCGCGCATTCATCGGGAATGCTGGGCGAGGCGCCGCGGAGCCGCCCGACGCATCTCATTCCCGCGATGTGCCGCGTCGCGGCGGGCGAGTCCGGTGAGCTCGTCGTCCACGGCGACGACTGGGACACGGCGGACGGCACCGGTGTGCGCGACTACGTGCATGTGCAGGATCTCGCCGATGGTTTCGTGCGGGCGTTGAAGTACACGCAAGCCCACCCCGGCCTCGTGACCGTCAATCTCGGCAGCGGCGCCGCAACGTCGGTGATGGCCGCGATCGCGTCGTTCGAGCGGGCGTGCGGGCGATCGATCCCGCGAATTACAGGGGCGCGCCGGGCCGGCGATGTCGCGGGAAGTTGCGCCGACAACACGTACGCGACGTCACTGCTGGATTGGCGTCCGACGCGCGATCTGGACGCCATTTGCGCCGACGCGTGGAGATGGCAGAAAAACGGCGGCCGTTATTAGCCAACCGGCGTAAAGCTGCTGCAAGACACGTGCTACTCAGCGTGCCGCTTGCACGCGTGCGGAGTCCTTGCGGTACCGGTTCAGCTCGTTCGTCAGCCACACACCCGACAGCGCCTCGGTCTTTCCGCACCTCACGTGATAGAGCTCGCCCGACATGCTGCTTTCAGTGGCGAGATACTTGATGAACTCCTCGGCCGTCGTGATCCGGCTGCCGGCGAACTGGTACTTCGACGCCAGGTGATCGCGCGCCTTGTCGGACGGGTACTCGGTGCCGTTGCGGATGAACGTGCAGGATGACGCGGCGACGAAGTTGAGCAGATGATCAATTTCGTCCTTTGGCGACGGGTTCGCAGCGGCGCTTGCTTGCGCCAGCGCGAACGTGATCGTGGCTGCGGCGGCCAGCAATGTCCGGCGGACGTGTTGAGAGGTCATCGACGTCGTCGTGGGTAGGGTATGTGGCTTCCGACCCGCACGCGGGCTTCCGGTTCCATCATATCCCCGGTTCGGCCGTCTTCAGCGCCTCGACGCGAATCTGCTCGGTCAGCGCCGCCTTCAACGCCGAGAACTCGGGTGACGTCTTGATCGTGTAATGACGCGGGTGCACGAGCGGCACGGCGACTTCGGCCTTGATCCGGCCGGGCCGGGCCGTCATCACGACGACGCGGTTGGCCATGAAGATGGCCTCCTCGATGTCGTGCGTCA
>Ga0207697_10000809_pt1 | contig 17716 bp, 15 predicted proteins | sample KBSSwiS5withPhiX_FD_184293 | JGI IMG/M metagenome (GOLD analysis project Ga0207697, IMG submission 184293) | Switchgrass rhizosphere microbial communities from Kellogg Biological Station, Michigan, USA, with PhiX - S5 (SPAdes) (version 2) | ecosystem: Host-associated > Plants > Roots >... | reverse complement strand
AGTGTTGGATACGACGCAAATTCACGTCGATGCCGCGCTCAAGTGGTTATTGTTGTAGCGTCGGCTGTTCTCAGCCGCAAAGGGGTGCCTCGTAACGCGAATATCGCACAGCTTTCCGCTGCCGTAACGCGGGTGAAGGAGCGGCCCGGCTTTCAAACAGCGGACTACAACAGCCAGAAACAGCTCTTACTCTTTCGCCAATACCGCCGGCTGACAAAGACACGAGCTGGTGATCTTGGTGTCTGCCTTGGCCCAGATCTGTTGGAACTTCGCTTTCGCGGCTTTCGCTTCGTCAGCATTCTTATCCTGCAGGCGCAGACTTTCTGCCAAACCAAAAAGCGACCAGCCGTTATCAGGTAATCTCTTCAGATCCTCGCGATAAACCTCTTCCGCCTCGGCGTAGCGGCCATTTCGCATCAGGGTTGCGCCTAACGAATGGCGAACGGGAATGAGCCAGGCAGGCGGCTCGTCGTATTTTAATGCGTCCTCGAGTTTGATCGCGGTGCGGAGCTCCGCGATCCCGGCGTCGAGCTTATTCTCGCGGACCAGAATTTCGCCCTCGGTCATATGCTGGGCGACAGCGAATACATCCGCCGCCGTGTTGTTACCGAAGGTCTCTTCCTTTGGCACCAGCTTCACTTTCTCGAGGAAAATCGCCTGTTCTTTGCGCGCATTCTCGGGATCGCCCTTTGCCGCGTAGGCAATCGCCCGCGCCGCATGATGAAACGCGCGCGTGCCCGTCATGTAGTCGGCATAATTATCGGGCTCGGCCAGAATCTTATCCCACATCCCAAAGCGGACCATCGTCTCCATCGGCATGGCAATGAAGCCTTCCGCCTGCAATGCGAACTGTTTCACAAAATCTGGATCGATCCCTGCGACCATGGCCCGGATGTGCTTCATCGCGAGCTCGCGCTGTCCGGTCATCATCGCGGCATAAGCGAGCATGTGGCGGTTATGCGCCACATAGACGTTAATGAATCCCTTGGGCGGTCCCACGATCTTGCGATAATTCTGGTCAGCCGTGATCGCCTTCTCGTTAGTCTCGACCGCCTGCTGCCAGCGGCCGCAGCGAATGTCGATGTGCGACGGCATGTGGACGTTGTGCGCAAGACCGGGCTGCAAGGTTCGCAAACGATCCGCCGCCGCGTTCGCGCGCGCCGGGTCCGGCGAGGCTTCCGTCGCGTGAATGTAAAGATGATTCGCGAAAGGATGTTGCGGGTTCACTTTTAAGACGGCGTCAAGGGTCGCGAGAATTTCCTCGGTGCCGGGATTGGGCTCGCCTTGCGGCGTCCACTGATTCCACGGACGCAGATCCATCATGGCTTCGGCAAAAAGAACGCCCACCTCCACGTCATCAGGATGGAGCTGCCAGACTTTCCGCATCGCGTCCGCGTAAGCCTGGTCGAGCGGCATCCGATCTTCTGGCTGCGGGTTGGCATAACGCTGGCCGAGCGCCTCGATCAGATCGCGTTCCACGGGTGACACGCCGGCGACGTTTTCCTGGGCGAGCTTGAGTTCTTTCCAGGCCAATTCTGCGGAGGGCGGCGGAACGATGGGAAGATTGATGTGCGGACCGCACGCGAGCGCGATGCCCCAGTGAGCCATCGCGCACTTCGGGTCGGCTGCCACGGCGGCTTGGAAGGAACGGATCGCTTCCGCATGGTTGAAGCCGTGGTAAAACCCGATCCCCTGATCGAAATAGCGCTGCGCCTGTGGTGAAGCGGTCGTGATTTTGTGCTTGTAGCTGCCCAGGCCCTCGAAGAACGGTTCGTTTTTTCCTCTAACCACGCCGGCCGTCATCATCGCCACCGCCAGCGTCAACAATCCCCAGCTGCATCGGTTTGATCTCATGAGAGAAATGATTGGCCGTAACGGTCACGCGGGCAAGCATTTTCGACGCAACGCATTAATCGAAGGCGTAAGGAGAATCGAACACGCCCTAACGGGACTAGGTATGACTAAGTTTGCCGAGGTGCTGGCCACGTCGTGGACGGGAACGGCGAAGCGCTGCCCAATTCGTTTTCGCTGCGAATGCCAATGTCCTTGCGATCAGGGTGAAGATATCGATCACTGGCCCTTCATAGAACGCGTTCGTTGAAGCGATGAAGGACGTGAGTCAATCTAAGTACAGCTCGTCGTTCAGCTTATAGCCAAAACGCTACAGAGTCAGTCTTATAAGCTTGACATTTCGACGTGGAACCTTGGTAATCGCGTGGGGCTCAGACCCACGAAGGTTTTTCGCGCGGGGGGCAGTCTACCCGAGTGCAACATCAGGATATAATGACATAAGAAGTTATGAAAAATCCAATCCACCCAAGCAAACTCCCTGAATCGATCGTAACCTTGTCACGCTGGATGAAACGAATGTCATTCGCGCCGCTCCTGTTCGGCGTCATCCACTGCATGGCACAACCATGCCTCGCCGCCCCTGGTGTGTGGGAATATACGGGCAATCTCGATTTCCATCGCGCCGGGCACAAGGCCGTATTGCTCCTCGATGGGAGAGTGCTGGTCACGGGCGGTTACGGAACCATCGCGACCGCCGATCTCTACGACCCGGTGACCGGAACGTGGAATGTCACAGGAAACCTCAATCAAGGTCGGTATGGCCACACCGCCACCTTGTTACCTGATGGCCGAGTTCTCGTTGCCGGCGGCAACTATATCGATTCCACCAAGGCGGAACTTTATGATCCCGCGACTGGAACTTGGACGTTTACCGGAAGTCTCGAAACGGCGCGCCAGTTTCACACAGCCACGCTGCTCGGGAATGGCAAGGTGCTTGTCGCAGGGGGTTACGACGGTAGCACCGCTCTCGCGAGCGCAGAACTGTATGATCCAGCGACTGGGACCTGGAGTTTCACTGGCAGCCTCCATCAGGCACGAGGAAGCCACACGGCGAACTTGCTTAACAATGGAAAAGTTTTGGTTGCCGGCGGTGGCAGCAGTGTCCCGATGTCGGAACTCTACGACCCCGCAACTGGATCGTGGACCTTGAGTGGCAGCCTTAACAGGACCCGGGCTTACCATACCGCTACCTTGCTGAGCAACGGCAAGGTCTTAATTGCGGGCGGGGATGACGCCGATTGCACAAGCGCGGAAGTTTACAATCCGACTGCGGGCACATGGTCCCTGACCGGCAGCCTCAATGCCGGACGGTACTTCCATGCGGCGACATTGCTGCCCGATGGCACCGTGCTGGCCGAGGGCGGCCTTTTTGGGACGATTCTGGCTTCTTCAGAGCTTTACAACCCAACTAGCGGGACTTGGACATTCACCGGCAAACTCAATCAGGCGCGCAGCGACCACACCGCGACGCTACTGACCAACGGCGTGGTGTTGGTCGCCGGCGGAGAAGGAAGCGATCGTCTGTTCAACAGTGCCGAACTCTATGGGACTGCGAATACAGTTACAACGGTTGATGGTTATGGAAAGATCGATGGCAAAAACAGTCCAGCAACCTTCCACTTTAGCATTACCCAGTCTAGTGGCTCTCCTACCGGCACATTCATATTTAGCGATCTGGACGGCGGCATTTACAAGCTTAAAGGTAGGGTGCGCAGTCTCGTCGTCACGGGCAATCGCGCTGACTTCAGCGGCCGCGGTCATTTGGATGATGGAACTCCGGTCAACTTCGAAGTATCCGCGGTGGATAATGGCAATGGGACCTCGGATACGTTTTCCGTTAGTTTGACTAGTGGTTACACCGCTAGCGGTAACTTGATCAGAGGCGACATCCGAATCTTGACGCAATAAGCCGATACGAGCTGCTCCAAAAATATTTGACGTCATTCCCTCCAGCGAGGAAAACGTTGGAACGGGTGACCTGTTTCGAATTCGGTCTTGCTCGCCCAACGGATTGGCTCGGGATTTGTCGCGTCGCCGTGTCGTGGAGGCGTAGCGGCTGCTTTGGGCATGGTTAAATTAAGCCAAGGCAGTTATCCTGTCCGCTATGCCTGAGCCACCTCGAATTGACATGCATGTCCATATGGTCGGCAACGGCGTGGCTGGCTCCGGGGGTTGGTTGCGGTTGAGCGGATGGCACCGATGGCTCGCGGGCTTCATGCTCAGGCAGATTGGTTTTCCTGCCAGCGTTCTGTCGGACGACCTCGAATCGATTTACGCGGCGCATCTGCTCGAGTTGATCCGCGCTTCGTCGCTCGATGCCGCGGTCCTGCTCGCGCACGAACGCGTCTATGATCCTGACGGAACGGTTCGCGAAGATCTCGGTTCCATGTATGTGCCAAATGATGTGGTGCTCGACCTGGCGGCCGCTCATCCAGAGTTTCTAGCGGGCGTTTCCATTCACCCGGCGCGGAGCAATGCGCTAGAAGAATTGGACCGCTGCCTGGAGCGCGGCGCGGTCCTGATGAAATGTCTGCCGAATTGCCAAAACATCGATTGTTCCGATTCACGGTATCGGCCGTTTTGGAAACGCATGGCGGAAGCGGGCCTGCCGCTTCTCGCACACACCGGCGGCGAAAACACCGTTCCAGTAGTAAACGCGCGTCTGGCCGATCCCAAATTGCTGCGCATACCGTTGGAGTGTGGGGTGACGGTGATTGCCGCTCATTGCGCAACGAAGAGCGGGTTAGGGGATCCCGATTACTTCGATGACTGGGTCCGGATGCTCGCGAAATTTCCAAATCTCTATGGCGATATCAGCGCGTTGGTATCGCTCAATCGGTGCGCTCATCTGCGGGACTGTTTAGATCCCGCAATCCTGCCGCGCATTGTGCACGGGAGTGATTTCCCGGTGCCTGTGCTCGGTCACCGACTCTGGTTGACTGGTTCGTTAGGCTGGAGCGAATTCCGGCGCTGCCAGAAGATTGAGAATCCACTGGAGCGCGACTGGGCATTCAAGGAAGTAGTTGGATTCCCGGAAGAAACGCGGACGCGCGTGAGTGGTTTGCTGCGGCTTGCTTAACTTGCTCGCTCAATCTGGTGGCGGCGACGACCCCAACCGGCTTGCGCCAGAAGGATAGCAGACAGCCGGTGCCGAGCCAAAGAATCCAGTAAACTAAGAGCTATGGAGTAACCGTGCCATCCGAGGAACCTACCACCTGTCCTAGGTTATTTAGCGCGTTGGCCACACTGGTGATGCCGCCGGGAAAAGTGCCAAGATCTTGCGGGAGACTCTGCGCTTTTTTCCAGATGACGGCGTGTTGTAGGCCCGAAGTGAGGGGGATAGAGCCGCCAGCAATGATGCCGCGCTGACTAATTGCATGTGCGGTGGTGCTAAAACCAGCCAGTGACTTAAGCGTCGTCATGTCCCCTTCGGGGCTAACATAGAATGCCGCATAGGTTGCGCGCGGAGCAAAGCTATCTCCAACGATTTCGTCGCGATCGTTGAGGCCGGTGCAAAAAGCTCCCAGGGAAGAAGACGCGACTTCGCGAGCTCCGTTAGTTTTGTCCCACAGGAAGCCAACGCGATCGCCGGATGAATTATCCGCCGAACCCGCGATGTGGTGCCGGTTGTTGATCGCCGCACCGGAAGTGTATGTCCCGCCTGGTATGGTGCCAATGTCCTGTAGACCGCGCCTGGACGACCAGAGGAATCCGTCCCCGGTGGTGCCAAACAGGTATTGGCCAGTCACCTCATCTCTATCGTTGATTGCATATGCATAGTTGTACGGCGAGGGCACTCCTATGGTGACAAAGCCAGTGCTTGAGGACCAGAAAAATGCGACCCGATTTCCGTTAGCATATTCAGCGCTGCCGGCAATATGGCCGGAAGAGTTAATGCCTCCCGCGAAAGCGCTGATGGTTCCAGCGGGAGTTCCGAGATCTACCATCCCAGTCGTGGAAGTCCAGATGAAGGGATGATAAGTAACGTTGTCGGCCAGATAAGAGTAGCCTGAGATCTGCCCACTATCGTTGATTCCGGTAGCGTAGCTGTTGCCTCCGAGAGAACCGAGGTATTGCATCCCATTGGTCTTATCCCAAAGGAAGGCATGTTGGGCGCGAGCCGTTGGGGTCAGGAGCAGGCTGAGGCACGCGGCAAGGAGGAATGGAAGTGTTTTCACGTCTTCTTTGAATATGTGGAACATGTTACGAACTCAAGCAAAAATCATGCGCTTGATGTTGCTTGCCGAAGAGGCGGCATCGTCGTACCGAACAACCTCAGGCAAACGCGGGTGATTTTTGTCTATGATGACAACTTCACCCCCAGATGCTGATACCATCGAAAGCAGCATCACTGCGGAATCCATTGACAATTATCGGCTGATTTCGGGTTGGAGCGCGACTGTCCTGCCACGGCTGCTGCGCTTCTTCTCGACCCTTGCTATTCGTTGTCGACCACATTCACGCGGGCGATGAAGCCATGGCTCACGAATGAGGAATCCTGATACCAGCCACAGATCAAACCGCGATTATTTATGCCCGTAAACACCGTTGTGGTTGAGCCCGGGTAATCGAACGTTGTGACTCTGCTCACAGTTTGAAAGAAAAGGCCGTGGCCTCCGGCATTATCGTAACCCGTTCCTACCATCCAGCCGCGGTCGTTGATTCCATAGAGGTTAGTTGACCTTGCCCCAGGAGGGTCGATCGGCGCCGTCAGTGTACCGTCGGAATCGCGACGGAAACCATGCGAGGCGTTCGTAGTATCATAGTAACCGACAGATTGACCGAGGTTATTAATGCCGTAGGCAAAAGTAAAAGTTGCTCCAGCAAAGCTAAATGTGGAAACCGTCCCCCCGATGCTCACAAAGCCGAGATATCGCGAGCCATCGGAAGCGCGTTCGTCACCGCAGAAATCACCGGCGTCGTTTAGGGCTCGCACTTCGGTGCCCGTGCTACCGGCTATGTCGAACTCGGTGAAAGTTGTACCTGCTAGGAAAAAACTTGTATAAGTCACACCTCCAAGGTGATAGCCACAAACGGTGTTCGCGTTATTAATCCCTGTCACGGTGGTTACATCTCCCGAGCTCGCAGGATCAATAATCGGACGACTGAACATACCATCTCGGGAGCGAACAAAACCCCGTCGATAGGGAATCACGTGGTCAAAGTAGCCCGCCGTGTCACCATGGTCATTAATCCCCAAAGGATAAGTCGAAGGTGAAGCGTTGGGGTAATCGAAAGTAGCAATGACATCGAAGGTAATCGATGGATCGGCCAGCGCCTGCCATGATGAAAACATAAACACCGCGACTGAAAGTGGGAGAAACAGATATTTTGATTTCATACCTTTGAGGCTGTCGGCTTTGAATCCAATTGTCAATTCGTAAGTCGAATCGAGCTTCCATGCAACAGCCCGAAGCGACCTTCTGTCACCGCGTGGCGGTTAGGCTAGCGATACGTCATTTGGCGGGCGGGGAAGGAGCGGGAAGTTTGCCGTAGAAATATTCGCCATCGTCATCCTGCGTCGGCGAGTTAAGGAACACTTTCGTGATATCGCCATTCGCGGGCCCGCTCTGAGCCTTAAAGAGATACAGAGTGATGCGCACGTTGTCGGCGCGGCCGGTGCGCAAGGTCGTCAACCGGAATGCGTAAGTAAAAGCTTGTTCCTTGCTAACCAACCGCTGACTCTCCGCTCCATTGATCGATTCGAAAACAGTTGCCGAAGATCCCGATGATTCGGTCTGTTCTCCGCTGGCGTTGCCCGCAAACCGGCCTGCATCGTGGACGACCACATTCACGTCGATCTCGGTCGGGTTAGCCTCATCGGGTACATACCACCAGTTTTTCAATTCGATGACGTTAAGCAGAGGTTTGCGGCTATCCATGAAAGCTCGTTGCTCATTGGAAACCGCCTGGCGCCGCAGTTGGCCGTAACCGACAATGCTCGCGACAAGCAGAATCACGGAAAGCACCATCGAGTTGAGGTGGCTTAGAAACGCTCCGGATTTGGGAAACAAACGGACGGCGATTGAACTCACGACGATCTCGACGCCTAGCCACAAGAGGTAACTCAAAAAGAGAACTCCGCGAAAATCCAGATTGATCCATCCGCCACTGCCTCCCGCAAAGAGGGTCTGGTCGAGGAAGTAGATGGGTATTGTTAGCAGTCCAAGACAGAGACAAACGATCCAATGTCTGCGCCAGGTCGGGTTCATGTTGGATTCGAAGTTTGGGACCTTGCGAATCTTTCGTCGAACTGATTTTGCTCGATAGATTCGGGTGAGGAACCACGGATTTACGCGGATTGCACGGTTTGGATTTTCTGTTATCCAAGTAATCTGTGTAATTCGTGGTTATCCTCTGATGTTGAAGCGTTGGGTGTTCAGAAACAGTCAGAGATCCGTTCGCCGCGCTTCGCCGACTCAGGATGACAACCTACTTGATGGCGATTCGCGATGCGGCCAAACCTGAAGCAAGTTCATCCGATGCGCGATCAATCCACCAGCATCAGCCGGCGCGACGCGGCGCGATTGATTGGTGGCGCGGCCGCCGCGACGCTGTTTCCATTGTCAATGCACGCTGCGGAAAAGGACACCCCTTCGACTCTGCTGCGTACCATTCCTTCGACAGGGGAAAAGATTCCTGTCGTCGGCTTGGGCACGTGGCAGGTTTTTGACGTCGGTCCTTCGCCTGGCGAACGCGCGCCACTCAAGGATGTACTGGCCCGCTTCGTCCAGCTAGGTGGCAAGGTCATCGATAGCTCCCCGATGTACGGCAATGCCGAAGCGGTGATCGGCGATTTGACGAGTGAACTGGATTTGCGGAAAAAACTTTTCCTCGCCACCAAGGTCTGGACGACTGGAAAACAGGCTGGAATCGACTCGATGGAGCGGTCGTGTCAGCGTTTGCACGCGCCGCGCCTCGATCTCATGCAAGTTCACAACCTGGTCGATGTGGAAACCCAACTGGCGACCATGCGCGCCTGGAAAGAAGAGGGGCGCCTCCGTTATGTCGGGATCACTCATTACGTGGCCTCCGCTTTCGCCGAGGTGGAAAAAATCCTGCAACGCGAAAAGCTCGACTTCCTCCAGATCAACTACTCGATCATCGACCGCGAAGCCGAGCAGCGCCTTCTTCCGCTTGCCCAGGAACGCGGCGTTGCGGTCCTGATCAATCGTCCTTTCGCAAGCGGCAACCTTTTCGCGCGTGTCCGCGCGCAGGCTCTGCCGGAGTGGGCGGCGGAATTCGATTGCAAATCATGGGCGCAATTTCTTCTGAAATGGATCCTGGGAAATTCGGCGGTCACCTGTGTCATTCCGGCGACAGCCAACGTCCGCCATCTCGAGGACAATATGCTAGCTGGAGCGGGCCGGTTGCCCGACGCCAAGATGCGGCAAAGAATGGTGGAGCACGTTCACGCCTAACGAGACTAAGGCGCTTCTCGTATTTCTTTGGGAACTCCAATGCCAAACGTCCACCAACCCGAATTTTTGCGCATCGCGATGTGGTCGGGCCCGCGCAATATCTCGACCGCGATGATGCGGTCGTGGGGTAATCGGCCTGATACGATCGTGGTCGATGAGCCGCTTTATGCCTACTATCTAAAGGCGACCGGAAAGGACCATCCAATGGCGCGGGAGATTATCGCGGCTGGGGAAACGGATTGGCGGAAGGTGGTGACTGACCTCACGGAGTCGCGGCACAAAGGCCCCTCCCAGATTTCTCCGCGCAAAGACGGCTCCCACATTACTCCCCAGATTTTTTATCAAAAGCATATGACCCACCATCTCTTGCCGGAGATGGGGCGCAACTGGCTCGCGGGCCTGACGAACTGCTTTCTCATTCGCGATCCGGCGGAGGTGATTACGTCTTATATAAGAAAGAATGAGGACCCAACCCTGGAGGATGTTGGTTTTGTGCAGCAGGCGGAGATCTTTGAATGGGAACGCGAACGATCGGGCAAGGTGCCGCCAGTGATTGATGCACGAGACGTTTTGCAGAATCCCGAGCGAACGCTGCGGCTACTCTGCGACGCCGTCGGTATTGAGTTTGATCGGGCCATGCTTTCCTGGCCGCAGGGTTTGCGCGAGACCGACGGTGTCTGGGCCAAGCATTGGTATGGGGAAGTAGCGAAATCGACCGGATTCGAGCCTTATCGCGCGCGACACTCGGAGGTGCCGGAACGATTACGAGACATCGAAGCGCGCTGCCGCACATGCTATGAAACGCTCTACCAATATCGCCTTCGTTAGATCGCGGATAGCGCAGATTTTTCCGATAAAACCAAACTAATCCGTGTCATCCGGGGTCAAAAGATGCTCGGTTTTACCAGCTTCGCCCGCACTGCCGGCCGGTCATTTCAATAGATGGTCGCGCATGAACTGAACCATCGCGTAGAAGAGGAAATCGGCGTTCCGCTTCTTGCCGAAGCCATGGCCTTCATCTTTCCCGAGCATGTACCAAACCGGAGTGTTTTGTTTCTTGAGAGTCGCGACGATCTGTTCGGCCTCTGACATAGGAACGCGTGGATCATTGGCGCCCTGGACAACAAAGAGCGGCTTGGTTATTTTCTGGGCATTGTTCAGCGCGGCGATGCGTTCCATGAATTCTGCCATCTTCGGGTCGCGCTCATCGCCGTATTCTGCCCGACGCAAATCGCGCCGATAACTCTCGGTGTTCTTCAAAAATGTTGCGAGATTAGAAATGCCCACGACATCGATCGCGCAACGAATGCGATCGGCATAATGGGTCGCCACTTCCAGAGTCATAAAGCCGCCGTAGGATCCGCCATAAGCCATGATTCGGTTCGAATCGAGCTCTGGTTGGTTCTTAACCCAGTCGAGCAAAGTGGAAATATCCTTGTACGAATCTTCGCGCTTGAAGCCGTTGTCGAGAAGAAGAAATGACTTTCCATAGCCGGCCGACCCACGGACATTAGGGTAAATCATCGCGCAACCTAGCTCATTAAAGAAGTAATTGTTGCGTCCGGCAAAGATCGGGCGCGACTGTGCCTCCGGGCCGCCATGGATGTTAACAATCAATGGGCGCGGGCCGGGGAACTTCTTCGCGTCCGGTAGATAGAGAAACCCGCTTAGCTCGCGACCGTCGAATGTCTTCCAGGTTACTAACTTGGGTTCGACAAAGCGATCCGCCGGAATGCCACCAGTCTCGCTCATGGTCCAGCGCGTAGCAGGATTCTTTGGTGCCGTGGATGACCACGTATAGACATCGGACGGCGATCGCGCGCCGTTCACATTAAAGGCGAGCATGCTCTGGTTGGGTCCGCGCTGCCATTTCAGGCCACTAATGACAGAGGCGGCGAGCGGTGGCTCGAACGTGGGTTCTGGTTGAGACGCCGCCGTCATCTTTCCATTTTGCATTCCCACCCTAATAACGTGCAGCTGGCTAAGACCTCGCTCATTCGAGGTGTAAGCAATGCGTGCCCCGTCGCCACTTAGATCCCAGTCATCGATATCCCATTTCTCGTTAGGTACGAGATAGATATGCTCTTTGGTCTTGAGATCGATGTAAGTGAGGCGTTGAAATTCCGAATCACGATCCGTGGTAACAAAGAGGCCTTTCCCATCCCGGGCAAAGAGCGCCTGAGAATACGACACTTTCTCTTTGCCTTCCGGAGGTCGCGGGGTGAGTTCAGTCCGCGATCCGGCTTTGGTGTCGAAAAGCCAAAGATAGCTTTCATTGATCGAGATCCGTTCGATCGCCAGCAGTTGGGAACCGTCCGGTGACCAGTCTGCTATCTCCCAGCCACCGCCCTTGACCTCCGCGAGCAAATGGTCGCTCTTAGGATCGCCAGGCGATTCCAGATAAAGATCGGTATCAGCCCCGTTGCGGCGAGTGGAAGTATAGGCAAAGCGCGTCCCATCGTGACTCCACGCCGGACTCGAGTTTTTGGATTTGCCGTCGCTCAAGAGAGTGACATCACCGGTAGCGAGATCGTAGCGGTAGTTCTGATTAAACTCATTTCCGCCAATAGCCTTCGAGAAAACAAAGAACGCGCCTCCCTTTGGATCAAAGCTCGCGTTGTCGATGCGATCGGGAAAAAAGGTGAGCTGAGTGCGCGCGCCACCCGCTTGTTTGACGAAGTGGACCTGATTGGTATCGGCGAATCGGGTGAGAATCAGCATACCTTCTTTCACCGGGTTCCAGTCGAGGAAGACGGCCGCGCGGGCTTCGGTATAACGCCCAACCTGGGCGGCGATCTCGGACGGAATCGGCGGGACGCCATCGAGTACGAGGCTGTCGGGCGGGGTCAGATTCTCGGCGGCAAAGGCGGATGCGGAAAGGAGGAGGGTGAAAAGGAAATGTTGGGCCTTCATAAATCTGCCGAATATGGTAACCGGAGGACGCCGGATGGAAACCGGAGAATCATGGTCCGGTAATTCAATGAAACGTATCCTGAGCCGCGAAAACTATGAACCGTTCCACAAACACCATCTGCGTTAGGCGGCCGATGGCGCGAATTTCGCTGATAGCACTGGAAACACCCGTGTTATCCGTGCCGTTTCGACTGGCTCAAGGCCCTGAGTTGGTCAAAGGGTAATTCGCGGTCAAGAAATGCTCCAACAATTCAACGAAAAAAATCGCGACTTGGTGGTGAACATCAACGGTCAGCTCGTGCACCGCGACCAGGCCGGCATCAGCCCGTTCGATTCCGCCGTACAGGGTGGGGACGCGGTTTGGGAAGGGTTGCGCCTCTACGATGGGCGCATTTTCAAGCTCTACGAACATCTCGACCGTCTCTATCGTTCCGCGGCGGCGCTCTCTTTTCCCGATATCCCGTCCAACAAAAAAATCGTTGCCGAAATCAGACGCACACTGGCCGCCAACGAGATGCACGACGGGGTGCATATTCGTCTTACTTTGACGCGTGGAGTGAAGATCACGTCCGGAATGGACCCGCGCCTCAATCAAAGCGGGCCAACCCTCATCATTCTCGCCGAGCACAAAGCGCCCGTTTACGCGAAAAGCGGCCTGTGGTTGATCACGAGCAAGATGCGCCGTCCTCCTCCCGAGGTGCTCGATCCGCGGATCCATCACGCCAATCTGCTGAATTCGATTCTGGCCAAAATCGAGGCGAACACGGCCGGCGCCGATGACGCGCTCATGCTCGATTTATCCGGCCACGTCGCGGAAACGAATGCGACCCATGTTTTCGTTGTGCGAAAAGGCGAAGTAGCCACCAGCCGGGTCGTGGCCTGCCCGGCGGGTATCACGCGTGCGACTGTCCTGGAAATCTGCGCCGAGCAAAAAATTCCTAGCCTCGAAACATTCCTAGCCTTGGAAGACGTTTATCAGGCCGACGAGGTCTTTTGCACGGGCACGATGGGCGAACTGGCTGGAGTAACGAAGGTGGATGACCGCGTGATCGGAGATGGCGGGATCGGTCCAATGACCAAACGGCTGAGTGAGCTCTACTCGGAGCTGACCAAGGTCGAGGGCATCCGTGTTGTCGCCTGATTTAGTTGCGGCTTCCTGCGACAACATTTTTCCGATACACTCCGCCACCGGAGGAAAATGTTATGGAAATGCCGACACTGAGTGCTGGTCACAAGAAGTTGGAGAAGATTGCGGGTAACTGGGAAGGGGAGGAAACGATGTATCCGTCACCCTGGGATCCAAAAGGTGGCACTGCCACGGGGCGGATCAAGAGTCGTGTAGCGTTGAATGGGTTTGCGCTCATCAACGACTACGAGCAGGAACGCGAGGGCGAGATTACCTTTATTGGCCACGGCGTGTTTACTTATAATCCTAAGGAAGAGGGCTACACCTTGGTCTGGGTCGATTGCATGGGTGCGCCACCGGAAATTTTCAAGGGTAACTTCGAAGGCGAAGTGCTGAAGTTAGCCCACGGCGGCCCGGGGATGCATGTCCGTCTGACTTACGATGTGGGCGAACCGGGATACCTCTGCACGAGCATGGAAATGTCGCAGGATGGGAACACTTGGAACCGCTTCTTCGACGCGCGGCTCCGGCGCATGCCCGAGCATTCTTGATCAATCAGGTCCCGCCGTGGCGGTCGTCGGATGACTTTGTCATGGCTTGCAATCGTCGTCCGAGTGATCCGGCTTCATATCGTGGTCCTCGTCCCCATCGAATTCGAAATGCTCCACTCCGTGATCCTTATAAAAGACGCAGAATGACGCTTTCTTATCGTGCGGGTTGGATGTCGCGCGGATGTAAAGCTGAGCAGCTTTGCGGAAGTCAGCCGGAACGTCGAATTCCACGCGCTGGCCTGATTTCCACCTGCGCCAATTTCGACTAGCATCCTTGCTCGTGCCGATCTGGAACGAAATTGAGGATGCTTCCGTTTTCGTCGTGTTGACGCGAATCCACCAGCCTGTCTTCCTTGCTTGACCGTGCGCCGATGAAGCACCAACGCTCACGAATGCTCCGAGAAGAGCTACCGCGATTATTGAACCGAGCCATTGTCTTGTTTTCATTTGTTCGCTTATAAATAGATGAACTGACGCCGTCGATTGTGATTTCTCCCGCTGTGCAAGACAAGCCTGAAAGATTTGTCGATTTGGAGAGTCCATTCGACTTACCTTAGGGATAATCGAGCTAATCCTGGGATAAGGAAGTCTTTTCTCCGCTGAGACAGGGGACGCTACAAGCACGCCGGACGCGTATGTGGCCTGGCCGACGGGATTCCTGTTACCACATCATTCCGTTCGCAGTGCTACCACGGGATTAACTCGGCTGGCGCGCCGGGCTGGGAAGATACAGGCTAGAAGTGCCGCCGCACCGAGGATTGCGACAGTAGTTCCGAGGAGCATCGGGTTATGCGCCGAGACCTGATAGAGCTGCGACGCAATCAGTCGCCCTAAAGCGAGCGCAGCGGCCAGTCCGATAATCAGCCCGAAGAAGACCGGTTTCATTCCCTGACTTACAACCATGCGCAGAACATCGAGAGTCTGCGCACCGAGCGCCATACGCACGCCGATCTCGCCGGTGCGTTGCTCGACCGTGTAAGCGACGGCGCCGTAAATTCCGACAGTTGCGAGCAGGAGCGCGACGCCGGCGAAAATACCCAGCAAAAACATCATGAGACGCGCTTCGCCGAGGGCGAGCTTCACAATTTCATCCATCGATTGGGGCTGGGCCAAAGCCATCGTCGGATCGATCTGAGTTAACGCCCGCTGGACGAGATGAGTTACGTCCGCGGTCTTCATCTGACTGCGCACTGTGATACTCATGAAAGGGAAATTCTCCTGCGCCCAGGGCCGGTAAAATTCCATTTCGTTAGGCTGGCCGATTCTGCCGGAGCGTACATCGCCTACCACCCCGACGATCTCGGCCGGCGTCGCCTGACTCGTTACGAGAAGGGTTTTACCGATTGGGTTTTCGTCTCCGAAAACTTTGCGCGCGCCGGACTGGCTAATCAGCAGTACGTTGGCATGGCCCTCGATGTCGTGTTGATCGAAGTCACGGCCAGCGAGTAGGGGAATGCCCCAGGTTCGCAAAAACCCCGGCGCAAGGTCATGCGAAGGTGCGCCGTCGCGCTCTGGGATCGGCTTAAGCGGACGATCAGCGCGCGCATAGAGAGTCGAACCAAGACCGCCCGCGAGGGGAAAGTCACCACTGACTGCCGCGCTCTCGAACCCCGGAATGGCGCGCAACGTTTCCTGAGTGCGCTCCGCGAAACGCGCCCGCGAAGCTTCATCCGGATAACGAGCCTGCGCGAAACTAATGAACCCAACCCAGAGATGATCGGGTCGGAAACCGAGCGGCTGTTGACTTAGCCTAACGAAACTAGCAATGAGCAGAGACGCGCCGGCCAGCAAAGCGACCGAGAGGGCAACCTGCGCCCCGACCAACACCTTGCGAAAACGTTGTTGCCGCACGCTGCCGCTGCTCCCACGACCACCTTCTTTCAATCCATCTACCAGATCGGAGCGCGAAGCCTGCCAGGCGGGATAGATTCCCATCGCCAACCCGGTCAGCAGCGCGAGGACAAGAGTAAATCCGAGGACCGGCAGCGAGACACTTACGCCGGCGGCATCGAGCGGCAGAAAATTAGCGGTGATTTTCGGCACGAGCGGAATCAATTCCCAGGCGAGGAGCGCGCCTAACGAACCGGCAATGACGCTGACAAGCAGGCTTTCGAGAACAAACAGGCGCAGCACACTGGCGCGCGACGCGCCCAGCGCCATTCGCAGCGAAATCTCGCGCCGCCGCCCACTGAATCGCACGAGCAAGAGATTGGCGACATTGCTACAGGCGATGAGGAGGACGAAGCAGACGGCCGCAAAAAGTGTCGCAAAGGCGGGACGCAACCTTTCGGTCGCATCATCCGGGAGCGCTGTGATTTTGGTCTTCACATCGGCATCGATCTTGCCGGGATTTTGCGTGCGATAACTCTGCTCGAGCGCAGGAAGCGTGGCGCGCGCTTGTTCGATCGTCAGGGCGGGCTTCAATCTTCCGATCACGCGCAGGAATGCTGTGCCCCGCATCATCCGCTCGTGCGAGAACCCGGGGATATTAAACGGTTTCGTGATCCAGACTTCGTTCCCCTGCGGCCCGACCCACGGCACCGGCATGTTCGGAATCACACCCACGATCGTGTGCGCGACGCCGTCGAGAGTAACACTGCGCCCGAGCACATTCGGGTCGCCACCCAGCCGGCTATGCCAGAAATGTTCCGAAACGACCGCGACATCGGCGCCTTCCTCTTCGTTAGGCGTGAAGGTCCGTCCGCGAATCGGCTGCACACCCAGGACATCGAAATAGTTGGCCGTCACCCGGAAAGCGACGATCTGGACCGGATCGCCCATGCCGGTCAGAGTTACTCCCTGACCATTATCGGCGGCGAACCCATCGAAGGCGGTTTGTCCTTCGCGATAAAGCTGAAAACGGGGAGCGGACATCGGCCACTCCAGCTCCTTGGCCGTCTTTTCCCCGGAATAAAAATGAACCAATCGACCCGGATCCTTGAACGGGAGTGAGCGCAGGAAGAGATCGTTGATGAGGCTGAAGATCGCGGTATTGAGCCCGATTCCGAGCGTGAGGGTGATGACTGCGAGGAGGGTGAAGCCAGGCGATTTGAGCAGCTGGCGCAGCGCGAAACGAAGGTCAGTCAGCATAGTGGTTATATTGTTGAGATGCGCCCGCCGGCGCAGTTGGATTCTAACAAAAGACGCCGCCGAAATCGAGTTTTGTCTAAAAAGCATTTCAAGAAAGAACCGCTAATAGACCAGCCTGGGCCACCTCCTTCGCTGGAGCTACGGCGAGTCAAGAAGGCTACGGCGCCGCGTCGGGAATGGGACATAGCCTGGATGGCTCGCGAAAATCGCGAGGCAGGCCACGCAAACGCGGCCTGCAACATTAGCGTTTATTCGCGACTGCCGCGCCGCAGCCTTGGCGAAGGCCGGTTTATTAGCGGTTAGTCACAACTTAAAGTCCGTAGACTTCGACTAACGCAACACCGGTTGTATCGTTTTTGCCGCTGACGATTACCGTGTAAGCTCCCGGTCCCAGAGTTTGGACGATGGCGCTTTCTGCATCATCCGTCGGTGCGATATCGGTTGCGAGAATCGCAGATTGCTGATCGCTCCTCCAGTCATCGTTAGAGGCAATCAGGGCTCCGGTCGCGTCGTGCAGTTCCAATCTAGGATTAGCAAGCGGATTGGGAACGCCATGTTGGCTGAGTTCAGGGCCAATGGCGCGCACCACCACCCTCTTATAGTTCTCGATAATGAAACCACCAATCATCACGTTGTCGCCTGTTTGAACAAAGGCACGCGTAGAAATGTTTCTGAGAGCTGAAGGGCGCACGCGCACTGTTCCAGGACCCGCAAACTCGGGAAGGATATGCGGAGCGCCGCTCATTGGACCTCCATATATCCCC
>Ga0207697_10000805_pt1 | contig 17773 bp, 15 predicted proteins | sample KBSSwiS5withPhiX_FD_184293 | JGI IMG/M metagenome (GOLD analysis project Ga0207697, IMG submission 184293) | Switchgrass rhizosphere microbial communities from Kellogg Biological Station, Michigan, USA, with PhiX - S5 (SPAdes) (version 2) | ecosystem: Host-associated > Plants > Roots >... | reverse complement strand
GGCGCGGCCGGACTGTACGCCCTGGAGGCAGGTTCGAGCCCGGTGCGGCTATTCCTGGCCGATGCGGCCGTGTTTGCACCGAGCTACGCTCCGCCGATCCCGGCAGCCTCGCTGGAGGCCCTGGAACTCGACGAGCGGGACGCCGCCCAGGTACTGATCGTGGTCAACCACTCCCCCGGCTCAACCACGGTCAACCTCATGGCCCCGATCGTTCTGAACCGCGCCACGGGACGCTGCACGCAGCTGGTGCTCGACGGCCGGGACTTCCCGCTCCGGGCCGAGCTCGGCTCGCTCTAGCCGACGCGCCCGGCAAGGCGCGCAGCCCTGCCTTGCGACCGGCTTCACCAGCCTCACCAGAAATGGGCCACGTCCACCACGAACCGGGACCCGGTGCCCGGCCCGGGCAGGGCCAGGACCCGGAACGGCAGCCGGGCGCGGACCCCCAGGCCAATGGTCGAATAGCCCTCGAAGCTGCCCGCCCACGCCACCTGCCGGAAGGTCTGGTAGCCGGTCACGTCAGCCAATTCACTCTTGTTCGCCGGGTTGTAGGTGGGATTGCCGGCGTCGTCATATGCGGGAGCATTGACCGTGAGCTGAATGAAGGCCTGGCCCCGCAACGGGACCGGCAGGCCGGACCCGTCCTGCACCACCGCGGGTACGTAGCGGACGCTGTAGCCGGCCACGGGGCCGTTGAGGTCAATGACCAGCCGGTCAAAGCAGTAGTGCTGACCGGTGCGGACGTTCACCACCTTGGCTTGGCTCATGGCCGGATCCATTTTGCTCAGCGACCCCCAGGCCAGTCCGCAGTACGGGTCCGCGGCGGCGGGCGCCGGCGCAAGAATCCCGAGCGCGGCGGCCATCAGAACAGCCGCGAGCAACGCGTTGACCTTTTTCAACTGGATCTTCTTCAACTGGATCTTCTTCAACTGGGTCTTCTTCAAGGCCGCCACCCCCTGGTGCTGCCTGACCCTTGGGCTGGCGGAACAGTCAGCGCAGGCCAGACGCTTTCAGCGTAGGCGGGCCCGGCCCGGCGGGCGAGGTCCCCCGCAGTTTCGGCGCCCAACCGTTAGCGTGGCCCGTTGCTGGTCACGGACGGATTGCACGGACCCAGCTCGTGAAGATCGTTCACGAACAGATAACACCGTCAGCCTCAGGCATGGCCGGGAACGGCGAAGCGCCGGCACCCTCGCGGGTCCGGCGCTTCGTACGGCCTGGCTGTTGCCGGAAGGTTTTAGCCTTCGCAGTCGCGGCAGTACTTCATGCCGTTCTTCTCAAGGGCCACCTGGGACCTGTGACGGACCAGGAAGCACGAGGAGCAGGTGAATTCATCGGACTGCTCCGGAACAACAATGACCGTCAGCTCTTCGCCGGACAGATCCGCACCGGGAAGATCGATGCCTTCAGCGGTGTCGTTCTCATCGACGTCGATCACAGCGGTCTGCGCGCCGCCGCCGCGGGACGCCTGAAGGGCCTCCAGCGACTCAGCGGGAGATTCTTCTTCTGTCTTGCGTGGGGCGTCGTAATCGGTAGCCATATCGGGGTTCACTTTCGTTGCTGCGCAGCGCCATTTCAGGCACCTCAGTGAAGCAGTTTAGGACATTATGCATGGAGTAGAGCAATAGTGTGGCCTATCAGACAGAATGAGTCGGACGGGCCCTGGAAACCTGGGCAGCGGCCCCCGGCCGGGGCCCCTCCGCGCGGCGGTCGGGCCATTCGAGTGCGGCATTTCAGTCGACCGGCCAGACCACGAGCGTCTGCCACTTCGCTGGATCGGGTTCGACGCCGGGATCGGTGAGGTAGTACTCCCACATTGCTGCTCCCGGGCTCGCGCCGTCCTGCCGCATCCGCGCCATGATCGCGCCGTAAGTACGCTGCAGTGATTCGTAGGGACCGATGTGCATCGCCTCGTAGGCCTGGCCTGCGGGGAGGGTGCCGGCGACAACCGCCGTTTCCGCGCCACTGGGGTTCGTGAAAGGCGCGGCGAGGGGGAACCCCGCTTCCACGTCGACGACGTCGGTCGGCATGCCGCGGTACAGCGCGAACGGGGGTCCGGCCAACTGGACATGCTGCTCCTGCACCGCACCCATGACGGCGGCGAAGGCACGGCCGAAAAAATCCCGCAACGCATTCATCGGGACTGTCTCATGCACCACCGCCGTGGGCTGTTCCTTGAGTTGGGCGGCCCTGATGTCCGGGGCCGGCCCCGGGTTCGTTTGAGTCATACCCCAGACTCTGCCGGGACTAATCCACGGTCTAGGGCCTTACGGCCCGCGCCCCGAGGGGAGGTCCGCGCCGTAGTCCAGTAGCGGTCCGGCTGCCGGCACGGGGAGGGCGCGGGTTTCGCCCCGAATAAATAAATGAACTTTATTCATATTAGGTCTTGCCCCACGAGGCTATCGCCCTCAAACTAAATGAACCACGTTCATTAATGTGACGCCCGTCTCACTGGAGTAGCCATGATCGAAATCACGTCCCTCGACACCCCGCCCTCCCTCGCCCGCACGCTGCCCTCCGGCCGGCCGGCACTGCGGATCGGCGTCGTGCAGCACCGTTGGCATCCTGACGCCGCGGGCCTGCACGCCGAACTGGACGAAGGCATCGGGCGCGCCGCCCGGCTGGGAGCCACCGTCGTCTTCCTCCCCGAGCTCACGCTGTCCCGCTACCCCGCGGACACGCTTCCCGAAAATGACGCCGCCCGCGGCGGGACCATGCGCCGGCGGCCCTCGGACATCGCCGAGGACCTGTTCACCGGCCCCACGTTCCGGTTCGCGGCGGACGCGGCCCGGAGGCACGGCACCTGCGTCCACGCTTCGCTGTACCAGAAGGCGGAGAACCCGGACGGCACAGACGACGGCCTGGGCCTGAACACCGCCATCCTGGTGTCCCCCGGGGGCGAACTCCTGGCCCGCACCCACAAGCTCCATATTCCCGTCACGGCAGGCTACTACGAGGACAAATTCTTCCGCCAGGGCCCGGACGGCGACGATGCCTACGAGGTCCACTCCCCCGCCGAACTCGGCGGCGCACGGTTGGGCATGCCCACCTGCTGGGACGAGTGGTTCCCGGAGCTGGCGCGGATCTACTCCCTCGGCGGCGCGGAACTCCTGGTCTACCCCACAGCCATCGGCTCCGAGCCCGACCACCCCGGCTTCGACACCCAGCCGTTGTGGCAGCAGGTCATCGTGGGCAACGGCATCGCCAACGGGCTGTTCATGGTGGTCCCCAACCGCTGGGGCAGCGAAGGCACGCTGAACTTCTACGGTTCCTCCTTCATCTCCGATCCCTACGGCCGGATCCTCGCCCAGGCACCGCGGGACGAATCCGCGGTGCTCGTCGCGGACCTCGACCTCGACCAGCGCCGGGACTGGCTCACGCTTTTCCCCTTCCTGGCCACCCGACGCCCGGACACGTACGGGCGGCTGACCGAACCGGTACGCCCCGACGCCCCGCTCGGCGCCGACACCAGCAAGGCCACCGCATGAGCGCGTGGCGGATGCCGTCCGAAACGGCGCCCCAGGACCGTGTCTGGATGGCGTTCCCCACCGGCGGCTACACCCTGGGCGAAACAGCGGCAGAAGCCCACGCCGCGCGCTCCGTCTGGGCCGCCGTCGCGAACGCCGTCGTGGAATTCGAACCGGTCACCATGCTGGTGGCACCGGCGGATGTGCAGACCGCGGCGGCCTACCTCCACCCGGATATCGAGGTGTTCCCCGCCGCGCTGAACGACGCCTGGATGCGGGACATCGGCCCCACGTTCGTCCTCGACGACGGCGGCCGGCTCGGCGCCGTCGACTGGGTCTTCAACGGCTGGGGCGGCCAGGACTGGGCCGCCTGGGACAAGGACGCGCTCGTGGCGTCGGCCGTCGCGGCCCGCTCGGGGGCCAGCCACCTTGTCTCGCCGCTGGTGAACGAGGGCGGCGGCATCCACGTCGACGGCGAAGGCACCGTCCTCGTCACCGAGACGGTCCAGCTCGATCCGGGCCGCAACCCGGGGCTCAGCAAGGCCGACGTCGAAGCCGAGCTGGGCCGGACCCTGGGCGTGAGCCACGTCGTCTGGCTTCCCCGCGGCCTGACCCGGGATTCGGAACGGTTCGGCACGCGCGGCCACGTCGACATCGTTGCGGCCATCCCGTCCCCGGGCACCGTGCTGGTCCATTCCCAGCAGAACCCGGCACACCCCGACTTCGAGGTCTGCCGGGACATCATCAGCCACCTCGCCACCACCCGGGACGCGGCCGGCCGCGAATGGAACATCATCGAGGTCCCGGCCCCGGAAACCCTGACGGATGAGGAGGGGTTCGTCGACTACAGCTACATCAACCACCTGGTGGTCAACGGCGGCGTCATCGCCTGCACCTTCGGCGACCCGATGGACGAAAAAGCCTTGCGCATCCTTGGCGACGCCTACCCCGGCCGCCGGGTAGTCGGCATCGACGCCCGCGAGCTCTTCGCCCGCGGCGGCGGCATCCACTGCATCACCCAACAGCAACCATCCGTCCCCCAGAATCTCCCAGAATAAAGGTCAGCCATGAGTCAAACTATCGGCCGTGAAGACGGCACCATCACGCACGACGTCGTCGATCCGGCCGGTTCCAAGCACGGCATCTCGGGCAAGGGGCTCAAGGGCGGCCAGCTGGGCCTGCTCGCCGTCGTCGTCCTCGGCATCTCCTCCGTGGCACCCGCCTACAGCCTGACCAGTTCGCTGGGACCCGCCGTCGGCGCCGTGGGCCTGCAGCTGCCGGCGATCTTCATTGTCGCGTTCATCCCAATGATCCTGGTGGCGTTCGCCTACCGTGAGCTCAACGCCGATTCACCGGACAGCGGCACCACCTTCACGTGGGCCACGAAGGCGTTCGGCCCGTTCGTCGGCTGGCTGGGCGGCTGGGGTCTGCTGGCCGCCAACATCATCGTCCTGTCCAACCTGGCCGGCGTCGCGGTGGACTTCTTCTACCTCTTCCTGGCCCAGGTGTTCAATAACCCGGACCTCGCGGACCTGACCTCCAACACAGCCGTAAACATCGTGACGTGCCTTGTGTTCGTGGCACTGGCCGTCTGGGTCAGCTACCGCGGCCTGCACGCCACCAAGCTGGTGCAGTACACCATGGTCGGATTCCAGGTCCTCGTCCTGGGCATCTTCGTCGTCATGGCACTCACCCACGCCGCCTCGGGCGACTCGGGCACCGCGATCGCCTTCAGCTGGGACTGGTTCAACCCGATGAAGATCGGCAGCTTCGAGCAGTTCGCCGCCGGCATGTCACTGGCCGTCTTCGTCTACTGGGGCTGGGACGTCTGCCTCACCGTCAACGAGGAAACCAAGGGCGGCAAGGGTACCGCCGGCCGGGCAGGAACCACGACGGCGGTCGCCGTCCTGGCCCTATACCTCGTCGCGATCGTGGCCACCATGATGGTTGCCGGCACCGGAACCGACGGCATCGGCCTGAACAACCCGGACAACCAGTCGAATATCTTTGCGGCACTGGCTTCCCCCGTCATGGGCCCGCTGGCCATCTTGATGTCCCTGGCTGTGCTCTCCGGCACCGCGTCGTCCCTGCAGTCCACCATGGCCTCACCCGCCCGCAGCCTGCTCGCGATGGGCCACTACGGGGCGCTGCCGCCGCGCTTCGCATCCGTCAGCAAGCGGTTCGGGTCCCCCGGTTTCGCAACGGTGATTGCCGGTGTGATCTCCGGCGGCTTCTACGCCGTCATGAAGGTGGTCAGCGAGAACGTCCTCAATGACACCATCATGGCCCTGGGCCTGATGATCTGCTTCTACTACGGCCTCACTGCCTTCGCCTGCACCTGGTACTTCCGGCACAGCCTGTTCTCCAGCGTCCGCAACTTCTTCATGCGGCTGCTGTTCCCGGTCCTGGGCGGCCTGGTCCTCACCGTGGTCTTCTTCCAGACCGCCGTGGACAGCTGGGCACCGGAATTCGGCAGCGGCTCGGAGGTCTTCGGCGTGGGCCTGGTGTTCATTCTGGGGATCGGCATCCTCGCCCTCGGCGTCGTGATCATGCTGGTCGCCGCGAAACTGCATCCGGGCTTCTTCCGGGGCGAGACCATCCGGAAGGACACCCCCGCCCTGGTGGTTCCGGAGTAGCCTCCCAGCAAGGACCCGCCGGCCCGGGTGAGCTCGGAGCCGGCGGGTTTTTGCGTGCGTCCGTGTCCCGCATAGCTGCCAGGCATGTTGAGGAACATCTCCCCGTGCTAGATTCACGCTGTCTGCATTTCCGCGGGCTCTAGCGCAGCCTGTTCCGGGCGCGGCAATTTGGGGGAAATTTTCATGCTGCTATTCGACCGCGTCCGGTCTCTATCAATTCCGTTGTTCCTCGTTGTGGTCATGATGCTTTCCCTGACACCGCTTGCCCCCGCCTCCGCCGCGCCGGATATGACGACGGCGGTCAGTGCAGCGTCCGCCGCGCCGTTGACGACCGCCCCCGTGCCGACGGTCACGGGCACAAGAAAGGTCGGGTACACCCTGACCGCGGTCCCGGGCATCTGGGGTCCGGCACCCGTCACTCTGACGTATCAGTGGAAGGCGAACGGCGTCGTCATCATTGGCGCGACCGCCGCCACCTACAAACTGGCCGCGGCGCAGGCCGGCAAGGCCCTCACCGTCACCGTCACCGGAACCAAGACCGGCTACACCACCGCCGCGAAGACCTCGACCCCCACCGCAGCCATCGCCGCCGGCTCGCTCGGGCCGGCCCCGGTGCCGACGATCACCGGCATGACAAAAGTCGGCTACACCCTGACCGCAGTCCCGGGCACGTGGGGTCCGGCACCCGTCATCCTGAAGTACCAGTGGAAGGCGAACGGCGTCGTCATCATTGGCGCGACCGCCGCCACCTACAAACAGGCCGCGGCGCAGGCCGGCAAGGCCCTCACCGTCACCGTCACCGGAACCAAGACCGGCTACACCACCGCCGCGAAGACCTCGGCCGGCACAGCGGCAGTCACGCCCGCAGGACCCGGCGTCGACGTGTCCTGGCCGCAGTGCGGCAAACCCCTGCCCAAGGGCCAGAGCTTCGCTGTCATCGGTGTGAACAACGGCCTGGCGAACAACACCAACTCGTGCCTGGCCACCCAGCTGTCCTGGGCTGCCACGTCCACCGGCGGGACCGGGCAGCCCCTCGTGGCCCTGTACGTAAATACCGGAAACCCCGGAACGGCCGGCTCCTGGTGGCCCACCAGCAACACCTATGCCGGGAAGACCGTGGCCAACCCGTACGGCACGTGCACCAAGGGCTCGGTCGGTTCGGCGTGCTCCTATATGTACGGTTACGCCAAGGCCTACGACGACGCCAACATCCGCGGGGTCAAGAACCCGGCCTCCTACACCTGGTGGTTGGACGTCGAGACCGAAAACTCCTGGTCAACGAACCAGGCCGCCAACAGAGCTGATCTGGAGGGCATGGCCGCCTACTTTGCCAGCATCGGCGCCAAAACCGGGCTCTACTCAACCGGCTACCAATGGGCACAAATCATCGGCACGGTGCCCTCGACAAGCAGCCTTTACGCCCAGCGAAGCTGGCTCGCCGGCGGGAGCTCGCTCCAAAACGCCAGCAGCATGTGTTCGGCAGCGCCGCTGACAGGCGGCGGTAAAGTCACCATGGCCCAGTACATCTCGGGCGGCTTCGACTACAACAAGTCCTGTATCTGAGTTCCAGCCTCCGCTGAGTAGTCCGGATTCAGTAGTCCGGATAGAGCTCCTCGGACGCTGTAACTGGATTGAGGGGCTCGGCAATCAATGCAGGGTCATCCAGTGCCGCTTCCGCGAGCGCTTCGCACGTCAAGAAGCGGACATCGCCTCGTTCCAGCGCCGTTTCGATAACGGTCCGCAGCGCCTCCAGCCGTCCTGCCCGCCCGGTGAGGAACGGGTGGCAAGTGAGCATGAAAAGAGCACCATGACGTCGCATTGCGTCGATCTCATGAATCCACATGTCCGCCACGACTAGCGGCGACTGGATGATTTCACCGATCTTGGGTTCCGGAAGGAAGGCATACTGCTCCCAATCATCCAGACTCCAATGTGGGGGGAGCTCCGCAACTGTGCCTGCGGGGGTTTCGATGAGATAGGGGACGTCCGCATCCATCAGGCTGGAATCGTATTTCAGCCCGTATTCAGCCACCAACGACGGTGTCTGCCACGAGGGCTCCCACAGTGCGGCGCGGTGCCCCTTTGGAGAAATGCCGAAACGCCCAAGTGCAGCAAGCGCCAGATCGAAGTCGGCGCGTTCGTCGTCGAAACTCATGTTCACCGCGGTGCGGTGAGTGTGTGAGTGGTGCGCGATCTCATGACCCGACTCCAGGACCTGTTCCACCATGCGGGGATATCGCTCCGCGGTTACGCCTGGAATGAAGAATGTCGCCGGCTGCTGCACATCCTTCAACATCTGGAGAATCCGGGGAACACCCACCTTGGGTCCGAACGCCTGGTGAGTCATCGCCATCGCATTGTCGGCGTAGCGCCGGCCGGCGGCCAGGACGGGGGACTCGGCGTCGACGTCGAAGGTCAACGCGGCAACGCAGGCCGCCCCCTGCCTCCAGCCGCTTTCATCGATTGTCATGTTCGTGCCTTTTAGAAGAAATGAGTCAGAAGAAAGGGGTCAGAAGTCATGGGTGGAGAGCCAGTCGGCGTAGTCGCCGAGGGCCCGCTGCAGCGGCCAGACCGATTCGTAGCCGAGATCCTCGGCTGCGGAAGCGATGCTGAAGTGGCCCTGCAAATCCAGGGTTGGATCCGTCCCGGGCCCGATCTCCACGGTGGCGTCCGGGAATGCGATTCGAACTTCTTTGACGACGTCGCTGAGTGTCCAGTACTCGCTGCCGGAGATGTTGTAGGCCAGGGGCCTGGCCGAGGCCGTTTCTGGTGCCTGGACTGCCGCCAGGACGGCAAGAGCGACGTCGCGGACGTAGACAAGGTTGTAGCGGTGGTCGGCCCCGTGGTCCTGTGAGAATGAACCATCGCGGACTACGCCGCGCATAATGTCCCGCATGACTTCATCCATGCGGTTTCCGGGTCCGTAAACCTGGCCGATGCGCAGGGAGATGACGTCGACTCCATACCTGTCGCCGTAGACCTGTCCGAGCCATTCCCCGGTAACCTTCGTCACGGCGTAAGGCGTCGTCGGATTTACTGGCTCCGATTCGAGAACCACCGGTGCTGAGGTCTTTCCGTACACGCACTCGGAAGAGAAGTTGATGATCCGTTTGACGCCGTGGAGCCGTGCCGCCTCGAAAACCGCCACCGTTCCCTCGACGTTGGCAGCAAACGTAGCCAGGGGAAAGCTCAGGGAATAGGTCGGGTGGGATATGGCGGCGGTATGGACGATGGTGTCGACGTCGTGCTCCTTGAATACTTCGAGGAGACGAGGGATATCGAACAGTTCGCCCTGGACGGAAACGACGTCGGGGCGTGGCGCCTCGATGAAGTCCCGGTTGTAGCTGACTGTTTGATGGCCGGCGTCGGCGAGTTCGTTGACGATGTGGCGTCCGGTGAATCCGGCACCACCTGTGACCAGAACGGAGCTCATGTCATATTGCCTTTCAGTAGGTGGGTTGGATGTGGGATTCAATGCCCAAGCGGGAACGTCGTGGTTCGACCACCGTCGACAACAAGGTTGGTTCCCGTGACATAGGAGGATTCAGGACCCAACAGCCACAGGGCCGCCGCTGCAATCTCCTCAGGCAGGGCGAACCGGCCAAGCGGTACGGACACTTCGTCCCGGGCGCGTTCTTCTTCGTTCGCGAACTCGGCCGCAAGCATCGGGGTATCTGTCGTGCCCGGCGACAGTGCGTTGACCCGGACGCCGGCCGGTGCGAGTTCGGCGGCCAGTGACCGCATCATCGACAGGACGCCGCCTTTGGTCGCGGTGTATGCGGTGTAGCCTGCCTGGCCGACGAGTGACAGCTCACTGGCAGTGCAGACCAGCGATCCACCGCCGTTGGCCGAGAGCGTTCGCGCCGCTGCCCTGGCGAAGTGGAAAGTGCCGGTCAAGTTCACCCGGATCAGTCTCTGCCACAGCTCGTCCGATGTTTCGGCGATGGGCGCAACACTGGAGATTCCTGCGGCGTTGAAGGCCCCGCTCAGGGGCCCGAGTTCCGCTTCCGCCCGGGCGAAGGCGCCATCGACCTGTTGGGACTCAGATACGTCGGCTTCGATGAAGATCACAGCGCCCGAGAGTTGGCGTCGTGCGTCTTCAAGCAGACGGTCCGGGAGACCAACCGCTGCAACCTTTGCCCCTTGCGCCAGAAGGGCCCGGGTGGTCGCGAGGCCGATGCCGGAGCTGGCTCCGGTGACAAGGTAGGCCTTGTCCTGAAAATGGCTCATGTCTTCTCTTCCCCGTTGGTTCTGGCAAGGCCGGCAGAGTGCCCCCGGTCACGATTCGGGGGCATACGCCGGATTTGCCGATTTGACCCAGATGGCTGATTTAGCCAACGAGCGCACGAGTGTGGTCGTTAAGGAACATGCCGCGGGGGTCGAACTCCCGGCGTATCTGGATGAAGGTGTCAAGCTCCGGGTAGAGACGCTCCAATCGGCTCCTCGTCATGAAATGGATCTTTCCCCAATGCGCGCGGGGCTCGAATTCCTGCAGCACCGCATCCGCATCCCGGAAGAAGGGCCAGTAGTCGGTCCCCGGTTCGGTGGTCAGGGTGATGACGGTGGTGTCGCGTCCTTGGAACTGGGACATGTAGCCTTCGTCGGCTTTCACCCAGCGGACCTCAACGGGGTACTTCTGGTCGGAATGCTTGGTGCGGATCAGATCCTGGACGGCCTGGACGGCCGCCAGGCCGTGTTCGCTGGGAACGAAGTACTCGAGTTCATGGAACGGTGTGGTGAATCCGCCCGGGTAGATGCGGTATGACCGGTCCAGCCGGGCACCTTCCGTGCGGGAAATTTCTCGCTCGTCCTGGACCTGGGCGACGTTGTACCGCTTGGTGTAGCTGCGGTTTGCCATGCTCTGGCCCGGCGAACCGGGCAGGTCCAGGAGCTCACAGGAATCGTCGTCCGGGCACCAGAGGAACGAGTAGTGCCGGTTCCCGTCGATGTCGGCCTGCCAGGTTGCCGCGGTCTCCGCCCACGTGGGATAGGTAATCTCCTCCTGCAGGTAATAGCGGTCCTCGACCGCCAGTTCGACCTCCAGGAAGATTCCGAGCGTCCCCAAGGCGACCTGGGCGGCCCTGAGTTCGCGGAGTTGCCCTTCGCCGATTTCGACGATTTCGCCGTAACCGTTGATCAGCCGGACCCAGCGCAGTGCTGATGAGAAGCTGCCCAGGTTCTTTCCGGAGCCGTGGGTGCTGGTCGCGAGTGCCCCGGCGATCTGCTGCTTGTCGATGTCGCCCTGGTTGCCCAGTGCCAGCCCCTGCTCCCACAGCGGATCGCCAAAGGCGTTGATGGTGGTGCCGGCCAGGGCCCTCGCGCGGCGCCCCATGAGGTCGGTTCCGGTGATGGCCGAGAGTGCGGACATATCCATCAGGACCCCGCCCGTCTGGACAAGCGGTGAGGACGAATGCCCTGAGCCGACTGCACGTACGGGGAGGCCTTCGCGGATGGCGAACCGGACGGCGTCGAGCGCCTCCTGTTCGTTCCGCGGCCGGACGGTGAAGGCCGGCGTGGCGCTCTGGTTGCCGCCCCAGTTGGTCCAGGTTACGTCTGTCCCGAACGGAGCGGACGGGGTTGCGGCCCGCGCCGACGACGCGGAGTGGGGATGATTCGTGGTGGTCATTGCTGGGCTCCGATGCTGGTCTAAACGCTCATGCGCCGTGGTTGATCATGACGTGCTTGGTCCGGGAGTAATCGTCCAAGGCATACAGCGAGAGGTCGCGGCCATAGCCGGATCCCTTGAATCCGCCCCACGGAACCTCGCAGGCCAACACCAGGTGTGAATTGACCCAGACGGTGCCGAAATCGAGCTGCTTCGGAACCCTGAGCGAGAGGCTCGAATCCCGGGTCCATACCGAGGCGGAAAGCCCGTAGGGACTCTCGTTGGCCCGGGTGATGGCCTCTTCAGTGGAGCTGAAGGACTCGACGGTGACCACTGGGCCAAAGATTTCGTGGGTAGCAATATGCGCCCCGGCCGGGACGTTGCTGATTACGGTGGGTTCAATGAAGTAGCCGGGGCCTTCCAACGCCGAGCCGCCGATGGCCACCTGCAGGCCCGCAGCTTTTGCCTCGGCAAGGGCTTCCTTCACGCGTTCGAAGTGCGGGCGCGAAATCATGGGACCGATTTCCACGTCTTCCCCTGCGCCCGGAGCGCCGACGACGAGCGTGCCGACTTCGCGTACCAGGTGTTCGGTGAACTCCTCGGCCACGGACTCGTGCACGAGCACACGGCAGGCGGCGCCGCAGTCCTGGCCGGCATTCCAGAAGCCGGCGTTTCGCACGCCGGCGGCGGCCGCGCGGAGGTCGGCGTCGGCGAAGACAACAACCGGGGCCTTGCCGCCGAGTTCCAGATGGACGCGCTTGACAGACCTGGCCGCGGTCTCCGCGACTGCCTGTCCGCTGACGACGCTCCCCGTCAGCGCAATGAGCGCCACATCAGGGTGTTCGGAGAGTCGCTGCCCGACGGTTCGGCCTTTACCCGTCACGACGTTGAGGATGCCATCGGGGATGCGTCCGGCGACAAGTTCTGCCAGCTTCAGCGTCGAGAGCGGCGTCTGTTCCGAGGGTTTGAGGACGATGCTGTTTCCGGCGGCGAGGATGGGCGCGATCTTCCAGGCAGCCATCAGCAGCGGGTAGTTCCAAGGGGTGATGACGCCGACGACGCCGACGGGTTCCCTGAGGATGACCGAGGTGTGTCCGGTGGCGTAGTCGCCGCCTGCCATGGACGTCAGCGTGCGGGAAGCTCCGGCCATGAACCGGAAGGTGTCGATGGTGCTGGAGACATCGTCCTCCGCGACGGTCCGCGGTTTACCGGTGTTGGCGGACTCGATGATTTCGAACGCCTCCCGGTTGGCCTCAATGATGTTGGCGATCAGGGACAGCACCTCGGAGCGTTCCTTCGGGGTCGTGGCGCCCCAGGACTTCTGGGCCGCCACGGCGGCCTCAACCGCAACGTCCACATCCGCGGCCGTGCCGGCCTGAACCGACGCGATGACCTGTTCCGTGGTGGGGTCGACGACGTCGATCAGCTGAGTCGAGGAGCCGGGAACAAACGCTCCAGCGATGAAGTGCCCCGCCGGAGGCAGGAAGCTGGCGCAGCTTTGCTCCTCTGAGGAACGTCGGACTGTGAACTGCTCGGTGTCAGTGAGTGTCATGATATTTCGCCTTTGTTTTCTGCGCCGATCGCGGCGCCGGGAGTTTGGTGTGGGGGGTGGGCGGTATGTGCCCGGGGTGCGCAGTGTGCCGGAGCGGGCGTTACGCCCGCGGCGCCTCAATCAGGTCACCTGCGAATGCGGGCGACTGAAAGGGGGCGGCTTCCGGCGTTTTCCGGAACATGCGTGCCGCGAAGTAGTACAGGGGTGCAACAACCACCAGGCCGACAATCCAGGAGAGGTCCACGCCGTTCATCGCTGCGGCAGCGGGGCCCGTGAACATCGCTGTCGCCGAGAACGGAACCTGGATCAGTGCGCCGGCAACATAGGCTCCGATCGCCACCCAGTTGAACCTTCCGTACACTCCGCCGTCGCGCTTGAAGAAGTCTTCAACCTGGTAGTCGCCGTGCCGCAGGAGGTAGTAATCGACCAGGTTGATGGCCGTCCAGGGAACCAGGACGTACATCAGGAAGGAGAGGAAGTTCGTGTAGAAGAAGATGAAATTGTCACGGGCGAACAGCGCGATCATAAGGGCGAGGGTGAAGAGGAGGATTGACGCAATGGTCCGGGTCTTGGCGTGGGGCAACCAGGCCGGCCTGAACGTCTGCCCAATGGTGAGGGTGCACAGGACCCCGCAGTAGAGGTTCATGGCGTTCGACGCCGCAACGCCGAGGCAGAAGATTCCGATGATCACCATGGTCCATGGCCCGAGCAGGGCTCCCAGGCTCCCCACTATTTCGACACTGCTGCCGTCGTTGATCAGTGCCAGTGCGAGCGTTCCCACCAGGGCACCCAGGACCATCGGGAAGAGTGTTCCCAAGACGCAGCCCGAGTAGGACGCCCAGAACGCCGGGGCCGAGCCGGTGCCCTGCGGCATGTAGCGGGAGTAGTCCGAGACGTAGGGAGCGTAGGCGAGCTGCCAGAGGGCGGAGACGGAGATAGTGGCCATGAAGCCGACCCAGTTGAAGTTTCCCTGGTCCAGGAAGCTGGCCGGCAATCCGTGGACGGCCAGGATCCAGACGAAGGCCAGCACCAGCGCCAGACCGGCCACGACGCTCAAGATGCGTGCATAGGCGTGGATGAGCCGGTAGCCGAAGATGGTGGCCACGACGCTCACGACGCCAATGACAATGATGCCTGCATCGACACTGATGCCCGGGGTGACTGCGGCCAGCGCTTGGCCGCCAAAGACGAGGTTCGCCGCAAAGAACCCGACGTACATGACCACCACGATGACCACGATCAGCAGTGCCCCGTACGAACCGAACTGGCCGCGGGTCTGAATCATCTGCGCCACGCCTAGCTGCGGGCCCTGGGCCGAATGCAGTGCCATGAAGATGCCACCGACAACGTTCCCAATGATGATTCCGACGATTGCCGGCACAAAGCTGAGCCCGAACACCGTCGTCGCGAGTCCCCCGGTCACGATGGTCATGATCATGATGTTGGAACCGAACCAGATGGTGAAGAGGTCCCGGGCCTTGCCATGGCGTTCGTGGGCCGGGATGGGTTGAATGGTCTTGTCCTCGAGCCGGGGTACTTCGGCTGTGACGGCGTGAGTGGGTCGAGCGTTCATGATGCGTTCCGGGAGTTCATGGGAACCTCTTTGTTCTGTCCCGGCGCTTCGTCGAGCACGGGATCTGATGTATCAATCATTGGTGACTTTTGTCACAGTGGTAATCCGGCGATTGAATAGTTGCCGTAGACCTGTTCATACATATGTATAAATCAGGTGCGAGAGCCCAGCAGTTGCGTTCAGACGGTGGCCGCTTGCAGCTCCTCAGTGACGTTGGCGGTGGCCTTGCTGCGGTTCACCATCAGGGCGAGGAGGTCGAAGACCAGCGTCGCCGCGGCGACTGTGGTGATGTCTGCATGGTCGTAGGCCGGAGCGACCTCGACGACGTCGGCGCCCACGATGTTGATGCCGTTCAATCCGCGGAGCAGCGCCAGCAGTTCGCGGGAGTGGAGCCCGCCCATTTCCGGGGTGCCGGTGCCCGGGGCGTAGGCCGGGTCCAGGACGTCGATGTCGATGGAGACATAGACCGGGGTGTCGCCCAGCCGCTCCTTGACGCGCTGGATCGCGGCCGGAACCCCGATGACGTCCAGGTCCGAGCAGCGGATGATCTGGAAGCCGAACTCGTGGTCGCGAAGGAAATCGTTGCGGTCATAGACCGGGCCGCGGATGCCGACGTGCATCGACTTGTCCTCGACCAGAAGGCCTTCCTCGAAGGCCCGGCGGAAGATGGTTCCGTGTGTGACCGGCTGGTCGAAATAGGTGTCCCAGGTATCAAGGTGTGCGTCGAAGTGGAGGAGGGCCACGGGACCGTGGACCTTATTCAAGGCCCGCAGCATCGGGAGCGCGATGGTGTGGTCGCCGCCAATGGAGATGAGCCTCTTGCCGGAGCCGGCGTCGCCAAGGAGCGGGAGGGCCTGCTCCTCGATCTCGCGGACTGCGCGGGCGATGTCGTAGGGGGTGCAGGCGATGTCGCCGGCGTCCACAACCTGGGCTTCGTATACGGGCTCAACGTCGAGCTCCGGGTGGTAGCCAGGGCGCAGGAGCCGCGACGCCTCACGGACAGCGGCCGGACCGAAGCGGGCGCCGGGGCGGTAGGAGGTACCGCCGTCGAACGGGACACCGACGATCGCAATGTCGTAGTCCGGGACCCGGTCAATCTGAGGAAGCCGGGCAAAGGTGCCCAGGCCCGCGTAGCGGGGAACTTTTGTTGCGTCGACGGGGCCGATTGGCTTGTGCGTGGTCATGACTGGGGTCCTCCGGTTGCTGTGGTTTCAGTCGGCCTGGCAATTTCTTCCTGCGCCGGTCGAGGTCTATGCCTTAACTATTAGTGATCGGCGTCACGCGGTACATCCGCCGATTGACTACAAAGAGCCGAGAGGCTTATACATATGTATAAGCGGGCTGGGGACGGCCTCCGGACTCGTGAACAGGAACTGCGCATGTCGATCACCGTGGCCGAACTGCTTGCCGAACCCCAGCTGGGACTGAGCCTTCTGGCGGGCTCCGCTGGCCTGGGCAACCGGGTCACCTGGGCCCACACCTCCGACCTGCCGCGCCTCTGGGAATGGGTCACCGGCGGCGAGCTCATGATGACTAACGGGCTCTCCATTCCGGCCGATCCCGAGGGGCAGGTTGAGCTTGCCGAGGCACTGGTCAACGCAGGTGCCAGTGCACTGGCGATCGGCGAGCAGATGCATGCCCCTGAACTCTGTCCCGAGTTCCTCGAAGCCTGTGACCGCTTGCCGTTGCCGGTCATCAGCATCCCCTACCCGCTTCCGTTCATCGCCATCGCACGTTCGGTCGCTGAGTCTTCGTTGCTCGAAGAGTCCCGCAGGCTGCGCCAGACGGCCCGTATTTATGACCTGCTGCGGCTGGCGGGGCCATCCGAGGACAACTGGCTGGGACTGATCCTGGGTATCGAAGCCGAACTCGATGCCAGCCTCTTCGTCATTGATCGACGGTGCCTGCACGCCTGGCATCCCGGAGGCCAGCCGCTGCCACCGGGCCTCAAGCAGCAACTTGAACCGCTGACCAGCAAGTCACCGGTGGCCAGCAAGAAGTTCCAATGGCATCGGTTGGGGGAAGGCCACCTTCTGATGATGGATATTCCGACTCACGCCAACGCGCTTCTGGTGGTGCTGCCGAAATCCGAACCGCTCCCGGACGCTGTAGTGCTGCTCCATGCGGCCACAGTCCTGGGACTCGAGCTGTCGCGGACGGTGCTGTCTCTCGAGAACCAGCGCCGGCTGGGTGCGGAGTTCCTTTTGCAGGCCTTTGACGGGCGCCTGGGCATAGCCGACATTGAAAGCCGACTGCCTGAGTTCGGGATTTCGTCACGGGAATTCCTCATCATCTCTATGTCCAGCGACGACGGTGAGCGCCTGGCAGGGATCCACGTTGATCTCTGGCGACACGGCTACCCGACGGCGTGCCAGCGCAGATTCGACACAATCCATTTGGCTGTCGCAGCAGACTGCACCGATGATCTGCTGCGACACACGGTCCCCTTGGACGTCAGGATCGGGATCAGCCGGCCTTCCGCGGCCGCTGGTGTGCAGAGAGCTCTTCAGGAATCGATGTGGGCACTTGGGACGGCGTCAAGCACCGGTGAGCGGTTGGTCCGCTATGCCGAGGGACCCTCGTGGCTCGGGCTCACCAGCTTTGAGGAAGGCCACGCCCTGGTCCAGCGGCTCCTCGGACCCATTTTCGAGTACGAACAGCGGGAAAACGGGGACCTCATCCTCACGCTCAAGACGTTCCTCGACACGCAACGGTCCTGGCAGAAAACGGCAGCCGCCCTGTTCGCGCATCGGCAGACCATCATCTATCGCATCCGAAAGATCAGCGAGCTGACGGGCCTCGATATGACCGAAACCTCCACTCTGGCGCAACTGTGGTTTGCCCTGCAGATCCATGAAGCCATGGACCTCCACGACAATCCGCGGCGCCTGCCGTCGGCTGAGGTCAGCACTCCACGACGTTGACGGCGAGGCCGCCCATTGCGGT